>Ga0209253_10001186_pt1 | contig 22753 bp, 26 predicted proteins | sample FrelakmetBRP12BR_FD_187145 | JGI IMG/M metagenome (GOLD analysis project Ga0209253, IMG submission 187145) | Freshwater lake sediment microbial communities from the University of Notre Dame, USA, for methane emissions studies - BRP12 BR (SPAdes)... | ecosystem: Environmental > Aquatic >...
CGTGCAGGACCCACTGTTCATTGCAAGGCTGCATCCAAGCCGAAAGATCTCAACTTTGTCCGAAAGGGAAGTTGAAGATCTGTACTGTGCGGTCAGAGGAGTGCTGAACAAGAGCATCAAGCTGGGCGGCCTAGCCTACGAGAAAGATTTCTACGGACGCAAAGGAGGATTCACGGGCGACATGTTCCTTGTAGGCTACAAGACAGGTAAACCATGCCCCGCATGCCGAACAGCAATAGAGAAGATCAAAACAGGAACCACAGCCACCTACATATGCCCCAGATGCCAAAGGCTACAATGATTGCCCAAACCAAGCTTGGGCGATTCTATGCTGTCTTCCTGAGTATCGATTCTCCGTAGCTTTTGAACTCGTTTCCTTCTTTCGCGATCTCCATGCCCAGCGTTATTTTAGTGTCGGAGATCTTCTTTATGAAGGAACGAAATCTTGTTCCCTCAAACTGTTTCGGCAAAGGTTCCATAGTCACGTCGAATCTTATCTCACTCTTGGTCCTTGCGCATTCTATTTCATTATTTACGAACCCATAAGAAAAGAAAGTTTTGCGCCTGAACTTCCTTTCAATGTCATCGTGGAAAAGTATGCTGATGCTCTTGTTGAGCAACTGGCCTTCACTCCGGTTCTCACCCGTCGCCGTGATGAACATCACACTGGGTTCGCAGGAGAAGACACAGGCACCTTCGATCGTTCCTTTTACACCAAACTGACCGCCTTCTGCTTTGCCCTTCCACGTGCCGATGAGGAATTTCCACTCATCTAATGGAGATTTCGAAGTCATATCTCTCGCCAAGGTTGTGGAATGACCGCGTGTGTTACGTCCTCGACTTTCCTGTCCCTATTCTCTTATGCTTATATCTTTGCGCGCATTTGACGCAGCAGAAGAGATACGTCTTTCCGTCGATGGTGGTCTTATAGGCTGCGAGTTGGCAGGTTTCGGCGGGGATTTCGGCTTTACAGTTTTCGCATCGTATGAATTTGGGTTTCATTGTTTCGCCTCCTGTTTGGCCTTCTGCTTCTTGTAGTAGTCTTCTATCGCCGCATGCAGCGCATCAGCCGCAAGGTTTGAGCAGTGCATCTTGACGGGCGGAAGGCCTTCGAGCGCGTCAGCCACGTTGCCGCGCGTGATCTTCATAGCCTCTTCAAGAGTTTTGCCCATGGCTAGGTCGGTGATCATGCTGCTTGTGGCTATGGCAGAGCCGCAGCCGTAAGTTTTGAACTTGATGTCTACGAGGTGGTTGTCTTTGACTTTGATGTAGATGGTCATGAGGTCTCCGCACACGGGGTTGCCCACAGTTCCCACGCCGTCAGCATCAGGAATCTCGCCCATATTGTGCGGGTTCTTGAAATGCTCCATCACTTTCTGGGTGTACATCAACCGTTCAGCTCCTTCGGTGTTAATGGTGACATTGCTCTTAACCTTTTCACGATTCCGGGCATCAACCCGATCACGTAATTCACGTCCTCAACTGTGCTCTGCCTACCCAGTGTGAACATCAATGAACCATGCGCCTCTTCATGTTTCAGCCCAAGCGCCAACAGCACGTGAGAAGGCTCCAGAGTCTTGGCCGCACACGCTGAACCCGAAGACACTGAAACCCCTTCCAGATCCAAACTCAACAACATTGATTCGCCTTCAATGAAGCTGTAACGCACGGATACGTTGTCAGGCAACCGCCTAGTCGGGTGGCCGTTTACGAAAGCGTATGGGATCGGCTTAGTTAATCCTTCGATAAAGTGGTCTCTAAGCTTAATGAGCCTCTTGCCTGAGGCTTCAGTTTCCTGCTTGGCTATCTCCGTGGCCTTGGCGAAGCCAACGATTCCCACAACGTTCTCGGTTCCTGAACGCAGACCGCGTTCTTGGCCTCCTCCGTGCAGCTGCGGCTCAAGCCTGATGCCTTCCTTCATGTATAGTGCGCCTACGCCTCGCGGGCCGTACATGTCATTCGATGAAATCGTTAGCAGATCTATGCCTTCGTCTTTCACATCAATAGGAACCTGACCGCAGGCAGCTGTAGCATCCACATGCAGGAAGACACTCTTGCGATGAACTATTTTGCTTATCTCCCTGATAGGCTCGATTGTGCCTATTTCGCCATTTGCATACACGATGGTGACGAGAACAGTTTTGTCAGTCAACTCTTTTTCGAGGGCGTCTAGGCTTAAGAAGCCGTACTGGTCAACTGGCAAGAAGATGGCCTCAAAGCCTCTTGTGGTCATGTATTTGCAGGAGTTGACCACTGACATATGCTCAACGCTGGAGGTTAGGATGCGGTTTCCGCGGTCCTTATAGCGGTTCGCAACGCCTTTGATGGCTAGGTTGTTGCTTTCTGTAGCGCCTGACGTGAAGACTATAGTTTCTTTCTTTTCGGCGTTGATCAGTTTCGCTATCTTGGTTCTTGCCTCTTCCAGCGCTTTCCTTGCCTCTTGCCCGCAAGTGTGCAACGATGAGGGGTTACCGTAGTTTGTACGCATGTAGGGCAGCATTGCGTCTATGACTCGGGGGTCTACAGGTTTACCTGCGGCATGATCCATATAGATGGCTCTCTTCTCTGTCAAGCCATTTCGCCTAGAAGCACAATACGGCGTCGGCGTTCAGGACCAGATCGTTCAGTGTGGCAGCCCCTACAACGTTGGCGCCTTCGGTGAAATCGCCACGGGGAATGCCTAGGAGGCCGCAGCTTTGCTCACATACCATCAGCTTCACGCCAGCCTTCACGGCTTGATTCATGACCTCTTTGAGCGATGGGAAGCTGCCTATTTTCATCCTTTCTGCTTCACCTTTCTTAACTAGTGTGATGCCCTTTATGAGGAAGTAAACCGTGGCATCCACGTTCATCATCGCCGCTGTTGTGGCCAGAATAAACGGTGCGTAGGCACGTTCAGGCCGGTCAACGCCACTCGTTTGAACATAAAGAATCTTCTTTTTTTTGCTCATTCAGATCATCTCCTTGACGTTCTATTTGACCTTCCTGATGACTATTCGAACTCCATCTCCCTTCTTTTCTACACTCACAAGTTCCTGTTCTATGTTTTTCACGAGGCTCCGTATATCTGATTCTGCCGCAGGGTCATCTGCAAGGACTTCCAGTGTTTCGCCGACCTTCAGTTCATCAAGCTCCATTCTTGTCTTGAAGACAGGTTCAGGGCAGTACAGGCCGATACAGTCTAGTGTTCTGTCAGCTTTGGTCGTCATGTAGTTACCTTTAGATTAGATGTCGCAAAAAGAGGAATAAAAAAGTTGCTCACATTCCTCCAAGGAGCAGATGTCGCTGAAATATACCTCGGCTAGGTCTTGATCTTTATGGCCTGTGCTGGACATTGCGTTTCGCATGCGAGGCATTGAATGCAGTCACCTTCTCTGGCAGGGTCGGATTTCTTCTCAGACGTGGGATTGCCCTTCGCTTCTGCCCAGTCGAAGACTGTCACTGGACAGACTTCGAGGCATATGCCATCGCCTGTGCAGACATCCCAGTCCACCGCAACCTTCGTGCCGTGTATGCCCAGCTTCTTCGGAGGCTCCACAGGACCCCACACTTCGTGCCCAATATGCTTCTCAACCACGGTTCGCTTCTTCTCAAAATCAGGATCAATAGGCAAAGCCCGCTCACCAAGCTCACTATGCAAGCTGATTGCGAATATTAGCATTTCCTATCTTCAGGAAGCCAAGCCAGCATCTAGCTCTGGCTTGATCACGGCAAGCCGATCTGACCTCTAATGGTTCTACAAGAGCCTCTTTTATAGCTGAAACGCCAATCTTTTGTCCAGGTATCCGCATGAAGGTCAACGATTTCTCTTTTCTGATTGGTGGCGAAGCAGGTGCGGGAGTTGCGCGTTCGGGCTTTCTGTTTGCCAAGGCCTGCATGCGAGGCGGCCTGCACGTCTTTGGCACAGACGACTACCAATCACTCATCAGAGGAGGTCACAATTTCTACATCGTACACGCCTCAGAGCAGGAGGTCTACTCACACAGCGACGATGTAAACCTGCTCGTCGCCCTCAACGCCGAAAGCGTAGTGCTTCACAAAGACAACCTGGTCAAGGGCGGAGGCATCATATGCGACCCAGATGACGTGGAGTTGACTCCAGAAAAGCTGGGAAAGACTGATCTCAGGCTCTTTCCGATTCCACTAAGAAAGATTGTGGTTGAGGAGTTGAAGCAACCTCACAACGTCATCATGCGCAACACTGTGGCATTGGGCGCGGCAATAGCAGTCACGAACTATGACTTTGGCCTGCTGGAGGACATATTGAAAGATACCTTCAAACCCGAGGTGGCCGAGATCAACGTGAAAGCTGCCCGAGTAGGCTATGACTACGTCAGGGAGCGACTTGACGACAGTTTCGAGTTTACATTGAGGAAGATGGAGGTTCCTGGTGGAAATGGGATTTTTCTGAGCGGAAACGAGGCCGTCGGCTTAGGCGCGTTGAGAGCTGGCTGCAAGTTCTTCGCAAGCTACCCTATGACGCCCACAACGGGCCTTCTGCATTTCATGACGCAGAACGAGCGGGATTTCAACATGATCGCCCTGCAGCCCGAAGGCGAAATAGCAGCCATCAACATGATCGCGGGTGCAGCCTTCGCAGGGGCACGCGCAATGACATCAACCTCAGGTGGAGGTTTCTGCCTCATGAGCGAAGGCCTAGGCATGACGGGCATGACAGAAACACCTGTGGTCGTCATGGTCGGCCAGAGGCCAGGACCTAGCACAGGATTGCCGACCTACACGGCTCAAGGAGACCTGCGCTTCGTCATTCACGCCTCCCAGGGTGAGTTTCCAAGAATAGTCATCGCGCCAGGTGACATCGACGAATGCTTCTACGAGACCGAGAGAGCCTTCAATTGGGCCGAGAAATACCAACTCCCGGTCATTTTGTTGACTGACAAGTTTGTTCTTGAAAGCGAGGCTTCCACGGAGCCTTTTGACATGGATCGCGTGAAGGTTGAACGTGGTCTGCTGATTGAAGAGCAATACGAGACAGGAGACGAATACAAAAGGTATGAAGTCACTGACACAGGCGTATCGCTGCGCGCCATTCCGGCAATCAAGAATGCGATCATCCACGCCAATTCAGATGAACACGACGAGAAAGGCATCACAAGTGAAAACCCCCTGGTGACCACGACTATGACGGACAAGCGAATGAGAAAACTCCGCACAATCAAGCAAGAGATGGAAGAACGAAATGTTGAGACGGTCAGGTTCTATGGCCTAGAGGAAGCCAGGGCAACCGTGGTTTCGTGGGGTTCGACGAAAGGCCCGATACGAGAGACGATGAGGCTTCTCAACGCTGAAGGCAATGTCCTGAACTTCCTGCAGGTTCTGTACTTGCAGCCCTTCCCCAAGGCCAAAGTCGAACAAGCACTTGACAAGGCCAAGACAACTGTCGTCATCGAGCACAACAGCACGTCGCAACTTGCCAGCCTGATCCGCGACCAGACGCTCAGAAACGTAGACCACAAGATTCTCAAATATGACGGCAGACCATTCAGCCCCACAGAGCTTGCCCAGCGCATAATGGAGGTCCTTTAGCATGGCGAACCTGAAGGACCTTGACACGTCGGCTAGGGTAACTTGGTGTCCTGGGTGCGGCAACTTCGGCATCCTCTCGGCCTTCAAAGCTGCTCTCGTCGAACTAGGCTACGAAAGAGAGCAAGTGACTCTAGTTGGTGGCATAGGCTGCCACGGAAAGATCACTGATTACCTGAATGTCAACACGTTTCACGGCATTCATGGCCGAGTCTTGCCCGTAGCTACAGGCATCAAACTGGCCAACCCCAAACTGAAAGTGTTCGGCTTCTCCGGTGATGCTGACTGCTACGACGAGGGATGGGACCACTTCTGCCACGCGATCAGGCGGAACATTGACATGACGCTAATCGTGCACGACAACATGACGTTGGGCCTAACAACCGGGCAAACCACGGCCACCAGCCAATCTGGGTTCAAATCAAAGTCCACGCCCTTCGGTTCCGTGGTACCGCCTCTGAATCCAATTGCACACGCGCTTGTGAGCAATGGCTCGTTTGTGGCACGCGGCTTTGCTGGTGACCCGAAGCATCTGCAGAGCCTCATCGTGCAGGCAGCCCGACACAAAGGCTTTAACTACATCGACGTCTTCCAGCCGTGCGTGACCTTCAACTACATGAACACGTATGACTGGTTCCGCCAGCGAGTGTACAAGCTCGAAGAAGCAGACCACGACACATCAAATAGGCAGAAGGCTCTGGCCAAGAGCTTCGAGTGGGGTGACCACATACCCATAGGCATATTCTACAGGGACGACAGGCTCACATTTCATGACGGGCTTCCACAAGTCAAAGATGTCTCACTGGCAAAGGTGCCTATGGAAGGCGTGGACATCAGCCGCATCATCGAGAGCATGAAGTAACGCGTAGAAAAGCATATGAAGGATAAAGAACCATCTAAGAGGAGGTGATTGAGCATGGAACAAGGCAAGTTGTACGCTCTGCCACAGCTAACCTTCGGACTGAAGGACCTTGAACCGTACATGAGCGAACAACAGCTTACCATCCACTACCAGAAGCATCATCAGGCCTACGTGAACGGAGCAAATACAATATTTCAGAAGCTAGACAAAGCCCACAAAGAGAACACGGACTGGGACGTCAAGGCAACGCTGAAAGAGCTTTCATTCAATATCGGCGGACACATGTTACATTCGCTGTTCTGGGGCACCCTCGCCCCCGCAGGCAAAGGCGGAGGCGGCAAGCCCACCGGCAAGCTCGGCGAAGCCCTCGACAAGGAATTTGGCAGTTTCGACCGTTTCAAGAAAGAGTTCAGCACCGCAGCAACGAGCGTGGAAGGCTCAGGCTGGGCAGCACTCACGTGGTGCCGAAAAACCAGCAGGCCTATACTGATGCAGGTCGAAAAGCACAACATGAACGTGTATCCAATGTTCCGCATACTCATGGTGCTAGACGTCTTCGAGCACGCCTACTACCTAGACTATAAGAACGACCGAGCCAAATTCGTCGAAGCCTTCTGGAGCATCGTCAACTGGAACGCTATAAGCAAGAGACTCGAGGAAATACTCGAGTGAGTTCTTGACTTTTCTGATCTTGAAGGCGTCTGTGCCGTTGCCTGCCGGGAATTAGCGCACGCGCTTGAAGGTGGAAAGGAATCCCTGAGAAAAGCGGGCTGTAAGCTGTAACGCACTTGTTCTCCATAACAAGCGGAGCACACTACTGTCCAGAAGTCTATTCCCTAAAGACTTATTAGCTCAGAATCCGAAAATGATCGTCTAGCATACACTATTGGAGAAAAAATACAATGAGAAAATCAACATCTTTCAGCATTGCTTTAGCTTTCTTACTTTTCCTAGGAACACTCACTCATATGGCTTACGCGCTTTATCCGACTACTGACCCCTGGCCCATGTGGGGATTTGACCCCGAGCATCACGCCCGCACAACTTCTGCAGTGCCCACCAGCAATCATACCGTCTGGGCTACCTCTCATTCACCACCCTACTATCCACAAAACGCGCCTATAGTCGCAAATGGTATGGTAATTTTCAGTGGTTCTGGCAAAGTCTATGCTCTAGACGAAATCAGTGGGGTGGAGCTTTGGAGAACAAGCTTCACCATTACTGGATCTCTGAGTTATTCAAATCCTGCTTACATTGATGGACGAGTATTCATAACGACATACAGCGGATATCTTTATTGCATAAACGCAACGAATGGGTTGAAACTCTGGGAGAATCAGGTGACTTCAACTGCAACGATACAGAGTTCGCCTACCGTCGCCAACGGAAAGGTGTATGTCACCACTACGGCCCCTGACAACTACGTCTTTGGATGCGACATTTCAAATGGCTTGTATGGCAACTGGTATTACCAAGCTCAGGGTGCCATCTATTCTACACCAGCAGTCTCCGGAAGCATGGTTTATTTCGGATGCGACGATGGCAGAGTATATGCTCTTGACACGTCAAATCCTCTAGGTTTCAATCGAGTCTGGTGGTTTCTGACGAACAGTTCGATTCGCTCCAGCCCATGCGTAGCGGGTGGCAAGGTCTTCATAGGAAGTGGCTCTACGGATCATTCAATTTTCGCCCTGAACGCAACCACGACAAACGCCAACGGTCAACTCATCTGGAAATATGTGCTAAACACAGCAATCAATGTAATCACTGGTTCTCCTGCATTCTACAATAATCGTGTGTACTTCACAGGGTATAGTGGAAAAGTTTACTGTTTGGATGCAAACACATCACCCGGAACCTATACTGAAAATCAGCCAGGATGCAAAATATGGAGCCAAACAATCGGTGACTATCGAGGTTGGTATTACAATGTGGCAATAGCTGGCGATACAGTGTTCGCAAGCAATGGTAATGATGTGATTTATGCCCTAAACATCAGTGATAACGGTGCGTTCACGGATTATCTCTTCAGAAACCCCAGCCAATCTGCTTATGAACCCATCGTTGCTGACGGCCGAGTCTTTCTAACGGACTACTATTCGGTTCTCTGTATTGGCGAATACTACCCGCCTGTAACCTACTACTATACAGTGACGCCACCAGGAGCTGGAGGGTTATCATTTATCATTAAGCTGGTTGTCGCCAATGCGACACCAAGCAATACCATTACCACTCAACTTTTGGTTAGCCAAAACAAAATAAACTACACGGTCACTGGCATAGACAGCACAATAGGTATGTCCGAAATCACGTTGCCAAACTCGATGCTCGGCGCACCATACGTTGTCAGAGTGAGTGGAGGAATCATCGCTTCTGCGATTACAACGCCAATAAACTCCACCCACAACTCGATATACTTCACTTACGGTCAAAGCGTTAACAACGTGGAAATCACAGGCACTCCAACCATTCCAGAATTCTCGCCAGCCATAATCTTGCCCGTACTAACTGCAATGTCTTTAATCGCTGTCGCCTTCGCAAAGAAGAGACTACCTAAAGACTGACCTTTTCTCCCCTTTTCTTTTTTGTTTCTTTGACCAACTACAGCGCGCGCTGGGATGAAAGTGCATGGAGCCGAAAGCTGACAGATCGTCGTTCAGGAGTTACTTGGCGTTCTTCAGCGGACAGCAGGCTTCGATGTTGGGATCGTCTGTGGTGCAGTTTGTGATCATCTGGTGGATTACGGTGACAACGGGCAGCGCATTGTATCTATCGGCGGCAATGCTGGCTGGTTTTGCGCCCATGATCGCCTTGGCGCCTTTTGCAGGTGTGTTAGTGGATCGGGTGAGCCGTAAGGTGTTGATTGCAGTGGTGGATCTTCTGCAGGCGTTGGCCACGGTGATGTTGATAGCACTGTTTTCGTTAGGCTGGATTTCTGTGTGGTTTGTCTTATTGATGCTTGTGTTGAGGAGCATATGCCAGGCCTTCCACGTGCCTGCAGCCGAGGCCATCGTGCCCATCATGGTTCCTCGCGACAAGCTGAGCCGCATGAACGGCTTAAACTACCTTCTCAACGGGGTGATGAACCTCACAGGGCCCATAATAGGGGCAGTTCTGCTGGCTTTCTTGAGGATTGAGCAGGCCTTGTGGATTGACCCCGCCACCTTTCTAGTGGCAATCATACCGCTGCTGCTTATAAAGATCCCTTCAGTGAGACAGATGCACGAAAAACCGTCTTTTAAGAGAGACCTGAGTGAGGGTCTAGGCTTCATCAGGCACAAGCGGGGCTTGGTGCCGGTGATTTTTACCGCGACTCTGTTGAATTTCCTGTTTACGCCCGTTTCTACGCTGTTGTCCTACTTCGTCAAATTCGACCATTTCGGAGGCGTCAACGAGCTGGCGTTGGTGATGGCGGCCGCGCAAGGAGGGGCGTTCATAGGCGGCATAATGATGATACTGGTCAAGGAGCTCGAGAAGAAAATGCTTGCGACGATGGCCTGCATCATGATCGCCTACGTCGGATACGCATTTCTCGCCGTAACGCCCACGAGCCTGTTCTGGTTCATGGCTTTAGGCGCGTTCATAATGGACATCAGCATAGCGCCTGCCAACATAACCCTGCGCACTATCATTCAAGTGGTCGTGCCTGTCGAGATGCAGGGTCGAGTCAACTCGGTGATTATGTCATTCGCCTCTGCTGCCTCGCCGTTTGGCATGATTTTCGCGGGCGCAATAGTAGGCTACACAGGAACCAGAAACCTGTTCCTATCATGCGCTGCCGCGGGAACAATAGTACTGCTACTATCATGGCTCCTCACAGACTTCAGACACGCAGAGGAAAAGGAGTAAGCGCTCTCCCATCGACTCTGCTCCAAAAAAGGTTATTTGCACTCTTGCCGCAGTTACGAGTAGACATCTCGAGTTGGTGCTATGGACAGGTTCGACGTTCTCGTGGTCGGTTCTGGTTCAGGAATGAATATTGCGGCCGCTGCGGCTGGCCGTGGTCTGAAGACGGCTGTGGTCGAGTCTGGCCAGATGGGCGGCACGTGCCTAAACCGTGGCTGTATCCCGTCGAAAATGCTAGTCTACCCCGCAGACGTCGTGGCCATCGCTGAAGAAGCCAGAAGCTTAGGCGTGAATACAAGCATCACGTCGGTAGATTTCGTTAAGATCATGCAGCGCATGCAGCAACTTGTTTCCAGGGATAGCACAAATCAGGGGGGCGCTGTGGAGGCTGACCAGAACATAACCTGGTTCAAAGAAGTGGGCGAGTTCATCTCAGATTACACGATGCGCGTGGGCGATTACACTATACGCGGCGACCGCATTTTCATCGTTTCGGGCGCTAGACCTGATGTCCCGCCCGTCAAAGGCCTCGCTGATGTGGGCTATCTCACGAGCGACACTGTCCTGAAACTGGAAACCCAGCCCAGAAGCATTCTCATCATCGGGGGAGGCTACATCGCAGCCGAGTATGGACACTTTTTCTCAAGCATAGGCACAAGCGTGACCATCCTCCAGCGAGGCCCAAGGCTGCTGCCTGCAGAGGAACCCGAAATCTCCGGTCTGCTCAAACAGGAAATGTCAAGAAAGATGAATGTTCTTACGAACCACGAGGCCATAGAAGCCAAAGAGAACAACAGCCTCAAAACCATCGTGGCTAAGAACCGTGAGACAGGACAGCTAAATGAATTCTCAGCCGAAACTTTGTTGGTGGCTACAGGCCGCGTTCCCAACTCTGATCTGCTTAAACCAGAGAGAACAGGCGTAGAGCTTGACGAGCGAGGTTACATCAAAGTGAACGAGTACATGGAGACCCGCAAGAAGAGCATCTGGGCACTAGGTGATGCTATAGGCAAGCAGATGTTCAAACACGTCGCAAATTACGAGGCTGAGATCGCTTGGCACAACAGCAACCACGAACACAAGGCTAAGGTGGACTATTCAGCAGCGCCGCATGCAGTGTTCACACATCCGCAAATCGCTTCGGTCGGTTTGAAAGAGGCAGAAGCCAAGCAGCAGGGCAAGAAGATACTGGTAGGCCTCTCGCACTACAAGGACACTGCGCTGGGCTCAGCCATGGGCGAACCAAAGGGCTTCGTCAAGGTCATCGTGGAACAAGACACGGACAAGTTGCTGGGTGGCCACATAATAGGCCCGCAAGCGTCAGTGATGATCCAGGAAATCGTCAACGCCATGGCCACTGGAGACAAGACATTCATACCCATCGCACGAGCTATGCACATCCACCCGGCTATGACCGAAGTCGTCCAGAGAGCTTTCTACAACCTCCACGAATCCTGACGCCGAAAGGCCAAACCGTTATATCACGCCTCAATGAAGCATAGGTAGAAATCAGCCCGTGAGAAGATGAACGTAATCAAAGTTGAAGGCACAAACAAGAAACACAAGGTCTTGATCTACGCTCTCAGTACGTGCGCATGGTGCAGGATGACTAAGCAGTTCTTCAAAGACAATCACGTCGAGTTCGAGTACGTGGATGTTGACTTGACCAATGATGAAGATCACGAGAAGATCAGAAAGGACATTGAGAAAAGAGGGGCAGCGCCAAGCTTTCCTACGGTCATTGTTGACGGCAAGATTGTGATAACTGGCTTTCGCAAGGACCTGATAAAAGAGGCCTTGGGGATTTGAAAGAGCTCGAGAGAGTCAGACAGAGGGCAGAAAGCGACGCCAAAACCTACGGGTACTATCTGAATCCTGACCCTGCTTTTCTTAACGATATTCTTGAAGGCCTGAAGAAAAACGAGGAACGCTACGGTTACCCGGCTTGCCCTTGCCGAATAGCCACAGGCAAACTCGAACTGGACCGAGACATAATCTGCCCTTGCGACTATCGGGACCCCGATGTGGCCGAGTTCGGAACGTGCTACTGTGCACTCTATGTCAAAAAAGACTTGGCTGAAGGCAAGACACAATTGCGGCCTATTCCAGAACGCAGACCAAAAGAGAAGCAGGAAAGAGCCTACAGCAAGACCGCGCAGCCATTAGCATACGGAACGCCGTCAGGCGTTGCCGTTCAACATGAACCTTCGCAGGTCAAAAAGAAGCTGTGGTACTGCAAGCAATGCGGCTACGTCGTATTCCGCGAAGACCCGCCCTACGTATGCCCAATATGCAAGGCCAAACGCGAGATGTTCGCCGAAATAACGCTGCAAACGTATGCCAGCGGCTAGCCAAGCGCGCGCTAAGGCCTATCTAGTCACCTTTATCTCAATGACCTTCCAGTCCTTCTTTACGCCGCGTAGCGATGCTACCGCGCCAGCCACTGAGCCACTCAGGATTTTCGTCACAAACTCGTTCAAACTGATCTCTTCACCATCAACCATAAGCTTAGTTTCCAACAACGACACCCCCGAGTACATTCTTTGGCCTTGAGAGTAAAAGCTTTCTGCAAACCTTTTAGGCGCAAACAGACCAAAGGAAAACACCATGACGACGCGGAAAACAGAAAAGCCGCAAGCAGCACCTGTCAGCGCCAAACCCCGAATCCGCAAAATCATCCCACTTCTCGAGAAGCAATATTCCAGCGCGGAAATCGCACTCCACTACGCCAATCCTCTCGAACTGCTCGTGTCCACTATTCTCTCGGCCCAATGCACCGACGAGAGAGTGAATATTGTCACCAAGAGCCTGTTCACAAAGTACAAAAGCGCCGAAGACTACGCGGGCGCGGATTTGAAGGAACTGGAAAGCGACGTACGCTCCACCGGCTTTTACCACAATAAGGCCAAAAACATCAAGCAATGCTGCAGGCTTCTCGTGGATAAGCATCATTCACAGGTACCCCAAACCATGGAGGAGCTGCTAGATCTGCCCGGCGTCGCAAGAAAGACCGCCAACATCGTGCTTCAGAAAGCCTTCGGTGTGATTGAAGGCATAGCTGTGGATACGCATGTCCGCCGCACATCCAAGAGGCTGGGGCTAACCGAGAACGAAGATCCAGGCAAGATCGAACAAGACCTCATGAGAATAGTGCCCAAAGACAAGTGGGCAAGAATAGCCGATCTCCTCATCTTCTTGGGCAGAAATGCCTGCGTCGCGAGAAAACCCAAATGCCAAACCTGTGCGCTGAACAAACTCTGCCCCTCAGCCTTCACATTCAGCAAGAACCAAAGCACAAAGAAGCAGGAAGCGAATTAAGCCGGCCACGGATCGATCGACCTACTATTACCACGATGCGATACTTGGCTAAGGTATTCTTGATCGTGCCATCGCCCACTGGCTTAGTCTCCGCTTAATAGGGCACTACACGATGTAGGATGACCTCAGCTGCGTGCTCTGCGCAAGACACGTTCGGTATCTGCCCAGAATATCGATCAGTGCTTTCTCCAAATCATCCTTGGACATCATGCCCACCGTTTGCCCAGTCGGCCTTCCGCTGCAGAAGAACATCAAGGTAGGCGTACTCATGACACCATAGTTGTTGGCGATCTCCTGGTTTGTGACATCTGCGAGGATGTTCAACTTGACAAACTTCACCTTACCACGATACTTCTCAGAGACTTCGTCCACTGCGGGTGCAAACCTCAGACACCATGGGCACTGGTCGTGCCAGAAGTAGACGGCAGTCAAGATCGTGGATTTCGCAACCTCTTGATCCCAGTTGGCGGTGCTAACGTCAACGACGCTTTCCATGGTTCGCCTCGTGACAACTAGAAGAGGGAAGCGTACTAAACGTTTTCAGCGGAGGCTTTTGGCCTTCTCATAAGCGTAGGCAATGCTTCGACTGGTTATGAACCCTACGACTTCAGCATGTGCTATTGCTTTCTCCTGATGCGCTGAACGAAGTAGGCTGCAGCAATTGTGAGGCCTATTGCCGTCAGCACAAATGAAGCAGTGACCATCGTGGGGTCGTTAGTTTCCAGAGTGAAGGCAACCGAAACAGCCGCAACGAAGACACCGAGATATAAGCTCGCGCTACTCCTCGAAAAATGCCGAAGCTCGGTGAGAATCGTTTTCTGGTATCTGACTAGCATAGCCAGGATTGATACGATTGCAAGGAAAGTTATCATCACCGTGTACGTGAGTTCTGTCCAATAATCTCCGAGAGTAAGCAAGAGGCCAGCTTCATCTCCTATTATGCCGCCTCCTGCCCCAAAGAGAACAGCGGCCATTCGGTCTATTCGTTTCTCATGGTAGCTTATGCCTAGCCAGCCACCAATAGCCAACATGATCAGGCCATACCAGAAATGATGTATATGGATGCCATAGGTGACTACGACTGTTTTTTGGCTCAGAGTCGTGAAGATTCTGGCGATTACGAATGAGGCTACGAAGGAGACTAGGGCCAGTGTTGAAAGGTTGGGTTTCCGACCAATCTTCCGCTCCGAGTCCAATCTACCGCACGCTCCATTTCGTTTGGAGTGGACTGTGCTACAGGATGTTATTTAGAGTTTGTCAACGTCCTATAGCATTCTGCTCAGCGATACCTCGAAGGTTTGCTCTCGCCCTCGACGGTAGACGGCGAGTTTTGCTTTGTCACCAATCTTTCTGAGATGAATTTCTCTCTGCAGGTCTTCAATGTGGTAGACTGGCGCATTGTCAAGTCTGAGAATTATGTCGCCTGCTACAATGCCAGAGCGATCCGCCGGGCTATCGTCCACCACTTTCGAGACAAGTACTCCTCGGTCGACTGGGAGGTGGTAGTAGCGTGCCATCTCTTCGGTCAGGCTGAGGCCTATTATCCCAAGCCAAGGTCTTGCGGAAACGCCAGTCGTGATCATCTCACCAGTGCATGCCTTCGCCGTATTGATCGGAATAGCAAAGCCTATGCCTTGAGCAAACGGAATTATCGCTGTGTTTATGGCCACAACCTTCCCGTCAAGGTCCACAAGTGGCCCGCCACTGTTGCCAGGATTTATGGATGCGTCCGTCTGCACCAAGTTCTCCAACAATCCTCTTTGGGCTTCGAGTGTCCTGTTCACGGCGCTTATTACGCCAGACGTGACCGTGGGGCCGCCGGCCAAGCCGAACGGGTTCCCGATGGCATAAACTCTTTGACCGACGCGTAGTTTGTCTGAGTCTCCTAGCTCTGCCGCAGGCAAGCCTTCTTTCCCAACCCTCACTACGGCAGTATCATGAACGGAGCACGAGCCCACGAGCTTCCCCTCGGCTACCTCGCCGTTCCACAGCGTCACGGTGATTTTGTCCGCACCGCCAACCACGTGGTTGTTGGTGAGGATGTAACCCTTCGTGTCGGTTATGGTTCCGGAACCCATGCCCTCAACTGGCACGGCTTGATAGAACATGTGGTGAACATGCTTGACGACGCTTATGTTAACCACGCTTTTGCTGGTTTTCTCAAGTATGTCCAAGACCGATTTCTCGTCAAACGAAGACACGCTTGCTTCACCTTCTGGGTTGCCTCTTTGAATGGCTACTCGGTTTTGTCTTCCTCTTGCTCACGAGATCCGCCGGGCTGTTGCCGAAGCAGAGGTTGCACTTGTCGTTTCTCAGGACCAGTGCTGCTTTTCCGCACCACTCACACATCAAACCGTTTCTGCGGACGGCCTCGCACGCTTGACAGAATAGTCTCAAAAACTTTGCTCTTTCGAATTCTCCACTCGTAATCAACATAACCATACTATCTATGTGAACTTGAACGCCCTCGACGTTGTCGATTCTTATCAAGTATCCTCTAACCTTTCGAGTGTACTTGCTCACGGCAGACTGGGATATTCCAAGAAGCTCAGCCGTTTGGCCCTGCTTGAAACCATGCTTCTCCACAAGTTCCTTAGCCATCAGCGCCTTCACGGCAGGGACGACGGATTTTACTGCGATCTCGCATGGAATTATCAAGTCAGCGTCTCCTTCGTAGTAGTCTTGTAAGAAAGATATATAAGCATGACGTATGTCATATTTTTCTATGACGTATGTCATGACGGAAAGCAACAAGTCTGACTAAATCCTCTCTCCCTCCTTTCTCCGAGGGCCGTCATGACATACGCCCAACTTTTCGACACCGCAATAAACGAACCGACAAATTGAACAGGCCGAAAGGCTGTTCCTTTGCGCGCCTAGGTGCGCCTAGGCAGCGACGGACGCGTTCTTGAACCTCCCAAATTGTTGCTACTGTTTCGCTGGCTTTGTCACGTATTTCTTGGGGTTCTTTTTGAACTCCTGTTCGCAGTGCTTCGCACAGAAGTAGATTGTCTGCCCCTGATACTGAACCTTGCCAGCCGCTGTTGCAGGATCTATCTTCATTCCGCAGACTGGATCAGTGACAAGTTGCTTCTTTTCAGCCATGGACCCACCTCCTTCACACATCAAGCGCGTGCCTACCCCCCTGGCGAACCGTGGAAGGGAACGTTCTTCCACATTACGTCCCACCAGTCGTCCTCCGTTATCGTTTCCCCATGAACAATTATCTCAAGTATGCTCTTCAGAAGTCCGTGGTGCCGTTTCTCATCCTCGAGTATCGCACTGAGCAGAAGCCTCACCTTCTTGTTTTCGACGGTGGGCAGTTCTTTCTCGATTTTTCCGATGAGGTCTGCCTCCAGCATGATGTGCTTCTCGACTAGGTCTCTCTGCTCGTCCAAATGCTCCTGTGTAAGCGCCTGCGACATGCTTGTGAGAAGTGTGACCGCTGAGGTGTACATTTCCGCATGCTTCACGGAATCCAGCGAGATGCCTTTCAGAACGCCTTTGACAGTAGGGTTCGGGATTTCGCCCAGCGAACCATTCAGCGACCTCACAATCTCGTTCTCAACTTCAATCTGCCTCTTGAGAAAGCTAACCAACTCATCTTTCTGCGGCAATGGAATCGTCTCCTTCGTCTAGGATTCCGTGGTCGGGTGCATAAGTTTTTCGGCCATTCCTTTGCCCAGTTCGCGGCACTTCTAGAGGGCCAGCTGGTCTGGAGTGTACTTCGTGAGTAGCGGAGGCTCAGAAACGTTCATCTCGAACTTGTCCTTCATGATCTCGATCACCATTTTCGGGGCCTCGCCGCTCCACCCATAAGAGCCGAACGCCGCACCCTGCTTGCCCTTAAGCATGACGTTTTTGACCGCCGCTTCCTCGAAAAGGTTCTTCATGTCTAGGGGCATATCATGGTGATACGTAGGCGCACCTGTGATGATAGCATCAAAGCCGCCCAGCGACTCAACAGGCACATAGTAGTTCAGTTCGACCCCGACATCCTGAACCGTCTTGGCGCCCTCCGACACGGCCTGCGCCATCTTTCCAGTGTTACCGGTTCGGGTATAGTAGAGAACAAGCAGTTTCTGCATGGGCGATTCGCTCCAGCTAGGCACTATTGTGATTCGACCATTTATCAGCTTGCTTGTCAAGATTGAGCAAGGATGGCGTTAGTGTGTGCGAGACGAAAATCGAACACGTCCTTGGTGGACTGTCTCCAGCAACTCCGCTGTTCATAAATGATGCGCGCAAAGAGACACTCAGATTTCGAATTTCTCCAGTATTTTCTGCTCTTTCTTTCCAGTTATCTCGGCTACAACGTGGACATAGTCTCGAAGCCCTGAATTCTCTATTCTGGGCTTCAGCAGCTGGTCAATCTGAAAAACACCTGCGGGGTTAGACATTCTGATGTTCACGACAACTGGCTTTTCGTCGCCTTCTTGAATATCCACTCTCTCGATTGAGAGTGCAGAAACAGAATGGATATCCACTTTCCCGGCTTGGAAAGGTATTCGCGCCCTTCCCTTCTCCATGTCCAAAGCGTCTGCTATGCGCACGATGCCTGCCTCCAGAGTCAAGGGTTCGCGTGGCTCTTCGTGGGAAACGATCGCATGTAGAACCTCAGAAGTGATGATTGCTCGCTCTTCTTCAGAATAAATGCTCTGCAGATAATTCTCCAGAAACTCCAAAGCCAACGAGGCACTGAATATCTCGTGCCCGTCTCTTGCAACCGTCATGCCTAGGTCGTGGAAAATTGAGCCAAGAACCACGACCACTTCAGCATCTTCATCTTTCATGCTGTAATTCTTGACGATGCTTGGTACGACTCTCTTCTTAGCCAGTATTCGTAGCATCTTCAACGCAGAATTAGCCACGATTTTGACGTGCGTAGGACCATGGTCGGTATAGCCCATGCGGTCAATTGCCATAACGTTCGAGCATCTCCACAGCGTCCGCAACCTCACATCTTTTTTGGCTTCGTTGATGACGTGTTGCAGCCTTTTGTTGTTTCGCAAGGGTATGTTGAAAACATAGGCCGGCATTTCAGCGCACCGTGGTTAGTAGTTGTCATGTCAGGATTTAAAACATTGGAATCAGGTTTCTCCTTTCAGGAGCGCACCTAAGTGTTTTGCACGCGCGCGCTGGAGGCAATACACAGCGCGCGCTTCCGCGCGAGCTAGCACCTTACCTACAGAAGACGTGAACAAGAACGCCAATAAGACGATTATTGACAGCCTAGGGCAGACTGGAAGGCGCGCAATATTCTTAAATGGCGAATACGTCGCTCATACTACTGTATTCGAGGTCAGTTGGCTGAGATGCTTGCGCAGGTTCTTGATTAGCTTCGTTTTAGGGTTGGTTGCCCTTTCCCTTATGACTTGGCTAATCGTGACCTTCGTCTCAGCCCCGGATATCAAGAACCTTCCGCTATACACGTTTGCCACGATTTCGCGAATCCTGATTACGCTTGCTATCTCAGTCGTGTGGGGAGTCTCCTTCGGAATACTAGCGGCAACAAACAGAGCTGCATCATTAGTTCTAACTCCCTTCATAGACCTCTTACAGTCCATCCCAATACTTGGTTACTTCCCGATGGTCATAGGCTTTCTCTTCGCTCTTGGTCCTCTAGGAATCGAACTCTCTGTGATCGTTCTGCTTTTCACATCGATGGCTTGGGCCATATTTTTCGGCGTGCTGGGGGCCATTCGCGGAATCCCCACAAATATCGCTGAGTCAGCGAGAAGTTACGGTTTGACAGGATGGCGGTATGTGCGACATGTCATTCTGCCTGCCATCACTCCTGCCGTCATTTCAGGCGCGAACCTCGCATGGTGCGATGGATGGTTCTTCATGATTGCAGCAGAATACATACAATATCAAGGAGACGTTGTGTCGCCGCCTGCAGGTGGACTAGGATACTTGCTTGCAAAGACCGCCTACGAGCTTAAGGACATGAATGTCGCCCTGGTTCTCCTCATATTCATAACCTTCATCGTTGTATACTTCAACACTCTAACCTGGCACAAGCTAATGGAACGCGCAAGCACGGGCACTTTCAAACCAGTTTTCAGAATGGACCTCTCCGGAGTTGGGAAGCTTGGGGTTGCGAGGGCAAGCAATTGGTTGCACTTCGGCAGGTTGCATTGGCCAAAGTCTTTTTCAATAGGCGCTCAGCGATTACACAAGTACTCTCGGATCGAGAAGGTGATTGCCCTGGTTTTGGTTTTTGCAACAGTTATCTTTGTTTTATCCAGAGTTTACGGCCAACTACCGACGGTGGCAATGATCAGCGACGGTTTTCGTCAACCCCCTGCCAGTGAACTGGTGAATCTGCCGTGGTTGATCTTATTCACGATGGGACGTCTTTCAATAGCGTATGGAATCTCCCTTATAGTCGCGATTACTATGGGTGTTCTGGCAGCCGAACACAAGAGGTTTGCAGCCATCTTCTATCCCTTGTATGACATTGGCCAAGGAGTACCCATTCTAGCTCTCTTCCCCGTTGTGTGGCTCGGGCTGAGCGGATTGATCGGAAATCCGGGAATCGCCCTTGAGCTTACATGCATCATCATACTGATTCTCGATATGATATGGTACATGTTTCTCAACGTTGTCAGTGCTGTCAAGAACATTCCAACTGAAATCAATGAGGTTGGTCAAATGTTTGGGTTCAAAGGGGTGAAAAGAATAACTCACCTAGTGGTCCCCTCCATCCTGCCTGCCATAGTGACGGGCAGCATACTCTCTTGGGGAACTGGATGGAACACCATAATCTTTGCTGAATACTTGCCTTCAACGGAGAGCGGCGGCGCCGTTTCGGTGCCCGGAATAGGTTCGTTGCTAGACAAGGCAGGGTACGAATTCGGGAACACCGTTGTGTTGATTTTCATGCTGGGGATAATCGCCGTGATCGTTCTCTCGATGGAAGGACTCATCTGGCGTCGTTTGCTGAGAAGATTCGAGAAGTATCATGTTGAGGTGTAAGAAGTGTCAGTGATCGAAGTAGAGAACATAACTAAGACATTCACGTCAGATAAAACAAAGATACTGGTCCTAGACAACGTAAGCTTCTCAGTTGGCAAGGACGAGTTACTATGTTTAGTGGGACCATCTGGGTGCGGAAAGTCCACGTTGCTGAGAATGATGGCAGGGTTAGAAAAATCTGATTCAGGAAGAATCCTTTTCAATGGAGAACCCATAACTAAGCCGTCGCCGAAGATCGCCATGGTCTTTCAGCTCTTCGGTCTTCTGCCATGGAAGACAGCGATGGAAAATGTTGAAGTACCGTTAGAGGTTCTCGGTGTCGTTAAGGACAAGCGTGCTCATGTCGCTCAAGAGTATTTGCAGATGGTCGGATTGGAAGGTTTTGAGAAAACGTACCCTCACGACCTTTCAGGCGGAATGAAACAACGCGTTGGGATTGCTAGAGCCTTGGCTTTGAAACCTGATGTTCTGTTGATGGACGAGCCCTTTTCTTCGCTCGACGAGCTTACTGCAAAAACTCTGCGAGAGTTGGTCCTCAACATTTGGCGCAACCCGACTCTGCCAACGAACACGTTCATAATGGTAAGTCACAACGTTGAGGAAGCAGTGTTCATGGCAGACAGGGTCATAATAATGTCACCCCGCCCGGGAAAGGTCATTGGAGAAGTTAAGGTTGACGTTCCAAGACCTCGTTCGAAGTTTCTGAGGGATCAAGAGTATTTCAAATATGTAGATGAGGTCGTGAGCCTGCTTGAGAAGGGAAAAGCAATCACAAGGGACACAAGCCCTTTGTCTTTGACAGCGGAGCGCGTACAGCACATGAAAACCACCAAGTAGTCAATTGCCAACGTGCGCGTTTCTGTCCGGTTCTACGACTTACTAATGAGACAATGATATGCATAATCGACAGCGCCACGAATCAATCGATCAATCTGGTAATTCTCAACCTCGTACTAGACGTTTGGCGCGCGCTATGATAATTGGCGGAAGAATATTGGTGATTTGATATGGAATATGTGTAGGCTGCAGAACGGGTTCGGAGTAACCACGCACGTGAATAGGAGATATTTGGACAGTTCTATGGACTCCAAAAAGCCTCGGCTCACGCCTCGCTCGCATGTTTGCTTGCGCCTTTATGAGCACTGGATTTTTTTGTGGACTCTTTATGATGGATTGCGCCGATTGCGCGCGCTTGATTGGGAGTGACAGTGTTGTCGCGCGAACCTCTCTCTGCTATTTATTGACTGCTTGTCAACTGCTTGCCAACACGCGAAACTCCGTCAGTTTCGTCAAACGTCCGCGCGTGTCGCCAACAACATCGCCATAACCGTCTGTTTCTTACATTCCTCAAGAGACTTTGTTCCCGTGAACAAAGTTCACACGTGTACACGCGTTCACATCTGATCACGTGACCAACCACTTCGGTCACGTTTTTGTGAACATTTCGCGCGCGGAACGCAAGTAGCCCACCTCCACACTGGAGATTCATCCAAACACTGTGGATGTATGCTGAAAAGCTGGGGATGGGAGTTGAACCCATATGTAACAGCTCTGCAGGCTGTCGCCTGAACCGTTCGGCCACCCCAGCAACATTCACTTCTCATGGGAGAACGTAATAAAGGTTGTCAGCAGACCCCGAGCTTATCCATAATCTCCCCGTAAACCCGCAGGGCGGACTTCTCGTCATGCACATTCTTGATCAGCATGCGTCCGCTATGAAACAAGCTTACCTCGAAGCCCTCATAGTCAAACATCACCGCAAGCCGTGACTTCACTCTGATCCTGAACTGGCGCTTGATCGACTCGTAGGCTTCGTCGAAGCTCAACTTCAACGGTTCCACAGGATTGATGTTTACGGTGTCGCGTCCGCACAACCATGCAAGCTTGTCCTTCCCCTCAGAAGCTCCCAGAACGTTTCCGCATGCGGGACAGTCCTTCTTCCTGAAAACGTCAATCAAGGCGAAGTACATGTCACTGAAGTCGCAGATCATAAGTCTGCCCTTTAGCGCCGAACCAATCTCCGCAAGAATCTTGATTGCTTCAATGGCCTGTAATGTGCCGATGACGCCGGGTGTGGCTCCCAATACACCTCGCACGTCACACGTTAGCACGCTGCTATCGTCAACGTTTGGGAAAACGCATTCGAGACAAGGCGTTTCAGGCGGGGCGAACACCGAAACGTTGCCCTCTATTCCAATGGCG
>Ga0209253_10001187_pt1 | contig 22751 bp, 19 predicted proteins | sample FrelakmetBRP12BR_FD_187145 | JGI IMG/M metagenome (GOLD analysis project Ga0209253, IMG submission 187145) | Freshwater lake sediment microbial communities from the University of Notre Dame, USA, for methane emissions studies - BRP12 BR (SPAdes)... | ecosystem: Environmental > Aquatic >...
GTAGTTGCTGCTCCCGATCTGGTGAGTAAAGGAGAAGGCGTTCTCCGCTTTGCGTTTGCGCAAGAATCATGGGTTGAAATCGATGATGGCACAGGCAAGATGATTTTTTCACAGCTTAATCCCGCCGGCAGCGAGCAGGTAATCCGTGGCAAGATGCCACTTTCCGTGGTAATCGGGAATGCCGCCAACGTCAAGCTGGTTTACAACAACAAGCCGGTGAATTTGGCACCGCATACCAATACCAATGGGGGAGTGGCGCGTCTGTCGCTCGAATGATGTTTCCATCTTTATAAAACTTACTTACCTACCATAATCATGTCCCAGAATATTTCTTCCACACACCGCCGTTCGAGTGTCGGCGTCCGGGTCGGTTCGGTCACCATTGGCGGCGGGGCTCCGGTAGTGGTGCAGTCCATGACTAATACCGATACCGAAAATGAAGTTGCTACTGCGGTGCAGGTGGCGCAACTTGCGCGCGCCGGTTCGGAACTGGTGCGCATTACGGTCAATACCGCCATAGCGGCGCAAGCGGTGCCAGCCGTCCGCGCGCGCCTCGATGACATGGGCTGTCATGTGCCGCTGGTGGGCGATTTTCATTTCAACGGACATAAATTGCTGACCGAGTATCCGGACTGTGCCAGGGCACTGGCCAAATACCGCATTAATCCGGGCAATGTAGGGCATGGCAAGAAACGTGACGAGCAGTTTTCTGCCATGATCGAAACCGCCTGCAAATATGACAAGCCGGTGCGCATCGGGGTTAACTGGGGCAGCCTGGATCCCGAACTGCTGGCGCGCATCATGGACGAGAACGCGCGCTCCCAGGACCCGCAAGATGCGGGTTATGTCATGCGTGAGGCCTTGATCACTTCCGCACTGGAAAGCGCTGCCAGGGCCGAAGAAATCGGTCTGGGCCGCGACCACATTGTCCTGTCCTGCAAGGTGAGCGGGGTGCAGGATCTGATTGCGGTTTACCGCGATCTGGCGGCGCGTTGCGATTACGCATTGCACCTGGGATTGACCGAAGCGGGTATGGGTTCGAAGGGAATTGTTGCTTCTACCGCTGCACTGGCAGTGCTGTTGCAGGAAGGTATCGGCGACACCATCCGCATATCGTTGACGCCGGAGCCGGGCGGCGACCGCACCCGCGAAGTGATCGTGGCACAGGAAATTCTGCAGACCATGGGTTTGCGCGCATTCGTTCCGATGGTGGCAGCGTGCCCCGGTTGTGGGCGTACCACCAGCACATACTTTCAGGAATTGGCGGAAAACATCCAGAGCTATGTGCGTAGCCAGATGTTAGTGTGGCGCGAACAATATGATGGTGTGGAAAATATGACGCTGGCGGTGATGGGTTGCGTGGTCAACGGTCCCGGTGAGAGTAAACATGCCAATATCGGCATCAGTTTGCCAGGTTCGGGAGAGAAACCGGTGGCGCCAGTTTTTGTCGATGGGCAGAAAACCGTAACCCTCAAAGGTGACAATATTGCCGGGGAGTTTCGCCAGATCGTTGACGAGTACGTGCAGGCAAAATACCCGAAGAAATCAGGCAATGACTAGAATCATCCAGGCCATCCGCGGGATGAACGACATCCTGCCTGACCAGGCGCATCATTGGGAATTCTTTGAGCAGACCGTGCGTGAGTGGATGGCGGCTTGTGGTTACCGCAACATCCGTTTGCCGATTGTCGAGCAGACCGACCTGTTTGTGCGCTCCATCGGTGCGGTAACCGACATTGTCGAGAAGGAGATGTATACCTTTCTGGATCATCTCAACGGCGACAGCCTGACACTGCGTCCTGAAGGCACCGCATCCTGTGTACGTGCAGTACTGGAGCATAACCTGCTGTATGCGGGACCGCAGAGACTGTACTACTCTGGCCCGATGTTCCGCCATGAACGTCCACAGAAGGGACGTTACCGCCAGTTTCATCAGGTGGGCGTGGAAGCGTTGGGATACGGCGGCCCGGATATCGATACCGAGCACATCGTCATGTGTGCGGGGTTATGGGACAAACTAGGCATAGCTGATGTACGTCTGGAAATCGGCACACTGGGCAGCGTCGAATCGCGCACCCTGCATCGGGCGCGACTGATCAGCTATCTGCAACAGCATCTGGGCAAGCTCGACGACGATGCCCACAGGCGCCTGCACAGCAACCCCCTGCGGATACTCGACAGCAAGAATCCGGAAATGCAGCAGATCATAGACGGTGCACCGCGCTTGCTGGATGACCTGGATGAGGATTCGCTCAAGCATTTCGAGGAGTTGCAGCGCGCCCTGCGCCACCAGGGGGTTGATTTCGAGATCAACCCGCGGCTGGTGAGAGGATTGGATTACTACAATCGCACTGTGTTCGAGTGGGTCACCGACAGACTCGGTGCACAAGGCACGGTGTGCGCTGGCGGGCGTTATGATGGACTGGTGGAACAGATTGGCGGTAAACCGGCACCCGCCTGCGGTTTTGCCATGGGTGTGGAGCGCTTGCTGGCGCTGATGCTGGCATGCGGCAAGGACATACCGCATGCCGTAGCGGATGTCTACGTGGTACACCAGGGTGAAGCTGCGACCGGGTTTGCCTGGGAAGCTGTAAGGTACTTGCGTGTCGCGGGCCTCAAAGCCATCCTGCATTGCGGTGGCGGCAGTTTCAAGGCACAAATGAAAAAAGCCGACGCCAGCGGCGCACGGTTTGCAGTTATTATTGGCGATGACGAAGCGCATGCCGCAGAGATAAGCATCAAGCCATTGCGTGAGGCGGCAGAACAGGTGCGAGTGGGTCTGGCGGAAGCGGCAGATCTGCTCAAACGGGCTTGACCCAAAGAAATTCTTCAATTTATTCAGGAAGCTAAATGGCAACATATGATCTGGAAGAACAGGAAAAGATAGACGGGCTGAAATCCTGGTGGGAATCGTACGGCACAGTGGCGATCGTGGTGGTGGCGACTTTCATCGCCGGCATCGTCGGCACGCAGATGTGGAAATACTACCAGAAGCAGCAGATCGAGCAGGCGGCGGAATTGTATGCCTCGCTGCAACGGCTCGAAGAAAGTGGCGACGCGAAGAAGATTGGCGATGCTGCCCACTTGCTGATGGAAGGTTTCCCCGGCAGCGGTTATGCTCCGCGTGCTGCATTGGTTTCGGCGCGAGCGAGCCTCGAGGCGGGGGACAGGCAAAACGCCAGAGGCCGGCTGCAATGGGTGCTGGATCATGCCAAGGAGGATGAATTGAAAGATCTCGTACGGCTGCGTTTGGCGGGGCTGTTGCTGGACGAGAAGAAATATGACGAAGCGCTGAAGCTGGTGGAAAGCAAACATGGCGAATCCTTTGGCGGCTTCTATGCGGATCGCAAAGGCGATATTCTCACTGCTGCGGGTAAAGTTGCCGAAGCGCGCGTCGCCTATCAAGTGGCGCTCGATAGAATCAGTGCAAAGAGCGCTTATCACAATATCATCCAAATGAAGCTGGATGCTTTGGCAGAGACCAAGTAGCGTCCGTGAGCAGATCCGCAACGAAGACCATCGGCACCATTCCGCGGCATCTCTTGCTGCTGCTGTTGCACTTGGCGCTGGCCGGCTGTGCCAGCATTGTTGAACGGATCGCGAGTGTCGCCGACCTCGATGTGTCGCCCATCGTTGATCTGTTCAAAACCAAGGAACCCGAGATCAGCGCTGAACAGACTGCCCGCTTGAAGCTGGTTGCCGCTGCGCGCTCATTGTGGCAGAGCAGCGTTGGCGAGAACGAGAATAAGGTGGCAGTATTATCGCCGGTATTTGAAAATGGTTGGGTTTATGCCGCCAATCCCGCGGGGCGGATTGTGCGCCTTGACGCCGTCACCGGCAGGCTAGCGGGGAGCATAGACACTCAGCATCAGTTGTCGGGTGGCGTGGGTGTGGGTGAAGGGATGACGCTGGTCGGGACTTTCAAAGGCGAAGTGCTGGCATTTGATGAGGCGGGCAAGTCCCGCTGGAAGGCACAGGTTTCCAGTGAGGTACTGGGCCCGCCGCAGGCGGATAGCGGAATAGTGATAGTGCGCACTGGCGACGGCAGGATTTTCGGCCTGGATGCTACCAACGGCAAGCGTAAATGGGTGTACCAGGGTGCTACCCCGGCGCTGACTGTGCGCAATCCCAGTCGTGTATTGATCAAACGCGGCGCGGTATTCGCCGGATTTGCCGGCGGCAAACTGGTAGCACTGAGTTTATCCGATGGCAATCTGAAGTGGGAGGCAACCGTATCGCGCCCGCGTGGCACGACGGAATTAGAGCGTATTACGGATATCACCAGTCTGCCGGTGGCCGATGAATGGCAGATATGTACCGTAGCCTATCAGGGGCGTGTCGCCTGCTTTGAAATCAGCAATGGTAACCAGATTTGGGCACGGGATGCATCCAGCAGCGCTGGCCTGGCCATGGACGATACTTATATTTACCTGAGCGAAGATCGCGGTGCGGTAATCGCCTACACTAAAACTAACGGCACCACCGTGTGGAGGCAAGACATACTCAGCGGTCTCAGATTGACTGCGCCCATCGTGCGCGGTAGTCGCGTGGTGGTGGGTGATTCCCAGGGTTATGTAAATTTCTTTGACTATGCCGACGGCGCGATCATCCTTCGTGCTGCCACTGATGAAAGCTCTATCCTCGCTCATCCCGAGCAGCTGTCGAATGGGATAGTGGTGCAGACCTGGAAGGGCGGGCTTTACGCGTTCGGCATACAATAGACAAATGCAATCATGAAACCTACTCTCGTCCTGGTCGGACGGCCGAACGTCGGCAAATCAACACTTTTCAATCGCCTGACTCGCAGTCGCGATGCTATTGTTGCGGACATTCCGGGACTGACGCGAGACCGTCATTATGGTCATGGCAGACTGGGCGATAAACCACATCTGGTAGTAGATACCGGCGGTTTTGAGCCGGCGGCAAAGGATGGCATCCTGCACGAAATGGCCCGGCAGACTTTGCAGGCGGTGGATGAAGCCGACATGGTGTTGTTCATCGTCGATGGCAGACAGGGTCTGGCAGCACACGACAAAATAATCGCCGAGCAATTGCGCAAAACCGGCAGAAAAATTCTGCTGGTGGTCAACAAGACCGAGGGCATGGCGACTTCTGTCGTTACTGCCGAATTTCATGAACTGGGTCTGGGTGAGCCCTGTGCCGTTTCCGCCGTTCACGGTGACAATGTGAATGAACTGGTGGAGTTGGCACTGGCGGATTTCCCCGAACAGCAAGGGGAAGAAGAAAAAGACAAATACCCCAAGATTGCCATCGTGGGACGCCCCAACGTCGGCAAATCCACGCTGGTGAATACGCTGCTCGGAGAGGAGCGCGTGATAGCTTTTGATCAGCCTGGCACCACCCGCGATAGTATCTATATTGATTTCGAGAGCGACGGACGGCGCTATACCTTGATCGATACTGCCGGTTTGCGCCGTCGCGGCAAGGTGCAGGAGGTTGTCGAGAAATTCTCGGTGGTAAAAACCCTGCAGGCAGTGGAAGACGCCAATGTAGTCGTGCTGGTGCTGGACGCGAGTAACGAAATTTCTGACCAGGACGCACATATTGCGGGATTCATTCTGGAGGCGGGACGTGCGCTGGTGCTGGTGGTGAACAAGTGGGACGGTCTGGATGAATATCAGCGTGACAACATCAAGCGCGAGATTGCCCGGAAACTTGCCTTTCTCCTGAGTTTTGCCAAACCCCAGTACATTTCAGCGCTACATGGCAGCGGCATGAAAGGATTGCTGCCGTCAATCGACACCGCTTATGCGGCCGCGATGGCGAAACTGCCTACTCCCAAACTTACCCGTACCCTGCTGGCGGCAGTAGAAAAACAGGCGCCAGCACACACCGGCGTATCCCGTCCTAAATTGCGTTACGCCCACCAGGGCGGCTCCAATCCGCCGCTGATCGTGATTCACGGCAGCGGCCTTGACCATGTGGCTGAGACCTATCGGCGCTACCTTGAAAACACTTTCCGCTCAGCCTATCAGCTCGAAGGCACGCCGCTGCGGGTTGAGTTCAGGTCGAGCAGTAATCCCTACGCTGGCAAGAAACCCGCGCCATTAAGCGAAGCCGAAGCAAAACAGGCTCATCGCCGCCGCCGCTATGGTAGAAAGAAGTACGGTTAATTAGAGAGTTATCTGGAAAAACACAGCGTGCGCCTACAGCGGCTAATGCAATATCCGCGGCACACTTAAAATGAATTCGGGAATGGTTGCGTCGAAGTAGAGGCCGTCTTCAGCCACCATCTGATAACTGCCTTTCATTGAACCCATCGGTGTGGAGAGGGCGGTGCCGCTGGTGTATTCAAAACTGTCGCCGGGCTTGAGCAGCGGCTGTTCCCCCACTACGCCCAACCCCCGCACCTCCTGAACACTGCCGCCACCATCTGCGATGATCCAGTGGCGGCTGATAAGCTGCGCCGCGACCGAGCCGGTGTTGGCGATGGTGATGGTATAGGCGAATACGTAACGGTCGATGATTTCATCCGACTGTTCTGGAAGATAGGCGGTGCGGACCGTCACGTTGAGTTCGTATTTTTTGCTGTCAACCATGTCCGCATTGCACACTATTTTCCGCACCACGGCAAGGAGTGCTTGAGAAATATTCTGCGGCGGTGAAGCCGTTGGCGCGTGACAACCATTTGCGGTTAAAATGACGCTTTTATTATAAGGAAGTGGTCCATGGCCAACTATCGCATCGCTCCGAGCATTCTTTCCGCAAACTTTGCCAAGCTGGGCGAAGAAATCACCGCTGTTATCGCTTCCGGCGCGGATATCATACATTTTGACGTGATGGACAATCATTACGTCCCCAATCTCACCATTGGTCCGCTGGTATGTGAAGCGATTCGCCCTTTGACCAAGGCAATCATCGACGTGCATTTGATGGTGGAGCCGGTGGACCGGATTGTTCCCGATTTTGCCAAGGCTGGAGCCAATATCATTTCTTTTCACCCGGAAGCATCCAGGCATATCGACCGCACCATCGGACTGATCAAGGAGCAGGGCTGCAAGGCCGGACTGGTGTTCAATCCCGCAACACCTTTGCATTATCTCGATCACGTGCTGGACAAGATCGATCTGGTGCTGATCATGTCGGTCAACCCCGGGTTTGGCGGACAGAAGTTCATCCCTGAAGCATTGAACAAGCTGCGAGCAGTGCGCGCGCGGATCGATGCCTGCGGCAGGGACATCATGCTGGAAGTCGACGGTGGCGTGAAAGTGGACAACATCGCCGAAATCGCCCGCGCTGGCGCCGATGTCTTTGTTGCCGGTTCCGCCATTTTCAGCGCGGCCAAGGACAGCGACCCACACCGCTACGACACGGTCGTGGGCGCATTGCGCGCCGAACTGGCGAAGGTCTAGCGCAACAATGAGTATAGTTTTTCCGCAGGCTGCTGCTTCCGCAGCGCAAACGGGATCACTCCTGCCGGTCAAGGCCGTGATGATCGATCTGGACGGCACTCTGCTCGACACGGCGGCTGATCTTGCTGCCGCCGCCAACAGCATGCTGCGGGAATTGGGTAAAGCGGAGCTGCCGCCTGTGACCATTCAGTCCTACATCGGCAAAGGCATCCAGAAACTGGTGAAGCGCACGCTTACCGGCAGCCTTGACGGTGAGCCGGATCCTGCCTTGTTTGCCAAGGCGATGCCGATTTACGAACGCGAATATGCCAACACCCTGTGCGTCAGTACGCATCCTTATCCGGGCGTGGTGGAGGGGTTGAACGCTTTGCGGGAAACAGGCTTCCGGTTGGCCTGCATTACCAACAAGGCCGAGGCTTTCACCCTGCCGCTGCTGCGTACCACCGGACTGCTGGATTATTTCGAGATGGTTCTGTCCGGCGACAGCCTGCCGAAAAAGAAACCCGATCCGCTGCCCTTGCTGCATGCCTGCAAGCATTTCGGCATCCTGCCGCATGAGATGCTGCTGATCGGCGACTCGCTCAACGACGCGGAAGCGGCGCGCGCAGCGGGCTGCCATGTTTTCTGCGTACCCTATGGCTACAACGAAGGACGGGATGTGCGCGAGCTCAATTGCGATGCTGTCGTCACATCCATTTACGCAGCAGGCAGGCTGATCTGCAAGCCGTCATGACCGAAACTGAATTCAACCGGCTGGCGGCGCAAGGCTACAACCGTATTCCGGTGGTACTGGAAACCTTCGCCGATCTTGACACGCCGCTGTCGGTTTATCTCAAGCTTGCCAACCGGCCTTATTCATATTTGCTGGAGTCGGTGCAGGGTGGCGAGCGTTTCGGGCGTTATTCTTTCATCGGCCTGCCTGCCACGACCCGCATTGAAGCACGCGGCAACCGTCTCAGCGTCATCAATGCCGCCGGGTCGCAGGAAAGCGAAGTGGATGACCCACTGGCTTTCGTCGAATCCTACCTGGCGCACTTCAAGGCGGCGCTCTATCCCGGTTTGCCGCGGTTTTGCGGCGGCCTGGCGGGTTATTTCGCTTATGACACGGTGCGTTACATCGAACGCAAGCTTGCTGGCCATGCCCGGCCGGACACGCTCAGTACTCCCGATATATTGTTGCTGCTGTCCGAAGAACTGGCAGTGGTGGACAATCTTTCCGGCAAACTTTACCTCATCGTTTATGCTGATCCGGCTGAAGCCGGTGCCTACCAGGCCGTGCAGACACGCTTGAAGGAATTGCTTGCGCTGCTGCGCCAGCCATTAGAGATTCCACTGGCAGTGCCGAGCAAAGCGGGCGAGGCGGTTTCCGAATTCAGCGAAGCAGATTTCATTGCGGCGGTGGGACGGGCCAAGCGCTACATTTTTGACGGCGACATCATGCAGGTGGTGCTGTCGCAGCGCACCAGCAAGCCTTACGCCGCATCGCCGCTGGCGCTGTATCGCGCGCTGCGCAGCCTCAACCCGTCGCCCTACATGTTTTATTACCACTTTGGCGAGTTTCATGTGGTCGGCGCTTCGCCGGAGATTCTGGTGCGACTGGAAGGCGACACCGTCACGGTCCGCCCCATCGCCGGCACGCGTCCGCGCGGCAAAACCGCGCAGGAAGACGTGGCGCTCGCTGCCGACCTGCTGGCTGACCCGAAGGAGCGCGCGGAACACGTGATGCTGATGGATCTGGGGCGCAACGATGTCGGGCGCGTTGCCCAGACCGGCACGGTAAAAGTCACCGAGCACATGCAGATCGAGCATTATTCGCACGTCATGCACATTGTTTCCAACGTGGACGGAAAACTCAAACCCGGCCTGAAAGCGATGGACGTGTTGCGCGCCACTTTCCCGGCGGGCACCGTGAGCGGCGCACCCAAGGTGCGGGCGATGCAGATCATCGACGAACTGGAAGTGTCCAAGCGCGGCATCTACGCCGGCGCGGTGGGCTATCTGGGATTCAACGGCGACATGGATCTGGCCATCGCCATCCGCACCGGCATGATCAAGGACGGCATGCTGCACGTGCAGGCGGGTGCGGGCATCGTTGCCGATTCTGTGCCGCAAAGTGAATGGATCGAGACCCAGAACAAGGCCAAAGCGCTGCTGCGCGCGGCGGAAATCGCAGAGAGCGGACTCGACAGCAAAATAGAGTAACAGGCGGTACTACAGAAACTCACTATTCGTTACGGCCTGGCGTGAACCCAGTGCAGCAGCGTGTCCATTGCAGGCTGCGCGTTGGCGGAGCGGGGATGATTCACGAAGAAAACTACGACCACACGCCGGCCCGATTTGTCGAGCACGTAACCCGCCATTGATCTTACATTATCCAGTAGACCGGTTTTAATATGCGCCTGGCCGGCAACGGCGGTATCGTTGGAGCGTTTTTTCATGGTGCCGTCCACTGCTGAAATCGGCAGCGATGAAACGAACTCCGGCATCACTGGGCTCTGGAACGCGGCGAGCAGAAGCTCGCCCAGATGGCCGGCGCTGATGCGCTCAGTGCGTGACAGCCCCGAGCCGTTTTCGATAATCAGTTCGGGAAAGTCCAGCCGTCTGGAAGTGAGCCACTGCCTGATGGCAGCATGCGATTTGGTGAGCGTGGCCGGCGCCTCGCTGCTGGCCACTCCCAAGACGAGATACAATTGCCGCGCTGTGACATTGTTGCTGAATTTGTTGATGTCGCGCACGATCTCGGCAAGCGGGGGAGATTGATAAATTTCCAGCGGTACCGTTCCTTCCGGCGCACTGCCGCTGCGCACTACGCCGCGCAATATTCCACCCTGTTGCATCCATAACTGCCGGAACAGGCTGTAGGTATAAGTAGGACTGTCGTGCAGGCTGAGAAACAGGGTTTTCTCACCGCAATCGGCCGGGTAGCTGCCATTGAGCACAAGCGCGTTGCGGCTATTGCCTTTGATGTCGGCGTTGAGCAGATCACGCCATTCGTTGCATTTGCCGCTGCTGAGTTTCAGATTGTTGCTGAGATCCAGCGATTCCGGCAGCGGGTCAACGACTATTCGCACGGTCTTGCTTCCGGGTTGCGGAGTCAGGCGCAGTGCCAGTATGCGCTGGTTCACCAGCAGTGCTTCGGGGGGCACGTTGTAAGCGCGGTGGGGTTTGCCGTCGAAAGCTCCTGGGTCGCTGCCGGGCACGTCAAAGTAGCTGCTGTCCAGGATCAGATCCCCGGTGATTTCCCGCAACCCGGTTTGACGCAGACGGCGGGTCAGCAACCAGAAATTTTCCAGATTGAGCCTGGGGTCGCCATAGCCTTTGATCACCAGATCGCCCCGCAACGTGCCACCTTCTATGGTGCCATTGGCGTATAACTCGGTCTTCCAGGTATAGGCCGGCCCCAGCAGTTCCAGTCCGGCGAAAGTAGTGACAAGTTTCATGGCCGATGCCGGATTCATTGCCATATTGGCGTTGACGGCAATAAGCGGTTGCGCTGCGCCAATCTCATGCACATAAATAGCGGCAGCAGATTCGGGGATGCCTGCCCGCTTGAGCATCTGGTTGACGGGGTCTGGCAGGTTTTGTGTGGCTGCAGGCAGCGATGCGGCCGCAAGTACAAAAAAAACCAGGACAGCGATTAAGTTGGGTTTGACCATGCTCATAATGTAACCGATGTCAGTTGCGCCGGAATGCTCACGCTCCACTGCAATTGCTGCCGGATTACGTCAGCCAGGGCGGCAGCATTGAGCGGTTCGCCATGCACCACGAAGGTTTGCCTGGGGGCAGCGCGGAAATGCCGCAGCCAGTTCATCAAGCCCGCCTGATCGGCATGGGCAGAGAGGCCGCCGATGGTGTAAATATCCGCCCGCACCGGCATGTCCTGACCGAAAATCTTCACGGATTTGGCTTTATCCACCAGCCGTCGCCCCAGTGTCCCTTCAGCCTGGAAACCGGTGATGAGAATGCTGCACTCCGTTCTGCCCAGGTTGTATTTGAGATGATGCTTGATGCGCCCGGCATCGCACATGCCGCTGGCGGAAATGATGATCGCACCATGCTGCACGTTGTTGAGTTGCATCGATTCCTCAACATCCTGCACGAAGTGGATGCGCGGTTTTCCGCCGTTCTGGGTCAACCACTGCATCGTGCTGACGGCTTCCTGGTCGAGTAGTTTCATGTGTTTCAGCGTGATGTCGGTTGCGGCCAGAGCCATGGGCGAGTCCACATAAATGTCCATCTCCGCGAGCTTGCCCTGACGATAGAGATCAATCAGCAGAAACAGCAGATCCTGAGTGCGACCCACGGTGAAAGCGGGCACGATCACATTGCCGCCTTTGCGCTGCAGTGTATCGTTGATGGCGTGCACCAGTTCAGCCAACGTGTCCGACATGCTGCGGTGCAGACGGTTGCCGTAAGTCGATTCCACCAGCAGCACATCGGCCTGCTGGATCGGGGTGGGGTCGCGCACGATGGGATGGCCCGGTTGCCCCAGATCGCCGGAGAACACCAGTTTTCTGTGATCCTTGGCGGATTTTATCCATACTTCGATGATGGCCGAGCCTAGAATGTGACCGGCATCGCGGAACATGCAACGCACTGACGGATGGGGCGTGATTTCCGTATCGTAATCTGTGCCTTTCACTTGCCGGAGAAAAGCTTCAGCCTGGGCCACGGTATAAAGCGGCGCGATTTCGTGGTGCGGCTTGCGCTGATCGCGGTAGTCCATCTTGTTTTGCCACTCGGTTTCTTTTTCCTGGATATGCGCGCTATCCTTGAGCATCACTTTGAGCAGGTCGTTGGTCGCGGCGGTGGTGTAGACCGGGCCTCTGAAGCCCAGCGCTCCGAGCCGCGGCAGCAGCCCGGAATGGTCGATATGCGCATGGGTGAGCAGAACGAAGTCGAGCGTTTCCGGGTTGAACCCGAAAGCTGCGCGGTTTTTGTGTTCCGCTTCGCGCCCGCCCTGGAACATGCCGCAATCCACCAGGAAGCGCACCTCGCCGGTTTCGACCAGATAGCTGGAGCCGGTGACTTCACCGGCCGCGCCTAGAAAAGTGAGTCGCATGAATCAAGTGCCCGCAAAGTTCCTGCCACCAGCAAGTCTATCTCCTGCTCGTTGATCACATACGGCGGCATGAAATAGACGGTATCTCCCAGAGGGCGCAGCAGCAATTTCTGTTTGAGTGCTGCCTGGAAGAATTTCCCGGCAAATGCGGGGTCGCTGGTTTCTACCTCGAACGCCCAGATCATGCCGCAGTTGCGGAGGTTCTTTACCTTGGGATGGGACGTGAGCGGCTGCGCCGCCCGGTTGAGATAATGCGCCTTGATGCGATTCGCGGCAATAATTTCGTCCTGTTCGAAAATATCCAGCGTGGCAAGCGCGGCACGGCAGGCGAGCGCATTGCCGGAGTGGGTATGCGAATGCAGAAAGCCGCGCGCAGTTTCGTCGTGATAGAACGCCTGGTAAACCTTGTCGGTGGTCATTACTACGGACAGCGGCAGATAGCCGCCGCTCAGGCCTTTTGCCAGGCATAAAAAATCCGGCGCGATATCCGCTTGTTCGCAGGCAAACAGGGTTCCGGTTCTGCCGAAGCCAACTGCGATTTCATCGGCGATCAGATGTACCTGGTATCTGTCACAGATTTCGCGCGCAAGCTTGAGGTAATCAGGATGGTACATGCCCATGCCGGCCGCACCCTGCACAAGGGGTTCGACTATCAGCGCAGCAATTCCGGCATGGTGTTGTGCCAGGTGGTTTTCCAGTTCGGCAGCAGCGCGCAGAGCGTAGTCTTTGGGAGATTCTCCCTTTGCCGCATAGCGCCAATCGGGGGTGAGGACATGGGAACTGTGACGCAGCAGCGGCGCGTAGGTTTCTCTGAACAGCGCCACATCGGTGACCGCCAATGCCCCTAAGGTTTCGCCGTGATAGCCGTTCTGTAAACTGATAAAGCCGGTTTTCCCGGGATGGCCTACGTTGTGCCAGTAATGAAAACTTATTTTCAGTGCGATTTCGGTGGCCGATGCCCCATCGCTGCCGTAGAAGCAATGGCCGAGTTTGCCCGGCGCGAGTTTGCTCAGGCGCTCCGATAATTGCACCACCGGTTCGTGCGTAAAACCCGCCAGCATGACATGCTCCAGCCTGTCCAGTTGGTCGCGGATAGCCGCATTGATACGCGGATTGGCATGGCCGAACAGGTTGACCCACCAAGAGCTGATGGCATCGAGGTAGCGCCCGCCATCGAAATCATGCAGCCATACTCCTTCACCCCGGGCAATAGGAACGAGCGGCAGCATCTCATGCTGTTTCATCTGGGTGCAGGGGTGCCAGACTGCTTTCAAACTGCGTTCCAATAAATTTTTGTTGCTCATCTACTTGAAATTCCCGGTGGTAAGCACTATCATTAGCACTCGTTAGCAGTGAGTGCTAATTTCGTTTTTGTAACAGTCTCTGAGAAATCCGCCTATAGCATATCGGTTTTCTAAGAGATTTCATGATGTTAATTTTAAACAGGAGAGAAATATGCAGATTCGTCCGTTACATGACCGCGTTATTGTCAAGCGGCTGGAAGAAGAACGCAAGACCGCATCCGGTATTGTCATCCCAGACAGTGCTGCAGAAAAACCCGACCAAGGTGAAATCGTCGCCGTGGGTAAAGGCAAAGTTGGTGACGACGGCAAAATCCGTGCGCTGGATGTGAAAGTTGGTGACAAGGTGCTGTTCGGCAAATACTCAGGGCAGACGGTGAAAGTCGAAGGCGTAGAGCTTCTGGTAATGCGCGAAGAAGACATTATGGGCGTGGTTGAAGGCTAATTGTATCAGCGGCGACCTTAAACAACATTTCTGGAAATTAGGAGAAAGATCATGGCAGCAAAAGACGTGAAATTCGGTGATACAGCCCGCCACAAAATGGTGGCTGGGGTCAATATTCTGGCCGATGCGGTCAAAGTCACTCTGGGGCCAAAAGGCCGTAATGTAGTTCTGGAGCGCTCTTACGGTGCCCCGACCATCACCAAGGATGGTGTTTCGGTAGCAAAAGAAATTGAACTGAAAGACAGGTTCGAGAATATGGGCGCGCAAATGGTGAAGGAAGTGGCAAGCAAGACTTCCGATGTGGCCGGCGACGGCACCACTACCGCCACCGTGTTGGCACAATCCATCATCAAGGAAGGCATGAAGTTTGTCGCCGCCGGGATGAACCCGATGGACCTGAAGCGTGGTATCGACAAAGCTGTGACCGCTACGGTTGAAGAACTGAAGAGACTTTCCAAGCCCTGCACCACCGGCAAGGAAATCGCGCAGGTAGGCAGCATTTCCGCCAATTCAGACCCTGAAATCGGCAAGATCATCGCTGACGCGATGGAAAAAGTCGGTAAGGAAGGCGTGATTACGGTAGAAGACGGCTCCGGCCTGCAAAACGAACTGGAAGTGGTCGAGGGGATGCAGTTTGATCGCGGTTATCTCTCTCCCTATTTCATCAACAACCCGGACAGACAGATCGCGTTGCTGGAAAGCCCCTTTGTTCTGCTGCACGACAAGAAAATTTCCAACATCCGCGAATTGCTGCCAGTGCTGGAGCAAGTGGCCAAGGCTGGCAAACCGCTGCTGATCATCGCTGAAGATGTGGACGGCGAAGCGCTTGCCACCCTGGTGGTGAACAATATCCGCGGCATTCTCAAAACCTGCGCAGTCAAAGCACCGGGCTTCGGCGATCGCCGTAAGGCCATGCTGGAAGACATCGCCATTCTTACCGGCGGCACCGTGATTGCCGAAGAAGTGGGTCTGTCGCTGGAGAAGGCCACGTTGAAGGATCTGGGTCAGGCCAAGCGTATTGAAGTAGGCAAGGAAGAAACCACCGTCATCGACGGCGCGGGCGATGCCAAAACCATCGAAGGCCGGGTTAAGCAGATTCGTGCCCAGATTGAAGAGGCCACCAGCGACTATGACAAGGAAAAGTTGCAGGAACGCGTAGCGAAGCTGGCTGGCGGGGTGGCTCTGATCAAAGTCGGTGCCGCTACTGAAGTGGAGATGAAAGAGAAGAAGGCGCGTGTGGAAGATGCGCTGCATGCAACTCGTGCCGCGGTGGAAGAAGGTATAGTTCCCGGCGGTGGCGTGGCGTTGCTGCGTGCGCGTACTGCAGTGGCCAAAATCAAGGGCGACAATCACGACCAGGATTCCGGCATCAAGATTGTTCTGCGTGCGCTGGAAGAACCGCTGCGCCAGATTGTGACCAACTGTGGCGACGAGCCTTCAGTGGTGATCAACAAGGTGGTGGAAGGCAAGGGTAACTTCGGTTACAACGCTGCTACCGGCGAATACGGCGACATGGTGGAAATGGGTGTGCTCGATCCGACCAAGGTCACGCGCTATGCCCTGCAGAATGCCGCTTCGGTGGCGAGTCTGATGCTCACCACTGATGCCATGGTGGCGGAACTGCCCAAGGATGAATCTGGCGGGGCCGGCGGCATGGGTGGCGGTATGGGTGGTATGGGCGGCATGGGTGGTATGGACATGTAAAGTCCGCTACCGGACTCGTGCAGTTAAACATGCAATAAAAACCCCGCTTCGGCGGGGTTTTTATTGCGACGATCCGGCCAATGAATTTTTAATTCACTCACACACTGTCTATGAATTCCTGTAAATTGTTGGCCGTTCGGAGATTCATTGAGACGTGCTTACTCTTGTCAGTCATTACGAAATCTTGCGAAGATTTTCTGGTTTCCCCCGGCGGTTTGGCAGCAGCCTTTTTTTCAGAATAACTTACCATGACCCCTGATCAGTATTGCCAGCAGAAAGCTGTTCAGAGCGGCTCCAGTTTCTATTACAGTTTCCTTTATCTACCGCTGGAAAAACGCCGTGCCATTACCGCACTCTATGCTTTCTGCCGCGAGGTGGATGATGTGGTGGATGAATGCACTGATGCGGCAGTGGCGCATGCGAAGCTCGCGTGGTGGCGGCAGGAGGTCGCTGCCATATTCAGCGACGAGCACGGCGTCAAACCCAGCCATCCGGTGACAAAAGCACTGGCTGGCGTGGCCAAAACGTTCAACCTTACTGCCGGGCGGCTGAATGAAATCATAGACGGCATGGAAATGGACCTGAGCTACAACCGCTATGCCGATTTCGACACCCTGCGGCGTTATTGCTACCACGTGGCGAGCGTGGTGGGTTTATGTTCCGTCGAGATTTTTGGCTACCGTAATCCAGATACCCTGAAGTACGCGCAGGATCTGGGGCTCGCGTTCCAGCTTACCAACATCATCCGCGATGTGGGTGAGGACGCGCGCCGCGACCGCATTTATCTGCCGCAGGATGAGCTTGCCCGCTTCGGCGTGTCCGAGGAGGACATACTGCAGTCGCGCGAAAGCGACAATTTCAGGCGTTTGATGGAGTTCCAGATCGAACGGGCGGAAAACTATTATGCCAGTGCATTCGCGGCGCTGCCGGCGGAAGACCGCAAAAGCCAGCAATCCGGCATCATCATGGCGGCGATTTATCGGACCTTGCTGCAGGAAATCAAGAGCGATGGTTGCCATGTCATGCGGCAGCGTGTCAGCCTTACACCGGTACGCAAATTGTGGCTGGCATGGAAAACCTGGATCAAGGGGTAAACCCAGGGCTTTTCCGGCTTATGCTTTTTCCTTTCCGTGATAGATTCCATGCATATGAATGAGTTAACCAGCTATCAGGCGCCCAAAGATCTGCTCAAGGATCGCGTAATTCTTGTCACTGGTGCAGGGCAGGGGATGGGCCGTGCCGCTGCGCTGACCTATGCAGCTCATGGCGCCACCGTAATTCTGCACGGCCGCAAGGTCGAAAAGCTGGAAAGCGTCTACGATGAGATCGAGGCGGCAGGCGGGGCACAGGCAGCGATTTTTCCGCTTGATCTGGAAAAAGCCGGGGACCAGGATTTTGCGGCGCTGGCTCAGGCCATCAAGCTGCAACTGGGCAGACTGGACGGGATACTGCACAATGCGGCGCTGGTTTTCGGCTTGACCCCCCTGGCGAACCAGACGCTGGAGCAGTGGCTGACCATGCTGCGAGTCAATCTGGCCGCACCGTTTGCGCTGACGCGCGCCTGCCTGCCGCTGCTGAGGTCTGCGCCCGATGCCAGCGTCATCATGACTTCGGATCTGCATGGCCACGATCCGGCCGCATATTGGGGCGGGTTTGCAGTAGCCAAGGCGGGGGTGGAGGCACTGGTGAAGATCCAGGCGCAGGAATGGGAAATGCTGCCGAATCTGCGCATCAACGCGCTGATTCCGGGACCGGTGCATACGCCGCAACGCACCAAGACCCACCCCGGAGAGGCCAAGCATACCCTGCCCCAGCCGCATGACCTGATGGCGGTCTACCTGTATCTGATGGGACCGGATAGCAAAGGGGTCAGCGGCGAGACAGTATTCTGTCAAAGCCGTACCTAGTATGGCTGTGATGGCAGGAAGAAAAAGGTATAATTAAAAAATCGGCGCGCGAAAGTGGCGGAATTGGTAGACGCACCAGATTTAGGTTCTGGCGCCGAAAGGTGTGGGGGTTCGAGTCCCCCCTTTCGCACCAGGGAACCGCAGCTTGCAGACAACGCTGTACGTGATGTTGTTTTTGGCGGCTGCCGCGCTCTTCTCTGGCCGTTGTGATGTTGCATGAATGTTATCAATCAGTTAGGAAATGTGATGCAATCGAATGTAGAGAATCTTGGTGCGCTGGAGCGTCGTCTGAGTGTTTCGGTTCCCCATGAGGCAATCGAGACGGAGATGGAAAATCGCATAAAGCGCCTGGCGCGCACGGCGAAAATACCTGGTTTCCGTCCTGGCAAGGTACCGTTGCGTATCGTCCAGCAGCAATATGGCCCGCAGGTGCGCCAGGAGGTGCTGGGCGATGTGCTGCAGAAAAGTTTCAGCGAGGCTGTGCGCGAGCAGAAATTGCGGCTTGCGGGCCCTCCGCGTTTTGAACCGAAGGCGGCGGCAGAGAGTGCTTCCGAGTTCGAGTTCAGCGCAACCTTTGAAGTCTACCCCGATGTGGTGCTGGGTGATTTGAGCACGGTCAGCATTGAGCAGCCGCTGGTTAAGGTTGTTCCCGCCGATGTCGATAGAACCTTGGAGGTGGTACGCAAGCAGCGGGTTCAGTACCAGCCGGCAGAACGGCCGGCTGCAGCGGGTGACCGAGTCAGCATCGATTATCGCGGGGTCATTGACGGCGTGGAGTTCGCCGGCGGCAAAGCCGAGGGCTTTACCCTGGTGCTGGGCGAAGGCCAACTGCTCAAGGATTTCGAGGGACCGCTCATCGACATGAGTGCGGGGCAGAGCAAAACGTTTGAAGTAACCTTTCCGGCAGACTATCATGGCAAGGATGTTGCCGGAAAAGTCGCCACATTCGAGGTGAAGCTTAACGCAGTGGAAGCACCCGAGCTGCCTGAAGTAAATGCCGAATTTGCCAGGTCGCTGGGTGTTGCCGATGGTGATACCGAAAAAATGCGCGGCGAAATCCAGGCCAACCTGGAGCGGGAAATAACCAAACGGACAAAGGCGAGAATCAAGGCACAAGTGATGCAGGCATTGCTTGATACCACCAGAATCGAGGCACCCAAGGTCTTAGTCCAGCAGGAGATGGAGCGGTTGATGCAAGATGCGCGCAGCGACCTGGAAGCGCGCAGCATGAAAGCTGCGGACATCGCCTTGCCACAGGACTTGTTCCAGGAACAGGCGCAGCGCCGGGTGAATCTGGGATTGATCCTGGCGGAACTGGTAAAGGTTCACAACTTGCAGGCCAGCCCCGAACAGGTGCGTGGGGTGGTGGAGGATTTGGCGCAGAGTTACGAAAATCCGGGTGAGGTGGTCAAATGGCATTATTCTTCACCGGATCGCCTCAACGAAATTGAGTCGGCGGTACTGGAAGATAACGTGGTGGCATGGGTGCTGGAAAAAGTCACGGCAGTGGACAAGGCAGTGACTTTCGACGAATTGATGGGAAAACCTTGATATGATGCAACAACTTGACTGGGAACAACGCAATCACGAGCCGAGCAATCTGGGTCTGATCCCGATGGTGATCGAAACCAGCGGGCGTGGTGAGCGAGCTTACGATATTTACTCTCGCCTGCTGAAAGAGAGAGTGATATTTCTGGTGGGGCCAGTTACCGAGACTTCCGCCAATCTGATTGTGGCGCAATTGCTGTTTCTGGAATCGGAAAACTCCGACAAGGACATTCATCTTTATATCAACTCCCCCGGCGGAGTGGTGTCGGCCGGGATGGCGATCTACGATACCATGCAATATATCAAGCCTGATGTCAGTACGTTATGCATAGGTCAGGCAGCGAGCATGGGCTCTTTGTTGCTGGCGGCGGGGGCAAACGGCAAGCGTTTCTGCCTGCCCAATTCACGCGTCATGATTCATCAGCCGATGGGAGGTTTCCAGGGGCAGGCTTCTGACATCGAGATCCATGCCAGGGAAATTCTGTTTCTCAAAAGCCGGTTGAATGAAATTCTGGCGAAGCATACGGGTCAGAGCATACAGACGATCGAGAAAGATACGGACCGTGACAATTTCCTCAGCGCGGAAGAATCGGTAAAATATGGTCTGGTCGATTCGGTGTTGGTCAACAGAGAGACGCATCCGGTTTGAGGTCTACCAGAGCCGGGATCAGGGAGTTTGATTACTAGTTACGGGCACTTTGGCCCGGATGAAGCGGAATAAAATTATGTCAGACAAAATTGGCGGCGAGAAACTTCTTTATTGTTCCTTCTGTGGCAAGAGCCAGCACGAAGTAAAGAAACTCATTGCCGGTCCGTCAGTATTCATCTGCGACGAATGCATCGAGCTTTGCAACGATATCATTCGTGAGGAAATACAGGGTGCCGAAGCCGCCAAGCTGACCAAGTCTGACTTGCCGGTGCCGCACGAAATCTGCCAGATTCTCGATCAATACGTAATCGGTCAGGAACCCGCAAAAAAGATCCTGTCGGTGGCGGTATACAATCACTACAAGCGTCTGCGCAATCTGAACAAGGCTGGCGACACTGACGACATCGAACTGGCGAAAAGCAACATCCTGTTGATCGGCCCCACCGGTTCCGGCAAGACACTGCTGGCACAGACTCTGGCGCGTTTGCTGAACGTGCCGTTTGTGATGGCCGACGCCACCACCCTGACCGAAGCGGGATATGTCGGCGAGGATGTGGAAAACATCATCCAGAAATTGCTGCAAAAATGTGATTACGATGCAGAGAAAGCCCAGCAGGGCATTGTCTACATAGATGAAATCGACAAGATTTCACGCAAGTCGGACAACCCGTCGATTACCCGCGATGTTTCGGGCGAAGGCGTGCAGCAGGCGCTGCTGAAGCTGATTGAGGGTACGGTTGCATCGGTGCCGCCCCAGGGTGGACGCAAGCACCCCAATCAGGAGTTTGTTCAGGTGGACACCACCAACATTCTGTTCATTTGCGGCGGTGCATTCGACGGCCTCGACAAGGTGATACGCGCACGCACCGAGAAGGGCGGCATAGGCTTTGGTGCCGATGTGAAAAGCCGCGATGATCGCAAGGACATCGGCGCAGTGCTGCGCGGGGTGGAGCCTGAAGACCTGATCAAGTATGGCTTGATTCCGGAATTTGTCGGGCGCCTGCCGGTGGTTGCAACACTGAATGAACTGGACGAATCGGCCCTGATCCAGATTCTGACCGAGCCCAAGAATGCGCTCACCAAGCAGTACCAGAAAATGTTCAGCATGGAAGGCGGCGTTGGTCTGGAATTCCGTGAGCAGGCGCTCAAGGCCATCGCCAAGAAGGCGCTGGCGCGCAAGACCGGTGCACGCGGCCTGCGTTCGATTCTGGAGAATACTCTGCTGGATACCATGTTCGATTTGCCATCGCTGGAGAATGTCGTCAAGGTAGTGATTGATCACGGCTCGGTTGGCGGCGATATCAAGCCAATTCTGATTTATTCGGATCAACCCAAGGTAGCCAAGAACTTTTAGCCACTGCGCTGAACGCTGCCTGATCCACTGGCTTGAATTTTTTCACGGCATCCCCATAACGCTTCTGTCAGTCTTTTATAGGTGAGCCGATATGTCTACCCCAGTTAGCAATCCCAACCAGGTATCATTACCGTTATTGCCGTTGCGCGACGTGGTGGTATTTCCGCACATGGTGATGCCGTTGTTTGTCGGACGACCAAAGTCGATCCAGGCGCTGGAAGCCGCGATGGAATCCAGCAAGAGCATCCTACTGGTGGCGCAGAAATCCGCTGCCAAAGACGACCCCTCTCCCGAAGATCTTTACAGCGTGTGCAGTGTCGCCAATCTGCTGCAAATGCTCAAGCTGCCGGATGGCACCGTCAAGGTGCTGGTGGAAGGCAGTCGCCGTGCCCGCATTCTAAAGGTGACTGATGCCGATACGCATTTCACCGGTCAGGCTGTGTTGCTTCCACCTGATGAAGTCGATGGTCACGAACTCGAAGCGATGCGCCGTGCGATGCTGGCGCAGTTCGATCAATACGTGAAACTCAACAAGAAAATCCCCCCCGAAATCCTGACTTCGCTTGGCGGTATCGACGAGGCCGGGCGTCTGGCCGATACCATTGCCGCGCACCTGCCGTTGAAGCTTGAGCAAAAGCAGGAAGTCCTGGAAATCTTTGATGTGCCGAAGCGCCTGGAACATTTGCTGGGACTGCTCGAAACCGAACTTGACATACTCCAGGTGGAAAAACGCATCCGTGGCAGGGTCAAGCGCCAGATGGAGAAAAGCCAGCGCGACTATTATCTCAACGAGCAGGTAAAAGCCATCCAGAAGGAACTGGGTGAGGGCGAGGATGGCGCTGATCTGGAAGAGATCGACAAGAAGATCAAGGCTGCGCAAATGTCCAAAGAAGGCCGCACCAAGGCCGAAGCGGAACTGAAAAAACTGCGCCTGATGTCACCCATGTCGGCGGAAGCCACGGTGGTACGCAACTACATTGATTCGCTGGTGGCATTGCCATGGAAGAAAAAAAGCAAGATCAGCAAGGATCTGCATGCTGCCGAAACCGTGCTGGAGCAGGATCATTACGGTCTGGACAAGGTCAAGGAACGCATCGTCGAGTATCTGGCGGTGCAACAGCGTGTAGACAAGCTGAAAGCGCCGATACTCTGCCTGGTGGGTCCGCCCGGCGTGGGCAAAACCTCATTGGGGCAATCCATCGCGCGCGCCACCAACCGCAAGTTTGTGCGCATGTCTCTGGGTGGTGTGCGCGACGAAGCCGAGATACGCGGTCACCGGCGTACTTACATTGGTTCGATGCCGGGCAAGATTTTGCAGAATATGACCAAGGTCGGTGTCAAGAATCCGCTTTTTCTATTGGATGAAGTGGACAAAATGGGCATGGATTTCCGTGGCGACCCGTCTTCT
>Ga0209253_10001188_pt1 | contig 22741 bp, 18 predicted proteins | sample FrelakmetBRP12BR_FD_187145 | JGI IMG/M metagenome (GOLD analysis project Ga0209253, IMG submission 187145) | Freshwater lake sediment microbial communities from the University of Notre Dame, USA, for methane emissions studies - BRP12 BR (SPAdes)... | ecosystem: Environmental > Aquatic >...
GCGACATTGCCCTGACTATCCTCAGCTTCGATGAAGTAGCGTACATCCCCCGCCCCCACCGGTAGTCTGGCGGTGAAGTAGGTTGCCGTGACGGCGGGGCTGGTCTGCGAAGGGTAAGGACCATGGTCTTCCATCGCCCTGGCGGTTTCTCCATTGGCGGTGCGCAGTACCAGCGTTACCCGTTTTAGCCCTGAAATGTCGTAGGCAAAGGTATGCGCCACTCCCTCACGGCCGGCATCCAGCAGGCAGCCCTGTCCCCAGCGCTTGCCGCCGGGGTTTTCCGGCGTTACCCAGGGCGCGAAAATGGTAGGTCCGGTCTGGTCTCCGCGTCCGGCGAGTAGCGCATCGATCTCGCTCCTGGCCTGTCGATAGCCCAGGTTGGCGGCGTTGGTCACCTGCTGGTCCCAGTTATGCTGGCCGGTCCAGTACCAGTAGCAACTGGTTTCGGCGGTGAGCATGAGGCGCGTGATCTCGCCCAGTTGGGCACTGTCGGGACGGGCATCTTCCAGGGAGTGCACTAGGTTCTGGAAGGCCGTGAGCACCGCCCATGAATTGAGGTCCGGGGAGTAGGGTTCGTTGTAGCGGCTGAACCATTTCATGAACTGGGGATCGCCGTTATCCGCGCCGCTCCAGGAACCCGGTTCGATATGCGCTGTCCGCTGGGGGTCCGGCGGGAACTGCTGCAAATAGTCGTGAATCGTGCACAACTCGAAGCGCGGGTCTGCCTTGAGCCAGCGCACCAAACCACCGGTATTGTGCCCATAATAGCTGTCCGCCCCACCGCCGTGATTGTCGCCGTCCGAGTGCAGCAAGAAGAAGGGGGGATGCCTGGGATCGAAGCTGCCGGTGGCGACGATCTGATTGTAGACCTGGCCGAGCACGTCGGGGTATTGCAGAGCGCCAAAGCCGCCGCGGGCATCCTCGTTGCCGATATAGCGTTCGGCCGGCACGGCGATGATCTTGTGGCTGTTGCCTTCGGGGTCCACGTAGTACACATATTCCGGCTTTAGCAAGCTGGGGGAAATCTTGGAGCCAGCCCAGATATTGTTCAGCTGCAACCAGTCCGTGGCAGGTGAATTGACCTGCTCGGCGGGGTTCGGCGGCAACATGCCTTCCTGGATACCGGCGTAGGGATACTCCTTGCAAGCCCGGAAGCGGTGAATGGAATCGTAGATCACCGCCTCGATGCCGGCCTGCTTGAGGGCCGGGATCATCCGCACATGGAACGCCGTTTCCGGCGGAAACAGGACGTTGGACGCTTCGATCCCGAAGGCGGCGCGGATGATGCCCCGGTGCCATTCTATTTGCTTGATGATGTTGCGGTCGGGAATCAGGGACATGAGGGGATGGAAGAAGCCAAAGGCGGTGAAATCCACTCGCTGATTGCCCAACGCGGTCTTTTCTTTGGCGAGGTCGCGCAGGGCCTGGTTCCAGCCCGCGAAACGGCCACCGCATAACCCTTCCTCGGCGCAGCGATCGAGTTGCTCGATCAACGATCCGCTCCAACTGGTGGACAGACCAGCGTGTGGCAGGCCGCCGTCGATGTACTGGCGCACCGCCGTGGGAATGAAATGCGTGTAGGGACCGCCGCGGGAACCGAAAATACCCTCCTTTTCGCCATCCCAATAATTGCGGTCGGTGGTGTTGTAATAAGGCTGATGCATGTGCTTGTGAATGCCGAAATACACCTTGACCTGGGAATTACCAGGTCCGGACGCGACGCTGATCTGGGGCGCCGGCCAAGCACCCGGATTCACACGGAATTCCCGAAACTCTTTAACCCAGTCGCCGCCGCCGGCCCGGTTGACATCGGCCTGCTTGCAGCCTTCTACCTGTACCGTGAATTGGCCCGGCCCCAACAGGCCAGCCGGCACAGTCACCATATACGGGTGTTCGGTTGCCGTTGCCGGCAGAGCCTTGATCGAATCGCCTTTAAACAGATGCTGCTGGCCATGCACATGGAGGATGATCTGGGGGAAGGGAATGCGCCCATTCGCGGTAAAGCTGATCGCAAAGGCGGGATTCTTTCCCGTCGCGTCGCAGACGATGGAATCCGGCAGGACAATGCGCAGAAACCTGGAAAATATGTCAGTCATGCAATGCTCCTGAACGATGGATTTTGACTGGATGCTACGGTAATTGGCAGAGATAAAATCTTGGCAAAAATGCTGATAATTTTCAAATATATGTTTTTAATTGCCTGGTGGATGAAGCAGGCTAACGGGTAGGGATGATTCGAGAGGCCATTACCGTCAATCGTGCAGATACCGACGTTCCCCGGGGCCGATCGCCCGCGTGGTGTTCCGCCAGCTTATCCATAAGATTCTGTCGGAGCCGTTCGAAACGGTCCTCTCCGCCGGCAGAAATTCCAATTTTCGCAAAGCATTGAGATAATCGATCAGGTCAATAGTGGTGATGTAGCAAAGCGCCTCGTGAGCATGCAGCAGGCGGCAGAGCGCCTCCATGTATTGCCAATTCTTGGAGGGATCGCCGGTCATGAAACCTTCCAGTTCATAGCTGTGACCCCAGATATACATTAACTGCAACGCGGGGCTGTCGCTTTCCAGAAATTGCGTTCCCAGTTCCATGGCCAGACTATGATGACAGGTGGTTTCCCAGGTCAGGAAATTCCCTGGAATAGTGAATGTGTTGGTGGCGACGACCGTGCGGCCATAGTCGATGCCGAGTTCCGGCAACAGGGCAGTTATCCTTGCATCATGGGTTCCGAAGGGGTAGGACAAGCCGCGCACCGGGGCGCCGGTCAGTTCTTCCAGGCGTAGCTTGTCGTCCAGTATCTCGCGGCGAATAGCGGCTTCGGGAAGCTGCACCAGGTCGGGATGGTTGACGGTATGACAGGAAACCTCATGGTTTTGATAGAGGTGGCGGACTTCCTCAGGGCGTATGTAATGAGGCTGGCCGAGTTTTCCCGAGTTGAGGTGGAAACTGGCCCGGATGCCATAGCGGTTGAATAGCTCGATGAGGCGGCGGTCGTGTTCGCTGCCATCGTCATAACTCATGACCAGAGCCTTGCGTTTGCCGTCCGGAAAACGGTAGTGCGGTTCACTGGCCATAATCAATCTTCACCGCTAAGCCTGCTGCAACGAAAATGGGTAGGATGGAATAAAGAAACCCCGCCGGGGCGGGGTTTCTGTAAATCCGGCTGGCAGGTTTATTATGCCACAACTTTTACCACGGTAGCTTGCGGTCCTTTGGGGCCGGCCTTGGAGTCAAATTCGACTTTTTGGCCTTCCGCCAGGGTGCGGAACCCTTTGCCTTCGATGCAGGAGTAGTGCACGAACACATCGTTACTACCATCCTCGGGGGCGATGAAACCGAAGCCTTTGGCTTCGTCAAACCACTTAATAGTTCCTATACGCATTGCAAAAAACCTCAATAATAACTTAAGCAACCAGCTTTACAACAGTGGCTTGTGGACCTTTGGGGCCGGATTTAGCCTCAAATTCGACCTTTTGATTTTCAGCGAGAGTGCGGAACCCCTTGCCTTCGATGGTGGAGTAGTGTACGAACACATCTTTACCGCCGTCTTCGGGGGCAATGAACCCGAAGCCTTTGGCTTCGTCAAACCATTTAACAGTACCAATACGCATTTAACAAAAAACCTCAATAATAATTTACAACTGCGCCGAACCACCAAAATGCCGGAAACATAATTGCGTGTTATGTTTCGGTACCCGAGGAGCGGCTTTGCGGGATCGATGGTCCTCTAGGACCGTTGCCCAACGGCGACACTACGCCAAAGCGGAGTTCCCTGCAAGAATATTCTGTATGCGAATGCACAATAACCGGGGGGTCTAAAACGACTTAATTCCAGCGTGGCTTTTTAAAACCCGATAGTTCGAGATAATCCCCAGCGTGCAACACACACTCAATGCTTTACAGGTTCTCTTGGATGACTGTCTATGCCGGGATCGCAGCGGGTTGCGCCGCCGCCTCCAGGGACTCAGGCGCCGTCTGCAAGCGGGTAAACCCATTGAACGCAGCCTGGAGCAACTGGGCGTCGAGATTGCCGATTCCAGCGCCTGCCGAGCGGCGCGGCGCGCTCACCTGCCCACACCGCTATTCGCTGAAGACCTGCCCGTCAACCAGCGCCGGGACGAAATCGCCGCTGCCATCCGCGCCAATCAGGTAGTGGTGATCTGCGGAGAGACTGGCTCCGGCAAGACCACCCAGCTTCCTAAGATTTGCTTGTCTCTGGGGCTGGGGGCGGCGGGCACGATCGGCCATACCCAGCCGCGGCGCATCGCCGCGCGCAGCGTGGCCGCCCGTCTCAGCGAAGAACTCAAGACCGACCTGGGCGGGCTGGTGGGCTACAAGGTGCGCTTCAGCGACCGGTTGGGGCCGGATACCGTCGTTAAGCTGATGACCGACGGCATCCTGCTGGCGGAGACCCAGCATGACCGGGACTTGACACAGTATGAGGTCATCATCATTGATGAGGCCCACGAGCGCAGCCTCAACATCGATTTCCTGCTGGGTTATCTGCGCCGGCTATTGCCAAGGCGCCCCGACCTCAAGCTGATCATTACCTCCGCTACCATCGATCCGGAGCGTTTCTCACGCCATTTCAATGATGCCCCTATCATCGAGGTATCGGGGCGCACCTATCCGGTAGAGACCCGTTACCGGCCGCTGCTTACCGACGATGAGGATGACCGGGATCGGGATTTGCAACAGGCTATTTTGGACGCAGTGGACGAGGTTTCCCGGATCGAGCGGGGCGATATCCTGATTTTCCTGAGCGGAGAGCGCGAAATCCGCGAGGTTGCCGAGAGTCTGCGCAAGCACCATCCGCCGGATACTGAAATCCTGCCCCTCTATGCGCGCCTCTCAACCACCGAACAGAACCGGGTTTTTCAGCCTCACGGCAAGCGTCGCATCGTGCTTGCCACCAATGTGGCGGAGACCTCACTGACGGTGCCGGGTATCCGCTATGTGATCGATCCGGGCGTTGCCCGCATCAGTCGCTACAGCCATAGGAGCAAGGTGCAGCGCCTGCCTATCGAGAAGATTTCCCAGGCGTCCGCCAACCAGCGCGCGGGGCGCTGTGGGCGGGTGAGCGCGGGGGTGTGCATTCGCCTGTATGCACAGGAGGATTTCCAGAGCCGTCCGGACTTCACCGAACCGGAAATCCTGCGCACCAATCTGGCGGCGGTGATTTTGCAGATGAGTACCCTGGGGCTGGGGGAGATGGACGCTTTCCCCTTTCTGGACCCGCCCGATTCCCGCCTGATTACCGATGGGTTCAGGCTGTTGTTCGAACTGGGCGCAGTAAATGACGTTCGGCAGGTCACCGACCTTGGCCGGCAACTGGCGAAGCTTCCCATCGACCCTCGTCTGGGGCGCATGATCCTGGCTGCCCGCCAGGAAGGCTGTCTCACGGAGGTGCTGATCATCGCCAGCGCCCTGGCTATCCAGGACCCCCGCGAACGGCCCCTGGAGCATCAGCAGGCTGCCACCGAGAAACATCGCCGTTTCTGGGATGCGCAGTCGGATTTCCAGGCCCTGCTCAATCTCTGGAACTACTTTCACGAGCAGTCCCGCCACCGCTCCAAGAACCAGTTGCGCAATCTGTGCCGGGAGGAATTTCTGTCCTTTGTGCGCCTGCGGGAATGGCATGATCTCCACCAGCAACTATACGGTCTGGTCACCGAAATGGGGTTACGGCCCAATGAGGAGCCCGCCAGCTACGAGCCATTGCACCGGGCCTTGCTCACCGGGTTGTTGGGAAATCTGGGTATCAAACAGGAGGATCAGAGCTGGCTGGGCGCCCGCAACCGCCGATTTTACATTTTTCCCGGTTCGGGGTTGTTTAAAAAGGGACCTAAGTGGCTGATGGCCGCGGAACTGGTGGAGACAGCCAGGCTCTATGCCCGCACCGTGGCCAAAATCGATCCGGACTGGATAGAGCCCGCGGCCCGGCATCTGATCAGGCGGAGTTATTCGGAACCGCGCTGGGAGAAACGGGCCGCCCAGGTAGCGGCCACCGAACGGGTCACCCTGTATGGGCTGCCCATCGTGGTGGGACGGCGGGTCAACTACGGGCCGCTTGATCCCGTGGCGGCCCGCGAGATCTTCATCCGCCACGCGCTGGTAGAGCAGGAGTTTCACTGCAAGGCGCCGTTTTTCCAGCATAACCGGGAGCTGTTGCTGGAAATGGAAGAATTGGAGGCCAAGGCCCGTCGTCGCGATATTCGGGTGGATGAAGCAGTGCTCTATCACTTTTATGAGGAGCGGGTGCCGGCGGGCATCTACAGCGGTCCCCAGTTCGAGCAATGGCGCACGCAGGCCGAGCGCGAGAATCCCCGCCTCTTGTTCCTGACTCGCGAGGCGCTCCTGGTTAAGGAGGAGGCCGCCACCGCCATGCGGTTTCCTGATCATCTCGATAATGACGGTCTGCGGCTGCCGCTGAGTTACCGCTTTGAGCCGGGCGCCGAAGACGATGGAGTGACCTTAACCGCGCCACTGGCCGCCCTAAATCAGATCGATCTCAGACGCCTCGAATGGCTGGTGCCGGGACTCCTGGAGCAGCGCCTGGCCGCGTTGCTGAAGTCGTTGCCCAAGGCTCTGCGCAGACACTTTGTGCCGGTGCCCAATTATGTAAAAGTGCTGATGGAGGTGCTGACGCCCGGCAAAGTGTCCCTCACCGAGGCCATGGCGGCGCAATTGTTCAGAATCACCGGGGTGGCGATTCCCCCGGATGCCTGGAATCCGGCCGCCGTCCCGGACCATCTAAGGATGCGCTTCCAGGTGCTCGATCCCGCTGGGAAGGCACTGGCGCAGGGGCGGGATCTGGAGGTGATCAGGGCGCGGCTGCGGGAACCGGCGCGGCAGAGCTTCGCGGCCCTGCCCACCGGCGAGTTTGAGCGGGATGAGGTAAGGGATTGGGACTTCGGCGAGTTGCCGGAACAGGTGGAGTTCGCCCGCAATGGCATCACCCTGAAAGGCTATCCGGCACTGGTAGTGGAGGAGGGCGGTAAACTCGCGCTACGCCTGCTGGATTGTCCGCAGCGCGCGCAGACCGCGCTGCGGCTGGGGCTGCGGCGGCTGCTCGCTTTGCGGCTGCGGGACCAAATGAAGTACTTGAAGCAGAATCTGTCGGGCCTGCAGACCATGAGCCTGCAGTATGTCGGCGTGGGCACCCAGGAGGATCTGCGCGAGGATCTGCTGGCGGCGATACTGGACCGGGCATTTCTGGAAGTCGGGCCTTTGCCGCGCAATCAGGCCGAATTCGAAACCCGCCTGGAGCGGAGCAAGGCGCGGTTGCTGCCGGTAGCCAATGAGGTTTGCGATCTGACGGGGCAAACGCTGGCGGCCTTCCACGCCGTGCGCAAGATCTTGAACGGAGATATCCCCCTGGGGTGGATGGAAGCAGTGGCGGATAGCCGGGAACAGGTAGACCGGTTGATTTATCCGGGTTTTGTCTCGCGGACGCCGACTGAATGGCTGCGACAACTGCCGCGCTATCTAAAGGCCATCGAAGTGCGTCTGCAGAAGCTCAAGCAGGCGCCGGAGAGGGATCGCCAGCGGCGCGTCGAGATCGCGGGTCTCTGGGAAGAATGCAAGGTGCTGTTGCAACGCCATGCCAACCGTGGGGAATCCGACCCGGAACTGGAGAAATTCCGCTGGATGCTGGAGGAACTGCGAGTTTCACTGTTCGCCCAGGAGTTGAAGACGGCGGTTCCGGTATCGGTCAAGAAAGCGGAGGAGCAGTTGAAGAAGGTACGTTCAGGGATCCAAGATCCAATCAAACCGCTGCAGATTTTGCGAGGAAGAAACCCTGGCTTTGCAAACTAAACCGAGCCTTACACCAGAAGATTATCTGGCTATTGAACGCAGCGCCGACTACAAGAACGAATACCTGCTGCAGGCAGGTAGTGGAAAAACGATAGCGAATTGTATTAGCCTTAGACCGCGTTAGGAACTAGGGATACGCATTCACTTCATGTTCGCCTACATCGCCCGCCGCCTGGCGCTGATTCCACTTACCCTGCTCGGCATCATCGCGATCAATTTTGCGATCGTTCAGATTGCCCCCGGCGGACCGGTGGAGCAAGTACTGGCGCAACTCAAGGAGACCGCCGTGGAGGCCACTGCCCGCATCTCCGGCGCGGCCGGCGCCGAAACCGCGGGCGCCGCTTCTCGACGGGCTGGCAGCGGTAATGATGGGGCCTATCGGGGCGCGCAGGGACTGGACCCGGAGTTCATCGCCGACATCAAGCGCCAGTTCGGTTTTGATAAGCCGCCCCTGGAGCGCTTCCTGACGATGGTCGCCAATTACCTGACCTTCGATCTGGGTGAGAGTTATTTTCGCAACCGCGGGGTCCTGGAACTAGTGATCGATAAACTGCCGGTATCCATCTCGCTGGGGGTGTGGAGCACACTGATCATTTATCTGATCTCGGTGCCGCTGGGGATCGCCAAGGCAGTCCGTGACGGTTCCAGGTTCGACATCGTGACCAGCGCGGCGGTGATCGTCGGCTACGCCATTCCGGCCTTCCTGTTCGCCATCCTGCTGATCGTGGTGTTCGCGGGCGGACGCTATCTGGACTGGTTTCCCCTGCGCGGCCTGGTCGCCGATAACTGGTCCGACTTGGGCTGGCCGGCGCGCATCCTGGACTATTTCTGGCATCTGACGCTGCCGGTTACCGCCATGGTCATCGGCGGCTTCGCCTCACTCACCATGCTCACCAAGAATTCTTTTCTGGAGGAGATCAACAAGCAGTACGTGATCACCGCGCGAGCCAAGGGCATCAGCGAGCACCGGGTGCTGTACGGCCATGTCTTTCGCAACGCCATGCTGATTGTGATCGCGGGGTTTCCGGCCACCCTGGTGAGCATGCTGTTCACCGGGTCGCTGTTGATCGAGGTGATCTTTTCCCTGGACGGTCTCGGTCTGCTGGGGTTCGAGGCGGTCATCAACCGCGATTATCCGGTGATGTTCGGCACGCTGTACATCTTTGGCCTGATCGGGCTGCTGCTCAATCTGCTCAGCGATATCACCTATCATCTCGTCGATCCGCGCATCGATTTCGAGACGCGGGAAACCTGATGGAAAATTCCGTCCTGCCCCCCTCACAAAAGGGGGTTAAAAAGAGGGTCTGCGGAAGTACTCTCACTCCGATGACCCGGCGCCGCCTTGCTAAGTTCCGCGCTAACGGGCGTGGTTTCTGGTCGCTGTGGCTGTTCCTGGTCTTGTTTACCGGTAGCCTGTTTGCCGAGTTCATCGCCAACGATCGGCCGTTGCTGATCTATTATGATGGCAGCCTGTATTGCCCCGTATTCAGGGATTACGCGGAGACCGATTTCGGCGGTTCGTTTCCCTCCGAGGCCCGTTACCGTGATCCCTATCTGGCGGAACTGCTCGAAGCCAAGGGGTGGATGCTCTGGCCGCCGGTGCGTTTCCGCTTCGACACCGTCAATTACGATCTGCCGGTGCCAGCCCCGGCGCCACCGTCGGCGCAAAACTGGCTCGGAACCGACGATCAGGGCCGCGACGTAGTGGCGCGGTTGCTCTATGGCTTTCGGGTCTCGGTGCTGTTCGGGTTGGCGTTAACCCTGGTGTCCTCTGTGATCGGGGTGGCGGCGGGCGCGGTGCAGGGCTATTTCGGCGGTTGGCTGGACCTGCTCTTCCAGCGCGTGCTGGAGATCTGGGGTGGTCTGCCACAATTGTTTATCCTCATTATTGTGTCCAGCGTGATCGTGCCGGGTTTCTGGACGCTGTTGCTTATCCTATTGTTGTTTAGTTGGACCACCTTGGTCGGGGTGGTGCGGGCCGAGTTTCTGCGCGCTCGCAACTTTGACTACGTGCGTGCGGCGAGGGCGTTGGGGATGACGGATGGTAGGATCATGGTCAAGCACATGCTGCCCAACGCCATGGTGGCGACCTTAACGTTCCTGCCGTTTATTCTGTCCAGTTCCATCGTCGCGTTGACGGCCCTGGACTTTCTGGGCCTGGGTCTGCCACCGGGATCCGCCTCGCTGGGCGATTTGTTGCGCCAGGGCAAGGAAAATCTCCAAGCCCCCTGGCTGGGAATAGCCGGTTTTGTCATCGTGGCGCTCATGCTAAGCCTGCTGGTCTTCGTGGGCGAAGCGGTGCGGGACGCCTTCGATCCGAGCAAGAGCCTGACGTGAGTCCCGCCGACCAAACCCGCCCTGCAATGGTTCCAGAGAAATCTAATCAGGTCGCCAAGGTACTCCTCGAGGTCCGTGACCTCACGGTGTCCTTCGGCCAGTTGCAGGCAGTGCGCGGCATTTCTTTTCAATTGGCGCGCGGTGAAACCCTGGCCCTGGTGGGGGAGAGCGGCTCCGGCAAATCGGTGACCGCGCTGTCTATTCTGCAATTGCTCCCGTATCCCTACGCCCGACATCCCACCGGCAGCATCCGCCTGCATGGCGAAGAGTTGCTGGGCGCGCTACCGGCCCGGCTCCGGCAGATCCGCGGCAACCAGGTGGCCATGGTGTTTCAGGAGCCTATGACCTCCCTGAATCCCCTGCATTCCATCGAGCGACAGGTCAGCGAAACACTGATTGTCCATAAGGGGCTGGCTGGCAGGTTGTTGCGGGCGCGAGTGTTGGAGTTGCTGGAACTGGTGGGGTTGCCGGCCGCCGAGCGCCGGCTGGGCGCGCTGCCCCATGAGCTGTCAGGTGGCCAGCGGCAGCGGGTCATGATCGCCATGGCGCTGGCCAACGAGCCGGACCTGCTGATCGCCGATGAACCCACAACCGCCCTGGATGTCACCATCCAGGCGCAGATTCTTAAGCTGCTCAAGGAGTTGCAGGCTCGCTTCGGGATGGCGGTACTGTTCATCACTCATGATCTGGCCATCGTCCGCAAGATGGCGGACCGGGTGTGCGTGATGAAGGACGGTGAGATCGTGGAGCAGGGCACGGTTCAGGCGTTGTTCGCCGCTCCCCATCACTCCTATACGCAGCGCCTGCTGGCCGCCGAGCCCAAGGGCGAGCCTTTGCGGGCCGATGACAATGCCCCCGAGATTATCTCCTGCGATGATTTGCGGGTGTGGTTTCCGATCAAGCAGGGCATCTGGCGGCGCACCGTGGACCATATCAAGGCGGTGGACGGGATCCAGTTAAGCGTGCGCGAAGGGCATACCCTGGGTATCGTCGGGGAAAGCGGTTCGGGCAAGACTACCCTTGGACTTGCCCTGTTGCGCCTGATACCAAGCCGCGGTCCCTTGGCGTTCAAGGGCCAGCGCATCGATGGCTTGCGGGCCAAAACCCTGCGACCACTGCGTCGGGAAATGCAGATCGTCTTTCAGGATCCGTTCAGTTCGCTGAGTCCACGCCTGTCGGTGGGACAGATCGTGGAAGAGGGGCTGCTGGTGCATGGCTTGGGCGGTAACCGTGCCCAGCGCCGCGCGCGGATTTCCGCTGTGCTCGAAGAGGTAGGTCTGGACCCCGCCACCCAGAACCGCTATCCCCATGAATTCTCGGGTGGCCAGCGGCAGCGTATCGCCATCGCCAGGGCGCTGGTCCTCAAACCCCGGCTTATCGTGCTCGATGAACCCACGAGTGCGCTGGATGTCTCCGTGCAGGCACAGATCATCGAGTTGCTGCGTGATCTGCAAGCCCGCCACCAGCTGGCCTATCTATTCATCAGTCATGATCTGCGGGTGGTGCGCGCACTGGCCAATCATTTGATAGTCATGAAAGAAGGCAGGGTAATTGAGGCTGGGCCGGCGCGCCAGATTTTTGAAAAACCTCGCAGCCCCTACACTCAGGCCTTGCTCGCCGCCGCCCTGGATTTAGAGGCTAACGACAATAAGGGCTAGCTTTGCGAGGCCAGCATGAGTTTCTGCCCGGGTTTTAGCGGTTTATTGGGCGGCAGGCCATTCAACTGAGCCAGTTTGCGGTCGGAGACGCCATGCCGCTGGGCGATACTGATCAGGGAATCGCCGTGCCGGACGACGTAATAGCGGGTCGTCGAGCGCGAGGGTTTTTCTGGCTGTTTGCCAGGTCGCAGTCGGGTAGTGGGCGTCGGCTCACCTCGGCGGGCTACTCTACGATCGGCGGCATCCACGGGGGGACCGCTATGCTTGACGACGTAATAGCGAGTGCTGGCCGAGCGCGCGAGGGTTTCGGATTTCTGAGCGCTGGGTGGCGGAGCAATAGTGATCAGGGAATCGGCATGTTTGACGATGTAAGGGGGAAGGCTCGCCGAGCGCTGGAAATCTTCCAGCTTCTCCTGCAGCGCTAACGCTTGGTTGCGGGGCAATAGCAGTTTATAGGGATCGCGAGGTGGGGTAACGCCGCGTTTGAAACACGCATTGAAAAAATTGAGTTGATCCTTGGACATCCCCGCCAGGGCGGCGGCGCTGGAAAGGTTGGTCTGTGGACCGACCGCAACCCGCACCAGATAAGGTTCGTCGTTGATGGGCCGGAGCGCAAGGCCATGTACCCTTGGATTAGCCACTACCCGCGATAAAGCCAGAATCTTGGGCACGTAGGCGAGCGTTTCCCTGGGCAGTTCCAGATTCCAGTAATCCGTGGGCTTGCCGGCTTCTCGGTTGGCATCGATCGCACGCTGCACGGTGCCCTCTCCCGCGTTGTAGGCAGCCAGTGTCAGCAGCCAGTCACCAGCAAAAAACTCGTTCAGGTATTTGAGGTAATCCAAGGCGGCCTGGGTGGAGGCCTGGATATCCTGACGGCCGTCATACCAGGCGTCCAGCGTGAGGCCATATTGCCTGCCAGTCGCTGGCATGATCTGCCAGAGTCCCGCTGCTTGCTTGGGAGAAACGGCGGCCGGCTCAAACGCGCTTTCAACCATAGGCACTAAAGCCAGGTCCATGGGTAATCCGCGCAGCTCGATTTCCCCGACGATATAGTGCATAAAGGGCTGGGCGCGCTCCGAGAGCGTGTAAACATAGCCGGGGTTGTGGCGCAGGTAATCCACATGCTCTTCGACCCGCGGGTTATCCAGATGCAGTAAAGACAATTTGCTGCGGATGCGTTGCCAGAGACCATCTTTCTCGGACCCCAGTGGTACGCTGTTCCGGCTGAAGGCAGCGCTAGGTTCGGTGTACCAGTTGGCTAGAAAAGATGATTTAGTGGCAGTCGCCGTTTTACCCGCGATAGCGGAAACAGGCATATTGGGCTGCTGGGCGCAGGCGCTGATTAGCAGGGTGGTTAATGGCAAAACGATCGTCTTATTGATTGATTTTTCCATGACGGATGGTTTCATATCGTTATTGCAAGCGCTAACCATACTGTTTATAGCTGTTTTAGGCAAAAGTTTTTTGACGGAGCCTGATTTTAGCCATGCGGAAAAAGCAACGAAGCATTACTGAACAGCGTGACTGGGGCGGGCTGCGGCACTGGTATGACAGTCCACTGGGCAGGCTGTATGCCCAAGCGGAAACGGTGCTGTTGGCGGATCTGCTACCCATGTTGTTCGGTTACCATATCATCACCCTGGGCGATCCCATGGGACAGGATCTACTAGCGGCAAGTCCTATCGCGCATCACTGCCACATGGATTTTAGCGACTTTACCGCCACGCCGAGATTGGATTTGCTGGCGGAACCATCCCAATTGCCGGTTGCCGCTGATTGTATGGATGTGGTTGCGCTCCCGCACGTGCTGGAGTTTGTGGCGGAGCCACACGCCGTGCTCAGGGAGGTAGAACGCATCCTCATCCCGGAAGGGCATGTGCTGATCCTGGGCTTTAACCCGGTTTCCTTGTGGGGATTGCGCTGGCTGCTGGGGTTGCGCCGCGGCAAATCACCTTGGGATGCCCGTCTGCTCAGCGTAACGCGGGTCCGCGACTGGCTGGCATTGTTGGGTTTTGAGACGCTAGCGGTACACTATTGCTTTTATCGCCCTCCCCTGAAACACTTGCCCCTGCTGAAAAAGCTGGCTTTCCTGGAGCGGCTGGGCGCGCGGTGGTGGCCTTTCGGCGGGGGAGGGTATGTATTGCTGGCCAAGAAGCGGGTATCGACGCTGACCCCGATCAAACCCCATTGGCGGCCGCGTCGCCGGTTGCTGACGGAGGGGCTTATTAATCATACCTTGGGGAAATATCGTCGTGACTGATGTGGTTGAGATTTTTACCGATGGGGCCTGCCACGGTAATCCCGGTCCCGGCGGCTGGGGGGCGGTGCTGCGCTGGAATAGCCATGAGAAGACGCTCCAGGGAGGAGAAAGGCTAACCACCAACAACCGCATGGAACTGCTGGCCGCTATCATGGCCCTGGAAGCCCTCCAGCACCCTTCCCGAGTGGTGCTGACCACCGATTCACGCTACGTGCAGCAGGGTATCAGTCTGTGGCTGCCGAACTGGAAGCGCAGGCAGTGGAAGACGGCGGCGAACCAACCGGTCAAAAACCAGGATCTATGGCAGCGCCTGGACGCGGCCACGGCCCGCCATGGCCGCGTTGAGTGGCGCTGGGTCAAGGGGCATAACGGCCATCCGGATAACGAGCGGGCCGATCAGTTGGCCAATCGCGCCATTGACGAGCTCTTGAAACAAGCGACCTGACGGAGATTGTGTAGACATGCAGGCGAGGCAGATCGTACTGGATACGGAAACGACCGGTCTGGATCCTGCCCAGGGGCATCGGATCATTGAAATTGGTTGCGTCGAACTGCTGAACCGGCGACTGACCGGCCAGCACTTCCACGTGTACTTGCAGCCCGATCGGCAAATCGATGTCGCCGCCCAGGAAGTGCATGGCATCAGCAGCGAGTTTTTAGCCGACAAGCCGCGGTTTGCCGATGTTGCAGCGGAATTCCTGGAATTCGTCAAAGGGTCAGAGCTGATCATTCACAACGCGCCGTTCGATATCGGATTTCTGGATCATGAACTGCGCCGGTGGGGACAGGTCCAGGCTGGCATGCTGGATTTGTGCGGTGTCCTGGATACCTTGCAACTGGCCCGGCAACTGCATCCGGGCCAGCGCAACGCGCTGGACGCGCTCTGCAAGCGCTATAACGTCGACAACACCCAGCGCACTTTGCACGGTGCCCTGCTGGATGCGGAGATACTGGCCGATGTCTATCTGGCGATGACCGGAGGGCAGGTGGCCTTGACCCTGGAAACGAGCTTCAGGCCGAACCAGGGCATCAAGAGCGGCAATCGCTTGAATGCAAAGCGGCCACCGCTGGCGGTTATTCGCGCTACACCGGAGGAACAGGTCGCGCACGCCCAGTATCTGGAAAAGCTGGATAAGAGCAGTGATGGGAATTGCGTTTGGAAGCGTTTGGAAGGGGGTGGGTAGGACAGAGAGCTAAATTGCTGAAATTTATTGCCCGTGCGCTCCGTGAAGAGAAGCTCTTATAGGAGCGCCGTTGAACATGCGCGCGCTTCGTGGTGCAGTTACGTTATGAGGGGCTGGATATGGACGACGAGCCAGGCGGGGGATGCGGTCATGAGTGATGTTCTCAGATGACCCTTTCCGCCCAGGCAACAACGGCTTCCGCCAACCGCACGGCTTCATGGCGAAGCCAATCCGCTGGACTGCCGTGGAGGCGGTCATCATGCGGCATAAACTTCCCGTGCCTCCTGCAGGACAGTCCGGTAAATGAGCCCCATATTATCTTTAGGCGATTTCTGTGAAAGATTATCCCCCAGGCGAGATCGTTCAATGGTTTCGAAGACGTTCAAGTCTCCCCCTTCGTAAGGGGGAGGAAAAGCCTCGCGCCAAACTGCTCTGCAGGAACATCATCTGCCCGAACGAAAAAGGACGGGTAACGGGGAATGTCTGCTCGGACAAACCGGTTTCTTCGGCGGTGGCTAGGCGCGCGAATTGATAGGCTTTATGCTGGGTTTCCGGCAGTTCGGAACGCAAACTGGGATTTTCTTCCAACACCTCGGACACAGCCAACCGCTGTTCCTTAATCGTGTAGCGCCAGCCATTGAAGCGCAAATTAGGTTGATACTGCCCGAACAGATTCATGATGGCCTACACTTGATAATAGGTGCGATACCATTCCACGAAGCGGGCCACGCCTTCCTCGATAGGGGTGCTGGGCTGGTAGCCTACGTCGTCTATCAGGGCTTGCACGTCGGCGTATGTGTCCGGGACGTCGCCTTTTTGCAGGGGCAGTAGATTTTTTTTGGCCGTCCGCCCCAGGCATTGCTCCAACACCTCGATATAACGCAGTAACTCCACTGGCCGGTGGCTGCCGATATTATACAGCCGGTAAGGGGCGAGGCTGGTGGCCGAGTCTGGAGCATCGCCAGACCAGGCGGGGTTGGGTTCGGGAACCTTGTCCAGGGCCCGGGTAACGCCCTCGACAATATCATCGACATAGGTGAAGTCGCGGCGGTGGTTGCCATAGTTGAAAACGTCGATGGGCTGGCCGGCCAGGATATTGCGGGTGAAGAGAAACAGGGCCATGTCCGGTCGTCCCCAGGGGCCGTAGACCGTGAAAAAGCGCAGTCCGACGGTGGGCAGGTTATAAAGATGGCTATAGGTATGGGCCATCAGCTCGTTGGCCTTCTTGGTCGCCGCGTACAGGCTCAGTGGATGATCCACGTTGTCGTGAACCGAAAACGGCATGCGGGTGTTGGCGCCATAGACCGAGCTGGTGGAAGCGTAAACCAGGCTTTCCACACCGTAGTGACGGCAGCCTTCGAGGATATTCAGGAACCCCACCACATTGCTGTCCACGTAGGCACGCGGATTTTCCAGGGAATAGCGCACCCCGGCCTGGGCCGCCAGATTGACGACGCGCTGGGGTTGATGGGTTTTAAAAGCTTGTTCGATGGCTGTGCGGTCTTCCAGGCTGGCGCGTATCTCGACGAACCTTGGATACGCCTTGGTTCGGGCTAGGCGGGCCAGCTTCAAATTGACATCGTAGTAGTCGTTGAGGTTGTCAATGCCGATGACCTCATCGCCGCGTTCCAGTAGACGCAGCACTAAGGTCGAGCCTATGAAGCCCGCGCTGCCGGTCACCAGTATTTTCATCGTTATTCCCTAAATAGCTGCCGGAAAGAAGTACCGTATTCCAGTGGCTTTGATTTAGAGCCGGCCATCCACGGCGGTGGCGGGCAGGACGAATTTCACGTCGAAGAGCACGCAGCCAGGCTTGCCCAGGGCGCGGATCTGCGCGGGGCTCATGGCCGCGAACTGGTCATGGGCGACCGCTAGGATGATGGCGTCATAATGACCGACCTTGGGTTCGGCGATAGGCGTGATGCCGTATTCGTGCCGGGCTTCCGCGCCCTCGACCCAGGGGTCATACACATCGACCCTGGCGTTATAGCTCTGGAATTCATGGATGATATCCACGACCCGGGTGTTACGTAGATCCGGACAGTTTTCCTTGAAGGCCAGCCCCAGGATCAGGATATTGGCATCCACCACGTGAATCCGCCGCTGGGTCATGAGCTTGACCACCCGCTCGGCGACATAAGCGCCCATGCCATCATTGATGCGCCGCCCCGCCAGGATGACCTCCGGCAAATAGCCGATGGACTGGGCCTTATAGGTCAAATAGTAGGGATCGACACCGATGCAATGGCCGCCTACCAGGCCGGGCCGGAAGGGCAGAAAATTCCATTTGGTGCCCGCGGCTTCCAGGACTTCCTGGGTATCGATGCCGAGGCGATAGAACAGCAGCGACAACTCGTTGATAAGCGCGATATTGACATCGCGCTGGGTATTTTCGATCACCTTGGCGGCTTCCGCCACCCGGATGCTGGAGGCTTTGAACGTGCCGGCGCGGATGATGCGCCCGTACAGGGCATCCACGAAGTCCGCCACTGCCGGGGTGGAACCGGAAGTGACCTTGCGGATAGTGGTGACCCGGTGTTCCTTGTCGCCGGGATTGATGCGTTCTGGACTGTAACCGGCAAAGAAATCGACATTGAAACGCAGACCCGATTCCCGTTCCAGGATCGGCACGCAGACTTCTTCGGTGGCGCCAGGGTAGACGGTAGACTCGTAAACCACTATATCATTAGGCTTCAGTAGCTTGCCGGCGGTCTCGCTGGCGGATATCAGCGGCCTGAAATCCGGGCGTTTGTGCTCGTCGATGGGCGTGGGGACGGTCACGATGTAGACAGTGCAGTCGGCCAGGTCCTGAGGATTGCTGGTATAACGCAACCGGCTGGCCTGGTTGAGCAGTTCGGACTCGACTTCCCTGGTGCCGTCGTAGCCGGAGCGCAGTTCCCGCACCCGCACCTCGTTGACATCCAGACCCAGGGTTGGAAAGTGCTTGCCGAATTCGACCGCCAGCGGCAACCCCACATAGCCCAGGCCGATGATGCCAAGGCGGGTATTTTCGAGATTAATCATCTAAAGTGACTCCATGTTCGTTGTCCGCTATTGGACTTACGCAGAACCTCTAACATTATAGGGTACACTTGTGCACCTTATTCCGAAAAGCTTCAGCAAAAGGTGTGCCGAGATTATCGATCTCATTGAATAGCCAGCAATAGCTGATCATTTGCAGGTCACGATTTTACAAACGTCAATCCGATTCAGCCATCTTTGACCGCGCATTGCGGGGCTTTGCGCATGTTTCAGTGACATTCCGAGAATGACGAGGAAAGCACCCGGTCAGTTCTGGCTTCGGGGCCCTAATCCGCCACAGCCGCTGGGGAGGGGTCCGAGCTGGCGAAACCTGCGCGCAGCAGCGAATCCCGGCTGACGATGCCCCTGAATTTACCGTCGGCAGCCACCACCGGGAGGCGTTTGATGCCTTTGTCTGCCATTAACCTGATTGCTTCGTCGATCGAGGTCTCTTCCTGGACCGTGATCAGCTCCGTCTTCATCACGTCGGCGGCGGTTTTTTCCTGCAATTCCTTGCCTAATAACTCGTGTCTTTGCTCTTTTTTGGCGAACAGGAGGTTGCTTGCGAACCGTTCCCAGATGCCGGGGTGGTGTTCGGAAAAAGCAGCCAGCAGGTCTTGATCCGAAATCATTCCCAGAAACCGGCCCTCTGCATCGGTGACCGCGATGCGCTGAATATCATTGGAATCGATGATAGGGATGATCTCTTCAATCGGCGTGTCGGGCAGCACCGCATGGATATCCCGGTGCATGATGTCGGCAACCAGACGCACATTGCCCACCACCACGTTGTACTTGCCGATGGCCTGCCAGTCGGGCGATTCCTGCGTAATGGTGTGAAACACATCCAGGCGGGCCAGCATGCCCACCAGCCTGCCGGATTCATCCACCACCGGCAGTCGCTTCAACTTCCTTTGGAGCATCAGGTCCACGGCCTTGGTCAGCGGTTCATCGGCGCCGATGGAAATGACCGGGCGGGTCATAATTTCCCCAGCGTGCTGGTGGGCGAGGGCTTCCAGAGCAGGGCCGACATGCTCCCAGTCAAGTTCAGCTAATAAACCCAATCTGAGGGGCATTTTTGCCCTCTGCATCAAGTCGCCCTGGGTAATGATGCCGATGGGACGACGATCCGCATCGATCACCGGCACGCCGTTGAATATCGAAGATAATAATAATTTAATGATTTCCTTGACCGAGGTGGCCGTCGTCACACTGACGGGAGAGGGCGTCATTACGTCCTTGACTTTGATCTGTTTTGGAATGAGGGATTTGTGGGTTTTATAGGAGCAAATTTCCACTTCCCGTACCGCCACGATGCCCTCGCTGACCATTTCCTGCACGGTGGACAAAAGCCGGTCCCGTTCCGCCACAGGCAACAGGATCTCAATTTTCACCGGCATGTTGTAGGAAAGCTCCAGAATATTCCGAGTAGCGATGTCGCCATTCTCGTAACAACCCTCCATTCCTTTGATGACGATGCAGCGTGCCGCTGTTTTCAATCCGCGGACCTGTTCGACAATGGCCTCATATACTGGTCTATGACGGTAGCGCGCCTCTTCCTGAGTGAAGATCTCGATCATGCTGTATTTGAGTGACATCGCTGGCTATTCCCCTTTTAAAACGAACTGAGTCAGCCACATCCCCACCCCAACCAGGATCATTCCACCGAGGTTGTTAATGAGGAAATTTGCCAGGGCAATAGCGTTGGTTCCGGCGCGGGTAGCAGTGACGGTTTCCAGGGCGAAAGTCGAAAAGGTGGTTAGCCCCCCCAGGAAACCCGTCATGAAAAATAACCGCCCCGAGGGACTGAGCAGATTGATATCGGCCAGGGCAAAGCCCACACCGATGAGAAAGCAGCCTATCAGGTTGGCCAGCAGGGTGCCCCAGGGGAAACTCACCCCGATGTAGTTGGCGGCCAGCAGGGTAAGGCCGTAACGGGACAGCGAACCGAGACCGCCGCCCACCATGACCAGTATTATTTTTGTGATCAAAGCAATTTACCTGGCAGTATTTCGGAAAGGTAACGATTAAGGCTTATCAAAGAACATCATATAGCAGTTATCTACTCCAAGCGATTGCATTGAAAGGTTGCACAGATATGGTCTAGAGTTGGAAAAGAGAGTGTTGTCAGCCAGACAAGACTTGTGTAGAGTCTTTCATCAAGGAGATGGCATTCCTCCTCCAACCGCCCTATTGGCTGATGATGCCTACGGATTCCCCGGGATGAGGGAAACTGTGGGCGACTGTCTGAATTGACAGTAAATTATTGCCCTCCTACTTCCCCTAACAGTCCCGAGCAAATTCGGTGTTTTCCTAGGTTTGTTGCCTGGCGAACACCGGCGTCTGAAACAGGAGGGGGAAACGCAATGACAGAGGTATGGCTACTTGCGGCGTTGTGGCTGGGATTGGCGTTACTTGCCACCTTACTCTCCATCTGGCTCAGGATAGCGACTGCACTTTCCGAAATCGTGGTCGGCACCGTGGCCCAACTCATTATCGGCGCTTTCTTGGGCGCTACCCTGCTGGGGACCAACGAATCGTGGATAAAATTCCTATCAGGCACAGGGGCTATCCTGTTGACGTTCCTGGCCGGTGCAGAATTGGACCCCGTGGTCTTCAAGGCGAAATGGAAAGAAGCTACCGCTGTCGGGTGTATTAGTTTTTTTGCGCCGTTCTTAGGCTGCACTGCAGTAGCTTGGTATTTCCTCGATTGGAGCCAGGAAGCGAGCTGGCTGGCGGGTATTGCGCTCTCCACGACCTCCGTCGCGGTGGTTTACGCGGTCATGCTGGAGTTCGGGTTCAATAAGACCGACTACGGCAAAACAGTGCTGGCGGCTTGCTTCATCACCGATCTTGGCACCGTGTTGACGTTGGGGCTGATGTTTGCCCCGTTTACCTTCAAGACCCTGATTTTTGTCATTGTAAGCTTGGCGGCATTCACGGTGCTGCCCTGGCTTACACCTCGCTTTTTCAAGCGCTATGGCGACCGCCCCTCCGAACTGGAGGCGAAATTCTTACTGCTGTGTCTGTTCGGACTGGGCGCGCTGGCTACCTGGGCAGACAGCGAGGCCGTGCTGCCCGCTTATATGATCGGCATGGTCCTGGCTGGCACGGTAGGAAAAGATCATGCCTTGATCCGGCGCCTGCGAACGCTCACCTTCGGCCTGTTAACGCCTTTCTATTTTATCCGCGCGGGCTCCTTTGTCTCGATACCGGCGTTGCTGGCCGCCCCAATGGCTTTTTTCATCTTGTTCACGGCTAAGATGGTGACCAAATTTATCGGCATCTATCCAGTTACCAAGTTATACGGCTCTCCCAACAAGGAAGCTATGTACACCACGTTGTTGATGTCCACTGGCCTGACCTTTGGCAGCATCTCCGCTCTGTTTGGCCTCTCGCACGGCATCATTGATCAAAGCCAGTACTCCTTTTTAGTGGCAACCGTGATCGGCAGTGCGGTGGTACCTACCCTGATCGCGAATGCTTTTTATCTGCCCCATCATCTTCTGCATAAGCCCCCGGCAACCGCAACTCAACCCGCTCAACGGGCAGCCATTGTGAATCAGCCATCCGCAACCGAGTAATGAGGAGACTGCCATGGTAGAAATAAAGAAAATCCTGATTGCCTACGATGGTTCTGAATCCGCTGGCAAGGCTTATCTCTATGCACTCGATCTCGCCAGGAAATATGACGCTAATCTGCTTGTATTGGCGGTAGCAAGTCCTCCCGAGCCGCCCGAGGATGTTGAGACGGAAGCCCTCCTGGAAAACGCTCAGGAGCACTATGAGAAGTCGTTTGCTCTGCTGAGGGAGCAGGCCGTTGCCCAAGGGTTTGAGCCGCGCTTCGAAATCGTGGTGGGACACCCGGCGGAGCAGATCATTTACCGTGCCGAACAAGAGGGTATCGACCTTATCGTCATGGGACACCGCGGCAAAAACTTTATCCAACGCTGGTTGCTGGGATCGGTGACAAAACGGGTCATCAGCTATGCGCACTGCGCCGTCATGGTCATCCGTTGAACGGCCGAAACTGAAAATTCCTACTGAGAGGTAATCAAGCTTGTTGAAGTCCCTCTTCGCTTTGCCCGCCACGGTATGGCTGCTGGGGTTGGTTAGCCTCTGCAATGACTCCGCGAGTGAACTCATCTACCCCCTGGTGCCCCTGTATTTGGCCTCGGTGCTGATGGCCGGTCCCAAGGCGCTGGGGATCATCGAAGGGATCGCTGAGGCGACCAGCAGCCTGCTGAAACTGTTCGCCGGGGTGCTGGCCGATAAAACCGCTTCCACCAAACCGTGGGTAGTCGGCGGCTACAGTCTCGCCGCCGTGGCCCGCCCACTGATGGCTTTTGCCGCTTCCTGGCCGATCCTGCTGGTGCTGCGCTTTGCGGATCGGGTGGGTAAAGGCTTGCGCACGTCGCCGCGCGATGCCCTGCTAGCCTCGGCCGTGGACCCCGCGCAACGCGGCC
>Ga0209253_10001189_pt1 | contig 22719 bp, 12 predicted proteins | sample FrelakmetBRP12BR_FD_187145 | JGI IMG/M metagenome (GOLD analysis project Ga0209253, IMG submission 187145) | Freshwater lake sediment microbial communities from the University of Notre Dame, USA, for methane emissions studies - BRP12 BR (SPAdes)... | ecosystem: Environmental > Aquatic >...
AAATCTTTTGCTATGACCCTCATCGGTTCGCTCTGGGACACCTTGTATTGAGTATTCAGACCCAGATTACCAGCAGCATAGTCGATATCTCCGTCCTTATCAAAGTCGCCGGCTGCAATACTGTTCCACCATCCGGTGTACTTATCCAGACCTGTTGCTGAAGTGACATTAATTAGTTTTCCCCTGTCATTTTTAAAGAAAGATACCGGCATCCATTCTCCGGCCAGTATCAGATCAGACCAGCCGTCCCTGTTAAAATCGGTCCAGAGTGCTGATGCTATAAGGCCGGGTTTTTCAAGATCCTTTGAAACAAGGCTGGTGACATCAGTAAATCTGATATTTGATCCTTTGCTGTCATTCCTGAGGAGGAAACTCCTGGGTGGAATCGGGTAATTCTCAAGGTCGACCCTTCCACAGACAAACAGGTCAAGGTCCCCATCTTTATCGAAATCAGCTGCCGTAACCTGTGAACCACAGACACGTTCATCAGGCAGAGCATTCCTGCTCATAGAAAACTGTCCCTTACCATTATTGATATACAATCTGTCGGCGTAAAATGCATTTCCAGGAGGCAATCCCGAACCGCCGCTTACAACATACAGATCGTTATCGCCATCACCGTCTGCATCAAAGAGCAGCGCTCCCATATCCTCATAATTATTAGGGCCGGGCAGGGTGTATGAGGAAAAGGTACCCGACTCTCCCTGAGTGAAAATCATGCCTGAAAAACTGGTTGATCCGCCAATAAAGAAATCATCCAGGCCATCTGAGTTTACATCACCCACAGCTATACCTGGTCCTTCCTGAGAATATTGATGAGGGACTAACGGCTGGATATCAAAGTCAATAAACTGACGTTCTTTATGTTTGAATTTTATATTGGTTTTATCTGATTGCCTGGCAAATAATTTATTGTTGTTAGGAATTAACCGCGGTTTTTTACTGAATGAGGCCATCTGATATCTGATTGTCACGATCCGGTCACTTTTAATATTGTACAGAAATTGTTCTTTTCCATCCGGCCACCAGATATATAATGAATCAATCTGAGTTACTTCTCCCAACCCGAAATGAATTTTCGGATCTACCATCGATTGAAATCCCCTTATGGGGAAATGTTCATAATACTGCTTTTTCTTACCATAGAATAATGTGATTTTTGCGCCTATACCTCCTTTGTTTAATGAATCACCTGTCAATTGAATGGCAAGAAAATGGTCATTACGGTTAACCGAGTCCTTCCTGATAAGTGTATTCTCATAAACCGAAGCAAGATCATTAATATTATTCAACACCAGATCAAGGTCGCCATCGTTATCCAGGTCTGAAAATGCAGATCCGGTTGAATATAAAGGCTGGTTTAAACCCCATTCGCTGGTTTTATTTTCAAAAACAAGACCTCCTGAATTCCGGAAGATGACATTTGGTTTTTTTACATTGCCTTTTTTGATCAGATCTCGTTTCAGCATTTGATAGAGAACACTGAACTCTATAGCCGGATTTGCCTTGATCGTTTTAATCCACAACTCCGAAAAATCCATATTGGTCATATCATAAGGTATGCCATTTCCTATGAACAGATCCTTGAATCCGTCATTGTCGAAATCGGCAAAAAGAGGAGCCCAGCTCCAGTCTGTCTCAAAGACGCCGGCCAGTTGTCCGATCTCAGAAAATCTGTAATGTCCTTCAATCTCTCCGTTATTCATCTGAAGCATATTGCGGATGTACTGAGGTGAATAGCCTGCCTCAAGCTCATTCCTGTATCTCCTCTCGTCACGCATATTCCCTGCCATTATTCTTTTCCGGTAATAATCTTCAGGTTGCATGTCAAGCGTAAAAATGTCCGTTAGTCCATCGTTGTTGAAGTCGGCTATATCCATGCCCATTGTACTGTAGCTGATGTGGCTGAGATAGTTTTTAATCAATTCTTTGAATGTCCCGTTCTTCTGGTTTACATAAAGAAGGTCATTTGTAATATAATCATTACAAACATAAATATCAGGCCAATCGTCCCTGTTAATGTCGCAGACACAACTGCCAAGACCAAATCCGTCCCACACTATACCGGCTTCACGTGATACATTATGGAAAACAGGTATTTTGGTTTCAGGATCAATCCCGTCATTCCGGTATAACCGGTCTGTATTAGCTACTGATCCGTCATTTTTACGCATCCTGATAGTGTTCTTATTTGCAATCTTCATAGATGAGGTAACAAGGTATAAATCGAGGTCACCGTCACGATCGTAGTCAAAAAAATTAGCCTGAGTGGAATACCCGTTGTCATCCAGACCTGCCAGGTTGGCACACTCCGTAAATACCAGATTATCTTTGTCACCACTACTGATATATAGCTGATTATGGTAATCATCGCTAACATTACCGCCAACACTGACATATATATCCAGCCAGCCATCCTGGTTAATGTCGACCAGGGAAACTCCGGTAACCCATTTTCCTGATGTATTTATCCGAGCTTCGTCTGTAATATCACTGAAAATCAGGTTTCCTTTGTTCAGGTACAACCTGCTTTTTGTCATATTGGCTCCGAAAAAAATATCGCTTAATCCGTCGTTGTTAACATCTCCTATTGCCAGGCCGGATCCATTGTAGTAGTACTCATAAAAAATCGAATTGGCACTGTCAGTCTCCTGGAGCTGGTTCGCAAAATTGATTCCGCTTTCTTTTGGATTAACCATCCGGAAAAGAGTATCTTTTGGAGCTCCTTTTGTATGATCCTTTTTGTTGCAGCCTGCCAAAACAGACACCACAAGTAAAATCGTTAGCACAATTCTGCAGGAAGTTGAATTTAGCATATATAAACCTTACTGTGAACGGTTTCTATAAATTCTATGCGTTCTTATTTACAACCAAATTGCCAAATAGATTAGAAAGATAAAGAAATAGCCGCAGAATATTATAATCCTGCGGCTATATTTAATAAATTTTACGTTAATCTATGTCATCCTTAAGGACCTGCATATCCTGGATTCTGTGTCAGCAGAGGATTGAGCCTCATATCATTTATAGGTATTGGCCAGAGGTAATCATCTTCAGTAAAATTCTGTTGTATTTCAGGAACTGACTTCTCATAAAGTAATCGTTTCCGGCAGAGGTCATACCACCTGTCATATTCGAAGCATAATTCAAGGTTTCTCTCATTAATAACAGCCGCATCAAAAGCTTCCTTTGAAAGGGCAGTGGTCAGCTTTGGATAATTAGGATTATCCACATAACCGTTTGCCCGGTCAATTATCTGGTTTACTGCATCGCATGCTGCCTGCGTAGGACCATTGTTTACCATGTTCTCGGCTTCGGCAAACAGGAGCAATACATCAGCGTACCTGATTACCGGATAGTTCTGTGCTGAAAAATACCGTTCCAGGTCTTCCCGCGATTCATAAATGAATTTTTTGATGCCTGGACCATTCCAATAAAAACCAGGATCCTCGTTCCATGGTACCCCGTCAAAGTTCTCAAGCAGTAAATAGGCATTGCGGCGCGGTTGATCGGGGAATGCTGCTGCCCAAATCGGATCAGGATGAATGTCTCCCCATCCGTCGGCCATCGATCCGGGCAACCATATCTGGGGTTCAGTCGAAGGATCATCCGGAGAGGCATTAAAGCTCCACATCATTTCTGGGCCGTATGCGTTTTCCATTTTAAATACATCCGCTACATTCTGTACCAATGAATAATTACCGGCATCCATTACCTGTTTTGCCATATCCCTTGCTTTCACATATTGAGTAGCATCATTCATAGGAGCTGTGGCCATAGTAATATATACTTTTGCCAGCAAGGCTCTGGCGGCATCTTTTGAAGGGAGCCCGATTTTTTCACTGGGCCATGAAACCGGAAGATTATTTACTGCAAACTGCAGGTCGCTTTCAATCAGGGCATAAACTTCAGTTATAGGTGCCCTGGTAATTTCACCTGCAACCAGATCGGTAGTCTCCGTGATCAGCGGTACAGGGCCCCATAACCTTACAAGAGAAAAATAATTGAATGCCCTGACAAATTTTGCCTGTGCCATTAACAGGTCTATTTCTTCCTGTGTGGCAGAGCCCCCTAACACGTTCTCATTCAAAGCCTTAATAGCCGGATTAAGATCAGCGATAGATCGGTAGTGACTGGTCCAAAGATCCTCTCCATGGTTATCCTCTATTACCAGTTCCCCATAGTCGTACTGGTCATCATTCTCAAAGTTATAATAGCAATACTGATAAGCACCCCAGTAATTGTAGATCCGTTGCATTGAACTTGCAAAGGCTGATTCTATCTGGGAAATGTTCCGGTAAAAGTTATCCGGACCTGTAAAGTCCATTGGTTTCTCTTCCAACTCTACACATCCTGGAAGGAGCAGAAGTAAAAATACCGGAAGCAGACCCAGATTCAATATACTTGTTTTACCTTTTTTCATGATATCTTATTTTTTTTGTTATTGTCAGAAAGTAAAGTCAATACCGAATGTCCAGGTTTTGGCAGGGGGGTAAGAGCTCAGATCAACCCCGATGGTTGCATCTGAGTTCGTGAATTGTGCTACTTCCGGGTCATAACCTGTATATTTAGTGAAAGTTAGAAGGTTAGTTCCGCTGACATAGAACCTGGCTTTTGTAAATCCGATTTTACTCAGCAATTTCTGGCTCATTGAATAAGCCAAGGTAATGGTTTTCAGGCGGATAAAAGAAGCATCTTCCACCCATTGAGAGGTCGCACCACTGCTGCTGCCAAAAATAAGCTTGTTTGTAAGGTTTTGTTCTTCAACATATTTTCCGTCATATAATGCGGGTATATCGGTATCCTGGTTTTCAGGTGTCCAGTAATCCAGTACTTTCGGATCATTAGCTTCATAGGTTTCCCTGCGGATCCTCATGGTATTGAAGAGATTGTTACCCTGATAGCTGATGATCAGGAATGAGAGCTCAAAATTACTGTAGGTAAAGAGGTTAGTCCACCCAATAGTGTATTTGGGATAGCCGTTCCCGATAGTTGTCCTGTCGTTGTTATCAATATCACCATCATTATCTTTATCCCAGTATTTATTCATTCCAGGAAGCTGGCCGTAGCTGCGCGCTTCAGCATCCTCATCAGTGCCCCATAAACCAAGCCATTTCCATCCGTTCATTAATCCAAAAGGTTCGCCAACCTGGAGAAACATAAAATTGGAACCAAGGCTGTATCCTCCATAAGATGGCCTGTATCCTATACGTTCGTCCGGACCGAGGTCAAGGATTTTATTCCGGTTCATAGTAAAGTTCAGCGAAGTATTCCATCTGAATTTTCCTGCCAGCGGATCACCTCCGATCATGATTTCCAATCCCTGATTCTGAATTGATCCCACATTATCTATCACACTCGAAACACCTATATAACCCGGGAGTGTCCTTGGCATCAACAGATCATCCGTTACTTTTTTATAGACATCAATAGTGGCAGTCAGCCTTCCTTTAAACATCGAGAGATCAACTCCGATATCTGTTTGTGCCGTACTCTCCCACTTAAGTTCGGGATTGGCAATCCCAGCTATACCAAAACCTATATCAGTAGTAGCCTGTCCATTCCATGGATAACTATAATCCTCTCCTGAGCCAAGACTGGCGAGTGACTGATAAGGGCTTATACCCTGGTTACCTGTAATACCATAGCTTACCCTTAGCTTTAAATCGCTGACTATTGGTGAATCTCTCAGGAATCCCTCCTGTGATATTCTCCATGCAAGAGAACCGGACGGGAAGAAACCCCATTTGTTATCCTTCCCGAAAACGGAGGAAGCATCGGCCCTGTAACTTAATGTAACCAGATACTTGTCTTTCCAAACATAATTCAGACGGCCCATATATGACAATAATGACCTTTTGTCATGCCATGAGCTGGGGACAATTTGTCTGGCACCACCAAGGTTATCAATCCCCAGCTGGTCAACAAGAAAATCACTTGCTCTTATATTGCTCCCTTTTCCTTCCTCAGCGACCTGTTCCACTACCCCGGTAAATGTAATATGATGATCCCCGAAGGTGTTATCGTAGGTAAGTATGTTGGTGTTCTGAAACCTTTCATAAAGGCTTTTATTTGCATGACCCCATCCGTTGTACTGAAGTCCCTGAAGAGTTTTTGCGTTATAGTAATCATTATAATATCCATTTGTAAACTGGGCACCACCTTGTATCTTGAGAGATAATCCCTTAATGATCTTAAAGTTCAGGAACAGGTTAGCGTTGTTGCGATAAGTCGGATTATCGATTACCGGTTCCATGGCTGAAGCAAGCGGGTTCCATGTGTCAGGGGCACCATAACCTGGCCTGTGCTTCCAGTAATTGCCGTTTTCATCGTATACAGGTTCTGTTGGCGCCCACCTCGGGGCATTGTTGACAACCTCCGAAGTCCAACCCGCCTCATTCTTGAAAGTGGGAGATTTGTAAACTTCTTTTGTGTATGCATAATTCAGTCCAAAGTCACACCATTTGGTAACATCAGCTGAAAGGTTTGCCCTCAATGATATCCTGGTATATTTTGAATTTACAAGGATCCCCTCATGATCAAGGTAATTTCCTGATACCATGTACTTTAGCTGATCTGTGGCACCGCTTATTGCCAGATTGGAATTCTGAAGAATACCTGTCTGGTAAACAACATCCTGCCAGTCAGTTCCTCCGTTCGTGTCATAGTAGGCAATCTCCGCATCTGTAAATATTGGGGTTGGAATATTTCCCTGTCCTGTATCCAGACTCCGTCTGAAGTTCCAGTATCTCACGTAATCCGAGACATTCATAACCGGAAGCTTACGGGCAAGATTCTGGATCCCTATATTATATCCTGCATCAATGACAGGCTTCCCTTTTTTGCCTAATTTGGTAGTTATCAGGATCACGCCGTTTGCACCTCTTGAACCGTAAATGGCAGTTGCCGAAGCGTCCTTAAGAATTTCCATTGAGGCTATATCATTGGGGTTCAGAGAATTGATATTGCCTCCTTGCAGTCCGTCAATAACAATCAGAGGCTCATTGCCTCCGTTTATTGAATTGAGACCCCTGATGCGGATCATGGTATTTCCGCCAGGCGATCCGTCAGTGTTCAGAATAAAAACCCCTGTAGTACGCCCCTGCAAAGCCTGATCAACACGCTGAGTAGGTAATCGAAGAAGTTCCTCCGTTTTGACTGAACTTACAGATCCGGTTAAATCACTTCTCTTTGCAGTTCCATAACCGGTTACCACAACCTCATTGAGTCCAATTCCAGACTCTACCATTGTCACGTTAATCTGCGTTAATGTCCCGATATTGACGTCCTTGGTTTCCATACCAATAAATGAGAATCTCAGGCTTTTGGATCCCCGGGGAACTTCGATACTGTATTTACCAGCGGCATCAGTTACCGTTCCCAGAGCAGTTCCGGTAATAACAATGTTTACTCCTGGAATAGGAGTACCATCGTTTCCGGTAACTGTCCCGGTTATTTTTACCTGCTGAGGTGCTAAAACATCATAGGCACCTGAATTACTGCCGGCAGCATATATACTTCCTGATGCCGATAATTGTATAGTAACTAATAGGCCAGCAAGAAAGCAAAATCTCATAATCAGACCAAACCGGTCATGCAAATGAGATGTAAACAAGAGTTTCAGTTTTTTTTTCATGCTTTTTGAGGTTTAAAATATAGGTTTGGAAGAATGGATTATTAATCAATGTAATTAAAAGAATGGCCTGGTACACGCATAAATTTAATAAAATTTAATTTATGACAGGCAAATAAAATTGTTAATTTGTAAAAAAGGGGAAATAATTCTTCTGTTTATATTGATGGTTGGAAGGTTACCATTGTTTCAGGATTAAAACAGATACTTAAGAACCCTGCAGGGCCTGGCACACACAAGATCGGGATGGCAGGCGAACAATGGTTGCAGAATAAATGTCAAATTAAATGGATATGACAAAAAAGGAAAGAGTTAAAAGTGCCATGGATCATAAGGAAACCGATTTTGTTCCTTATCAGATAGATTTTCTTTCTGCTGCTGAAAAAAAACTTACAGATCATTTCGGTAAAATTGATCTTGGTGAAGTTATCGGCAATCATATTGCAATGATTGAGCCAAGCTATTATTCAATATTCAGATCAGAAAGCCTGGATGCAAACAGATTCAGGGATGCATTCGGGGCAATATGGGAACTTAAACCGAACGAGGATATTGGTACAGTAATCGAAAATCCCTTGAAGGAACCAACTTTGAAGAACTATGAGTTTCCTGATCCTGATAAGATTATGGAGCTTGACGAAATTCCGGCATTCATCAGTAAGAATAAGGATAAATTCATAATTGGTGCGATTGGATTTTCGCTTTACGAGAGGGCATGGATTTTAAGGGGCATTGAGCCGATTCTATCAGACTTTTTAATGTATCCATCGTTTGTTGAGGAGCTTTTTGATAAGATCATAGAGTTTAATCTGGCAATTACAAAAAAGATGTGCCCATTTCCTGTCGATGCATTTCACTTCGGTGATGACTGGGGTCAACAGCACGGTCTGATAATTGATCCGGATTTATGGCGCAGGTTTTTTAAAAAACGACTTAAAAAAATGTACGATGCAGTACACACTGCAGGCCTGCCTGTCTCTATACATTCTTGTGGCGACATTACTGAGATTATCCCGGATCTGATTGAAATCGGAGTAAACATGATAACACCATTGCAGGCTGAAGCGCTGGATTTTAATTTCCTTAAAAAGGAATACGGTAAGGATCTTACTTTCTGGGGCGGCGTAAGCACACAAAGAAGCTTGCCATTCGGTACACCTGAAGATGTAAGGGTTGAAATCAGGAAACTAATAACGGTTTTAGCAGTGGGGGGCGGATATATTTTAGCTCCTTCACACGAGTTGCAGGGGGATATTCCACTGGAGAATATGCTGGCGTTCATAGATGAGGCTCAGCATCAGCACATATAATCTTAATTATCGCATTCAGAAAGATTCGCCCGCCTTTATTTTGATACTCAGATATATCAATTTCGCAATCTTCATCATATTATAAAAAGATATCTTTTCTTGAAAACTAATTGGTTCTCTTATCTCCCTTTGCAATGCTGGTAATATGAATTGACCATCCAATATTTTTGAGAAGGGGAAGGGCGCCTGTGCACATAAATTCTGCATCATCCGGATGCGCAAAAATACCCAAAGCAATTTCTCTCATATAATTTGATTTATAAAAGTAATTGTAACATAAAAATAAATTTTTAAAGACAGCTATGTTATTTATAATTTCTTAAATTTAGAAATGTTAAGTGTCACGATAGAACTGCAGACGGCTGACTTAAATGATTTTAACAAAAGGTATCAAAGCTTTATTCGACCAGGGAGGACAACAATGAGGTGGCACCTAACTGGTGGTCCTCCTCTGAAGATCCGGAAATGATCCTGATTGTTCGTGAAAAAATAGCCTCTGAAATCGTGAGACTGAAACATGAAAAGAAATAATAGAGTAAACCATTTATTACCAGATTAATATTTAAACGATAATCATGAAGAAATCAGTTTATCCGGCATATTTTTTTTCCAAACAATTTGTTCTTTCAGGAATTATACTTGTTATGAGCATTTCTGTCACCTGCTCTTCGAGGGAAAAGCTGGAAAACGGTATTCTGGAAGAGGATACAGGTTTCCTCCAGATACCGGGAGTCGGATGGCAGACGTTTTTCAGGACAGCTCAGGATGATCCGTCAATGACCGGACTCCCGTTCAAATCAGGATGTGCCTATATGCGATGGACCTGGGGTGACCTGGAACCTGCTGAAGGACAGTATGCCTTTGAAATGATAGATGAGTGGCTTTTACGTTGCCGCCAGGCAAATCAGACTCTGGCATTCAGGGTCATGCTTTCCTGGCCAGGGCATGAGGGAACAATACCCCAATGGCTGATAGATAAAGGTATTAAGTACACTTATTCCGAATGTCCCGAAGAGGGAGCACATTATGAGGTTGATCTCGAAGAACCTCTTGTAAAAGAGCTGCACGAAAAGCTGATAAGGGCACTTGGCAACAGGTATGACGGCCACCCCGATCTGACACTTGTGGATATAGGCTCTGTAGGACTCTGGGGTGAGTGGCATAACTACTGCGATCCTGAACTGATGCCAGGCGACGCGACACGCAAGGCCATCATAGATCTTTACTATGAAGTGTTCCCCAATACGCCACTGACAGCCCTTGTTGATGACAGACCCAATGTACTTTATGCCAACTCAAAAGGCAGGTCCGGATGGAGAGGTGACTGCTGGGGTAATGGTGAGGGCCCGGGTGTTGGCTGGAATCACCACAAAGACTCCTACTGGCCAATGGTTAAACTGATGCCCGACGGATGGAAAACAGGAACGGTGGCACTGGAACCATGTGGCACCTTCGGCGGTTATCCAACGCCACCAAAAGTGGTTGTGGATGATGCGATTTCATGGCATGCAACTTTTATTCAGAACAAATCGCACTACATCCCTGCCAACTGGCTGCCAGAGATAGAAAGGCTTGTGATGAAACTGGGATTCAGGCTGGTACTAAGAGCCATTGACTTTGATGAAAATGTTCACCCGGGCAGTGAAATACCCGTATCAATGAAATGGGAAAACCTGGGGATTGCACCTCCATATCGCGACCACCGGATAGCCTTCAGATTAAAGGATGAAAGCGGCAATAATAAAGCTGTAAAAATAACTGAAGCTACTATTCTCGGATGGTTACCAGGTGAAAAAAACATTATTATTAAATATAAGCTGCCGGATGACCTCCAGGCAGGTAATTATTCCCTTGAGATGAGTGTTGTATTCCACAGTTCCATTGACCATGTAATCCCAATTGCCAACAAAGGAAAAACAAACGATGGATGGTACGCTGTTAGCAGTATGAAGGTATCTGATTAAAAATTATAAACCTGAAGCAATGAAAAAATTCCTTTCTTTTAAATTCGGAAGACCAGGTTTTCCTGCCTTAATCCCGGTAATTGTTTCTCTGATCTCATGCAGCTCACCCTCCGGAATAAAAAGCCTGTGGGCAATCGATGACGGTGAAAAGATAAGGAAGGATGATATCACAAATCCTCTCTCTGCCGATCTTGAAAATGCAGTATGGAAGAATAATTCTATCAATCTTTTTGGCGCCAAAAATGAGATAATCGCCTTTCAGCTGATCATACAGGCAGATAAGACAGGTGCAGATCTGGTAAATGTAACTGTCAGCGACCTTAAAAACGGTAATTCGGTTATACCGGGATCCGCTTCAGGTCCTTCAGATCCTTTCGACTACAGGGGCAGGTATGTTGAACTCTTTACAGAACACTACCTTAATATTGTTAAACGGTCGCCACCATTGTGGTTCTTTTCTGAGACTGCCGTTCCTTCTGCATATCACACAGGCTGGGTACCTGATTGTCTGATTCCATTTTCAGCTCCGGCAGGAAAAGGCGGAGCTCCGTTCCGGATTGAACCCGACATGAACCAGGGTATATGGATCGATATTCTGATACCGGAAAATGCTATCGCCGGAACTTATTCGGGAAATGTGACAATTACAGTATCTGACAGGAAGTATAAAAAGATCCCTCTTAATATCAAAGTATATGATTTTATTCTTCCTGATTCCACTCACTTAAAGAACATGTTCGGCTATTATCCTGGTTATATCGCACGACGTCATAATATTACAGGGAACAGCGATGAATATTACAAGCTCGATTTGAAATACCAGCAGATGGCGCACCGTCACAGGTTTGATCTTGTTTGCGGAGTAGACAATCTGAGAGAGATGGATAAATATTACAAGAGATATCTTACCGGTGAGGTATATAACGAATCATTTAGTTATTCAGGCCCTGGTAAAAACACCGGGAACACTACCTTTTCAATTGGTTATGGAGGAGATTTTCCAGAGGAATACGGAGGAAGTGTAAATAAAATGAACCGGAAGGACTGGTGCGTCGGTTCAGATGCATGGGAAAACTGGTTTCTTCAAAATGCACCCGGTGTTGACCGACACAAATATTTATTTCCTGATGAGCCGGATTGGAAAGGACCCGAAGGAGCAAAAGGGACAGGTTCGATGGATACCATCAGAATGCAGGCAAAATGGACACATAGTAATCCGGGAATAGGTAAAAATATCCAAACGCTGGTGACAAACACCATAAAACCCGGATTAAAAGGATATGTGGATTTCTGGTCAATATCTGCACAGGAATGGACAATGGACCTCACAGCCGAAATGGTCGCCGACGAGAGAGCGGCTGGCCGCAAATTTGGTATCTATAACGGATTCAGACCCGGAATGGGCGCTGTGGTTAGCGATGCAGACGCTGTTGAATTCAGGGTAATGCCATGGATTGTATGGAAGTACAATATTGACCAGTATTTTTACTGGTCCACAACCTTCTGGAGAGACCTTAATGTTTTTGTCAATCCACTAACCTATGAAGACAGAATAAACGGAGACGGAACATTTTTATATCCCGGGCAGGACAATGTCTTTCCCGAAGAAAGCAGGAATCTGGCTGGTCCTTTGTCTTCCATAAGGGCTAAAAACTGGCGAAGAGGTGCACAGGACTATGAATATTTATGGCTTGCAAAAAAAATGGGGCTCGAAAATGAACTTAAAACCATAGTTAATAACTGCATCCCAACCGCAGTTTGGGAAGCAAAGTCACAGAAAGACGTAAGCTGGTCGAGCCGGGGATATAAGTTTGAACAGTACCGCAAACAACTTGCAGAAATTCTTGCCTCTGTAGCTGTCAACCGTAAATAAAATGATATAACAATAGTATCATTTCTCTGATTGCTTTATGCCGGATCCCTTTAATAATATTAATATGGTAAAGATAACTTCAATAATTATCACTTAGCTGTAATTAAATGTATATCAGGACATTAATACCTCTATTATTTTTAACTATTTTATTAACCGGTTGTAAGAAGGAAAAATCTCCATCTTCTTTTGATCCCAACCGTGTTACTGGTGTGAAGCGAGTATGGGCTGTGGATGATGGTGAAAAAATCAAGCGTGAAGATATAAACAATGCACTTGCCTCCGACATTAACAATGTCGTATGGAATGACAATACAATAAATATTTTCGGCGCCAGAAATGAAATAATCGCTTTTCAACTTATCATTCAGTCAGAAAAAGATGGTGCGGAGAATGTGAATGTTGTTATCAGTAATTTGGACGATGGTACAACAGTAATTCCCGGATCTGCTACCGGACCAGCCGACCCTTTTGATTACAGAGGCAGATATGTTGAACTTTTCACTGAGCATTATTTAAACATAACTAAACGTACTCCTCCTAATTTGTGGCACTTTTCCGGCAGTGCAACACCCTCAGCGTATTACACAGGATGGATTCCGGATTGCTTGATACCATTTTCTGCACCTTCAGGGAAAGGCGGTGCCCCCTTTTCTATTCCGGGAAATAGTAATCAGGGTATCTGGGTGGATATTTATATTCCAAAAGATGCTTCTGAGGGAAACTACACCGGGAATGCTCAAGTAAACATTTCCGGAAAACTAATTTTGACAATACCAATACACCTGAAGATTTATGATTTTATTCTTTCTGATTCAACGCATATAAAAAATATGTTTGGTCTGTTACCCTGGGATCTGGCAAGACGATATGGGGTAAATTATGGTAGTTCAACATATTATCAGATTGAGGCAAAATATCACCAATTGGCACACCGTCACAGGTTTAACCTGGTCAGGGAAGTTTCAAATCTTAACGATATGGCAGCTTACCACAGGTGGTATCTGACAGGTGAATTATATACAACCGGATATGGCTATGCGGGACCCGGAGAGAATATTGGAAATAATACGTTCTCAATTGGTTACGGCGGCAGTTTCCCGGATGAGTATGGAGGAAGTGTCGCAAATATGAACAAGGCTGACTGGTGGTCAGGCTCTGACGCATGGACAAATTGGCTTCAAAGCAATGCACCTGGCGTGGAATACCATAAATATTTATTTCCTGACGAACCGGATTGGAAAGGACCCGCCGGTGCTTTAGGAACTGGTTCTATGGATACCATCAGGATGCAGGCAGATTGGATGCATAGTAATCCTGGTATTGGCAGAACCATACCCTGTTTAGTTACCAATACCATTAAACCTGTTTTAAAAGGATATGTAGATTTCTGGTCTGTTTCCAGTCAGGAGGTGACAGAAAATACCTCTAAAGAAGATGTAGCATCTGAAAGAGCTCAGGGACATAAATACGGTATTTATAATGGTTGGCGTCCGGGAATGGGGGCGGTAGTTACAGACGGAGATGCTGTTGAATTCAGGGTAATGCCCTGGATTGTATGGAAATATAATATTGACCAATATTTTTATTGGGGAGTGAACTATTGGACAAATATTAATGTTTTCTCCAATCCTTTAACATATAATGATCAGGTAAACGGCGACGGCACATTTTTATATCCCGGAGTGGATTATCTTTTTTATAATGAAAGCAGGGGTCTCTCTGGTCCATTATCTTCCATAAGGGCAAAAAACTGGCGAAGGGGTGCCCAGGACTATGAATATTTTTGGTTAGCAAAGAAGGCAGGATTAGAAAATGAAATTAAATCAATAGTTGACAACTGTGTCCCCACCGCTTTATGGGAAGCGAAATCACAGGGTAACATAAGCTGGTCGAGCCGGGGATATAAGTTCGAGGAATACCGCAAACAGCTGGCTGAACTTCTTTCCTTCACCTCAGCAAAAAATAAATAAAATAAAAGCTATGAAAATAATGAACCAGTATGAAAAAATCCAGACAATTAAGATATTGATAAACAAATTGATCCAATAATATGAAAAACTTATCATCAAATTTAATTGTATCCTTCGTGTTATTATTAACAGCTTGTTCTGTAAAGCATGAGACAATTATTGTAAAATTTGAAGGCGCCTATTCGGAAAAGAAGTGGGCAATTAAAGAGTTGAATCCTGAATTACCCCTGAATTGGACCTCATTCGGGTTTCTAACTTTCGAAATTAACTCATCTACCACGCAGCGATTTGAATTGAACCTTTACAACACCGAAGGAATTCGCAGACTGGAAATACTTCCTTTTCAAGGTGTTTGGATCAGGGCTTCAATTCCTCTTATCCACTTTCAGAAGATGAATACTGAAGGAATGGATCAGGCTTCAATATGGAAGACACCTCGTCCTGGTTATTGGATTGGGTTTACCGGCGCTGTCGGATCTATCAAACAAATTGATTCATTGGGCATTGCAATGAGTCTGCCTATTGGCTCTCCATCTATTGAGATTCGTAATTTCCGATTAACCATGAATGCCGAAGATACGATTTTTACATCTCGGCCATTGGTTGATGAGTTTGGACAATGGATGGCTGACGACTGGTCAGGCAAAGCAAAAACATCCGATGATCTTAAAGCTGCATGGAGCGAGGAAGAAGCGATACTGCAATCTGCCAGTTTAAATGTTTCAAAATATGGCGGATTCACAGGCACCAAAGCTAATGCAACCGGATTTTTCCATGCAGAGAAGATCGAAGGGAAATGGTGGTTTATTGATCCTGAAGGCTATTTATTCTTTTCAAATGGCTGTTGCTGCATCGAATCCCGGTCTGACTTATCCCGTGTAAAAGGCCGTGAGTATTTGTTTACCCTGATGCTTCCTGTTGCTCAGTTAACCGCCCCCGGACAACAAGTCAGACGAGGAGAAAATTCCTCTTTTTATACATGGAATCTTAATCGCCGGTATGGTTCAGACTGGTACCAGAAATGGATGGACCTTACTTTTCGGCGGATGGACAGCTGGGGGATCAACACTATCGGAAACTGGTCGGACCCTATCCTGGGAGGCAATCAACGTAAGGCTTATGTGGCGACACTTGACGGTTGGGGAATCGAAACAGGTCCTATGGGGATGCCTGATATATATGCCCCTGCTTATGCTGCAACTGTTGATTCAGTAGCTTCATGGCAGTGTGCTCCAAAGAAAAATGATCCTTTTCTCCTGGGCTATTTCATTGGTAACGAACCCCCATGGCCCGGCAGGGAGTCAGATCTTGTAGATGTCATTCTGGAAGGAAAAGAGACTCCAATGCAAACTACTCTTAAACGATATCTTTCAGGGGGTGACACTCCGGAGCGCCGTAAAGCCTTTGTTATTGAAACCTATTCAAGATTTATTGATATTGTCTGTTCTGCTATAAAGAAATATGATCCAAATCACCTGAACCTCGGACTACGCTTCGGAGATACTCCTGCCTCAGAAATTATTATGGCATCCGCGAATTATTTCGATGTATTCAGTATCAACCATTATGGTTATAAAGCTCCCGTAGACGAGATACAGGAAATCTACGATCAAACCGGGTTGCCTGTCATTATCGGAGAATTTCATTTCGGAACACCAGGCCGCGGACTCGCCCCGGGATTGGCTCAAACCAAGAGTCAGGAAGAGCGGGGAACTGCTTATCGCTATTATGTTGAAAATGCGGCAGCACATCCTGCCTTGATCGGTACTCACTGGTTTCAATGGATAGACCAACCTTCAACCGGACGTTTTGATGGTGAGAACTATAATATTGGGTTTCTAGATGTCACTGATCGTCCGTATTCTGAGTTGACCAATGCTGTAAAGGAAACATATAAAAAGCTTCTGGATGTACATTCTGGCAAAGAAGCGCCCGTTAGCAGACAGGCAATAGTGCAATAAACAATTAATTAAATCTGTAATAAGTTACACTCAAATAAAATGGGAAATATTGTCGAACCAAATCAATTAAATCAGGAACAAAACCGGATTCTTTCGATAGACTTTTTTCGTGGTTTTACAATGTTTATGCTCGTAACGGGTATTGCCGGTATATTTAATGGAATGGTAGAACAGGGTAAAGGTGGAGCTATTATCGCTTTAATAAATAAGCAATTAGAGCATGCAGAATGGAACGGACTTTATGCATGGGATCTTATCCAGCCTTTCTTTATGTTTATAGTTGGTGTTGCCATGCCTTTTTCCCTTTCGAAACGGTTGGCCAGGGGGGATAGCTGGAGAAAAGCATTTTACCATGCCCTGGCCCGTTCCTTTTGGTTGCTTGTGCTGGGCTTTATGCTAGGAGCCGGAAAAAAGTCTTTTGATCTTACGAATGTACTTGCTCAATTATCATTTACATATATCATTGCATTTTTGCTGATGCAAAAGGATATAAAATGGCAATTACTTGTCTCTTTTGCAATGATCCTGTTATCCGACCTGCTATACCGCTTTTGGCCTGTAGATGGATTTAATCAGCCATTTACCCCGGATCATAATTTTGGATCATGGATCGATCTGGCTATTACGGGAAGTTTAAACTCAGACCACTGGGTTGCATTTAACGCCATTCCTACTACTGCTCATACAATATGGGGTGTTATCGTTGGCATGTTACTGATGAAGGACTGGTCGCATAGAAGAAAGATACTGGTCCTGCTTATAACCGGACTGGTTGGCGTTATAATTGGGTATTGCATGGATCCTTTTATTCCGATTATAAAACGTTTATGCACTAGTTCTTTCATTATAGTAAGCGGAGGATGGTGCTTAATAGCAATGGCATTTTCATACTGGCTGATCGATGTAATGAACTTCAGGAAGCTTGCTCTGTTCTTTGCAATCGTTGGAATGAATCCTATTTTTATCTATCTTTTTTCAAATCTGGGCGGTAAAAGATTGCTTACCCGCATGGCCGAACCGTTTACATCCAGGCTTTTCAGCTGGAGCAACATGATCACCATAAACATGATCACAATAATTGTTGTAGCTGCAATGGTTTGGTATATCTGCTGGTTTCTTTATAAACGAAAGATATTTATCAAACTTTAGTGGAAACTCTCTTCATTAAGCATGAATAAACTATGAGAAAAAAACTATCTCAGCAAAAAGATTATAGGTTTGTACGATTTGTTTCAGAACCATCTTTTATACAGCTTTTTGCCTGGGGGGTGCAATTAATAAGAAGAATTTAACAATGATTAAGAAAATCCTTGTTTTATTGATTGTAATGATAAGTTCAAGCACTTACTCTGTCTTGACTGAAATAAATGCCCAGAATAAACCTGATGTTATAGATGAACTTGATGTGATACATTTGGAAGGAGGGGGAGGAAGAGGGAACAGCTGGATTCAATTGAACGATGCACCCAACTCTCTATATCATTATCTTGCAGGACAGGCCTATGATCTTCTTGCAAAGCGGGTCGTGGATATAGCAAAGCTGAGCTCATTGTCCGATTGGCAACAAAGGCAGAAATGGTTACGCGAAACCTTGTTGAGTATAGTGGGCCCCTTCCCTGAAAAAACTCCTTTAAATGCAAAAATCACAAGGATTATTGATAAAGATAGTTTCAGGGTTGAGCATATAGTATATGAGTCCCAACCCGGATTTTATGTCACATCCTCAATGTTCATACCTGATGGACTAAAAAAAAGAAGTAAGTTACCCGTTGTGATCTATTGTAGCGGACATTCCAGTGATGGATATCATGGATCATACCAGCAAATGATACTAAACCTGGTAAGAAAGGGATTTATCGTATTTGCTTTTGATCCGGTTGCCCAGGGTGAGCGTCTTGAGTATTATGATCCGAAATCAAGTAAAAATATCGTTGGTGACCCTGATTCTGGTCATTCTTACCCGGGTGCCCAGGCTTTTATCACAGGAAGTTCGCAAGCCCGTTATATGATATGGGATGGTATAAGGGCGGTTGATTATCTTCTTACCCGTCAAGAAGTGGATCCTGCCAGGATTGGGATAACAGGCCGTTCGGGTGGGGGAACACAATCTTCTCAAATCGCCGCACTTGATGATCGGATATTTGCTGCTGCCCCCGAAAGTTATATTACGAACTACACAAGGTTATTTCAGTCTCCCGGACCTCAGGATGCGGAACAGAACCTGTTCAATGGGATTGTACGAGGTATTGATCATGCTGACCTCTTATTAGTAAGGGCACCAAAACCTACATTGATTATTGCTACTACCGGAGACTATTTCAGCATTCAGGGATTCAGGGAAACAGCAGAAGAAGTGTCGGGAATAAATAAAGCTTATGAAAAGGAGGATAACTTCGGTACGACAGAGGATATTTTGCCAGGTCACGGAACAACCAAAAAGAACAAGGAAGCAATGTATGGTAAAAACATCTGAAAAGGAGAAAAATCTGGCTGTGGTTGCAGTTTGCGATATTTGGAAAAACAATAGAGAAAAAGCAGCAGCAAACTGTAAAAAACTGTTCGGTTCAGATGTAAAACAATTTAAATATTCCGAAGAGATGCTGAAAATGCCGGAACTTGATACCGTAATGATCGGTACCGGAGATTTTCAACATGCAAAGATCTTAGCGGAAGTTGTCAATGCAGGTAAGGATTGTTATTGTGAAAAACCTATGGCAATTGATGTGGAAGAAGCTAAATTGGCAAGAAGTGCCGTTCTTGCATCCACACAGGTTGTACAAATTGGGTCACAATGGGTGAGCGACCCGATGCAGAAAAAGGTACGGGAAATCGTTCGTTCCGGGAAATTGGGTCAGATTACAAAAATAGAACAGGTATGGAATGATAATGGTCCCCGCTGGCATGTTCCGAATGATCCGGATGTAGCTGCAATCAGGGAAGAGGATACTGACTGGAACAGGTGGCTATTAGGTAAACCTTATGTCCCGTTTGATCCATGGAAATATTTTGAATTCAGGATATTCCGTGAATACTCCGGGGGAATTACTTCACAATGGATGAGCCATGCTGCAGGATTGGTTCATTTTTATACAGATACCGCTATCCCTGATTCTATGGTAGCAAATGGAGGAATTTTTGGCTGGCCTGATATCCGGCAGAATCCCGACACATTCCAGGCGCTTGCAACTTATGACGATGCGAAGTTATTGTATTCCTACACTTCAAACTATGCAAGCATGTTTGGTGATTACACCTGTATTCGTGGGAAAGAAGGTACTTTATTTGCACATGGAGGAGAAGGCAGTGCCCGCTGGTTTTTAGTTCCCGAGCACCAAAATCTTCCAGGTGGATTTGATTTTTATGAAGGAATGAAAGAGACAATAAAAAGTGGTAAAGCAGAAATCGTAACCACGGAAGATTATGGTATGAAACTTGGCCCTGTTAGTTTGAACGATGACAGCAAGTTTCACCTCGACAACTGGGTTGATTGCATGAGGAACAGGAATATCGTACCAAACGGGAATATTCATACCGGTTTCTGGCATTCGATAGCCACCATTATGGCTACACGTGCATACAGGGAAGGCAAGAAACTCTATTGGGACCACTCTAAAGAAGAGATTGTGGATCAACCGGTGATCGGTTAATATGCACAGGTAATAAATAGTACATACTATCCGAATTTGCAGTTTTAAAGATGATAAGAAAAATAGGGTAAAATAATTTTATGAATGAAGTAAAAAATAAAATCGGCCATTATCGCTACAGGATTCTTGCATTGGTGTTTATGGCCACAACTATCAACTATTTCGATCGTAGCATTATTGGTGTAATGGCGCCTACCCTGCAAACACTTTTCAACTGGACAAACAAAGACTATGCAGCAATTATGGTCTCTTTCAAAATTGCTTATGGGATAGGATTACTGTTCATGGGCGGTATTATTGACAGGCTTGGTACTAAAATAGGATATACTATTTCAATAGCGATATGGAGTATTTTCGGTATGTTGCACGCAGCAATAAGACCGGCGTTTAGTTTAATTGGATTTATTATTGCACGTTTCGGACTTGGAATTGGAGAATCAGGAAATTTTCCTGCTGCAATTAAAACAGTTGCTGAGTGGTTCCCAAAAAAAGAACGGGCTTTTGCAACAGGTATTTTTGATGCATCAACCAGCGTTGGGGCAATTTTAGCCCCGTTTATTGTTGGGGCTATTGTTACCGTCGAAGGAGCAAACTGGCAAATACCATTTCTTTTTACAGGAGTGCTTAGTTCTATATGGGTAGTCTTATGGTTGAGAAACTATAAAAAACCTGAACTTCATCCAAAATTATCAAAAGAGGAGTTAGCTTATATTAACAGCGATTCTGACGAAGAAACAACAGAAAAAATTCCATGGTTAAGACTATTCCCTAAGAGAGAGACCTGGGCTTTCGCTCTGACTACCTTAACAGATGGTGTCTGGTGGTTTTACCTTTTTTGGGGAGCAAAATTCCTCGGTGAACAGTTTGGTGTGGACATTAATAACATTGGAATTCCTTTCCTGATTATTTTTGTTATGGCCGATGCCGGAAGCCTGCTGGGAGGGTTAGCTTCAGGTGCATTAATAAAAAAAGGCTGGTCAATAAATAAGGCAAGGAAAATTACCATGCTGGTTAATGCAATTATTATTTTACCCGTTGCCTTTGTAACTGTTGTTGCAAGCAAATGGCTAGCAGTCTTTTTAATTGGTTTTGCAGCTGCAGGGCATCAGTCGTGGTCAATTAATGGTTATACTTTGGTTTCTGATGTGTTCCCGAAGAAAGCAACTGCATCTGTTACAGGAATTGGGAAAATGGTCGGAGTAGCCATAGCAATAATTGCTGATATTGCCTTGGGCGCAGTACTGGATACCGCCGGTAATTCGGGGTATTTCTGGGCATTCATGATAGCAGGTTTTTCTTATATATGCATATTGGGATTTGTACACCTTCTGATGCCCAGGATGACTCCACTTGACGATAATTTGAATTATATCACAAAATAATCCGTTCTGAATATAAAGGAAAACATAAGAATAAAAACAAATTTTTATAGCTTCCGGTTTAGTTAAAAAGAGAATAATATACCCAATCCTGTTAAACCAGAATGATATGAAATCAAGACTTTTGTTTTTGTCAATCTTTGCAATATGCTTTGCAGTTGGATGTAATCGAAGTGGTATTAAATCAAATACCTCAACACCTCCGTTTATCATTGATTCCCATGTCCATTATGAAGCCACCGATGCCTGGGAAAAATCCTTTCTGGAAATCTATACTCGTCACAATGCAATGGCCTGTCTGCTTATGTCGATGAAAGACATTGACCGGGGAATACAGTTCGCTAAAGCTCATCCGGACAGGGTAATACCCTATGCTGCGATTGAAATAGACAGTCCTTCAGTGATCAAAGATATTAAAAAGGCAAAGGCGATGGGATTCAAAGGATTGGGTGAGTTGTTTGCAACAAATCAGTGGAATTACGATGATCCTAAATACGATTCAATATGGACTATGGCGGAGAAACTTGGCATGCCTGTGGCGCCCCATACCGGAATTTTATCCAATGGTTTGATGGCACGAATGCGTCCCGGTTATCTTGCTACGATAGCATCAAAACATTCTGAACTTGTTATCCATGCAGCTCATTTCGGGAATCCCTGGTATGAGGAAGCAGGTGAAGCAACCCGCCGGAATGCAAATCTTTATTTCGATTTGTCCGGTTCATCACTTATAAAAAAAGATAATGATCCGGCTTTCTGGCTGCAATTCCTCTGGTGGACACCATACCTTGGGAAATCCCATATGCCAAAGGATGCAGTACCTGCCTTTGAGAAAATTGTCTTCGCTTCCGATGAAGGCCCGGAAGAACTTGAGGCTAATATCATAAGATTCAACAAGATGCTCGATGCCTGCGGCGTTTCAGAGGAGACAAAGGCTAAATGCTATGGTCTTACAATTGCCAGAATTCACGGAATTCAG
>Ga0209253_10001190_pt1 | contig 22717 bp, 23 predicted proteins | sample FrelakmetBRP12BR_FD_187145 | JGI IMG/M metagenome (GOLD analysis project Ga0209253, IMG submission 187145) | Freshwater lake sediment microbial communities from the University of Notre Dame, USA, for methane emissions studies - BRP12 BR (SPAdes)... | ecosystem: Environmental > Aquatic >...
TCCTGTGGGGGAACATCTAACGTTACCAGTCTGAGGCTCATTCTTTGAAGCTTATCAACAAGAGGGATAAGAAAGATTATACCCGGTCCTTTGGAAGAAATGAGTCTTCCCAAACGAAAGATAACACCCCTTTCATATTCATTCAATATCTTAATAGCTTGAGACAAAATAAATATGAGGATTAAAACAGTAACAAGATAAGGTGTCATTGCATTCTCCTTTCTTTAACCAAAAATGCTTCATTTTTTTATATACTACTCTCTATTTGAGAAAAAGTATAGCTATATCTAACGTGGATTGCACACTAAAAATCCTCCATGGTATGTCAGAGATTTAAGGTTTAGTAATGTTGAAATGTTCGGCTTTCTTATTGGCGGGGTTGATTGAAGTAAATTACAGTTTTTGGTAATAGATTAAGACCACAAAATGTAGTATGGTAGGAATCAAGTAAACGCGGTATAATTTAAACCTTACTAACACTGGTGAGTAGACTTTAAATCCATTCTCATTATCCATATAGTTAATTCCTTTGCCATGGCCCTTTCTTGAGTGGTCTGCATAATGTTTTTTATTAGTGTGAGAAGTCTTTTCTCCCCCAATGTTTAATTGATATGAATCTGCTTCCAGTTTATTTAAGCATAGGCGCTTTTCTCTCGACATTGGCTGGGGGCTTGTTCGTTGCAAGATTCAGAAACAGACTTGGACTTATTACCGCCTTTGCCGCGGGCGCGTTAATTGCCATACCGTTTTTTGATCTACTACCTGAAAGTTTAAAGCTCGCTATAAGACTCGGCGTGCCTATTGAATATATTATGTACGCAACAACCTCAGGATTCATACTGCTTCTTGTTCTTGAGGAGTATTTCTCATTACACAGAGTTTGTGAGAACACTACCTGCAAAAATATACGTCAGATTTTTCAATAACAGACTCATCCTCTGGGGAATTCTCTTTGAACTAATTTTTACTGCTGCCCTTGTCTATATCCCCTTTCTGCAGGGAGTTTTTAATACGATTGGGTTGGGCTGGAGGGATTGGGGGTTACTCTTCATTTTTATGATTGCCATTTTCTTCCTCGAGGAGTTTAGAAAGAGAATTTTATTCAGAAGATAAGATAGTAGTATATGCAAAGCCATTTGAGATGGCGGTGAGAATTTTACAAAAACAAAATGACTTCCTAAAACTTCTCATTGTGATTCCACGGAAATTTTTACGAGAGGCGAAATTGTGAGATGTATTAAGCACAAAATATACATCATTAAGGTGTTCGGTTATGAGCAACGAAAATAATTCTAAGGCAACCATAGATCTTTCAAAAAGAAATCCAGTTGTTCAAGCACTCCTGAGCGAACCTGAAAAACGAAACGCTCTTGGCTTGTTTTGTAGAGAAGATTTTGAGTACATTGACTACTTGCTAGAAAATCCATGGATTGATTTAAAAACTATTGTTGAGGTTGCAGACCGGATAATGGACATAGCTCCAGAAATATCAAGGGAGGAACTGTTAAACCTCTTATGCAAAGAAACAGCTATTCTCACAAAAGCTACAGGTGCAACTTGTCGTACCTATGATCCAACAAAAAGCTGTCTACTTGCAAGCGGCAGCTATAACTGGCAGATGGAAAGGGAAACTGAAATACCCCGTGAAGACACTATTGCCGGCCTTGTAATTAATATGAAAACCCATTACTGTGTGCCAGATATAAGCGCTGAACCTCTTTACGAGGAAAAAGAGACGATACTCTCTAAGGGGATAAACTCCATGCTGGCACTTCCTATTCTAGTTACAGACTATGAGAAGGCTGAAAAAAAGCATATATTAATCGGAACACTTCAGCTGTATTTTAAAGAGAAGAACAAAAATTTCTACCCTGAGCAAATCAAGTTGCTTATGAGTATAGTGAACAGATTCAGTTATGTTCTGGCGCTGCAGAGTAAACGTGAGCTTCAGAGAAGATCAGAAATCATTCAGGAAAGCCGCAGGGCTCTTATTTTCATTCTCAAGAAAGCTCGTTCACTTAACCAGGTTTTAGCTTTCATTGTCGCCAAGATTGCAGAATTGATTAATGTTAATAGATGTTCGCTGTTTATGATTGAGCGAGACCATAGCGGGGAAAGGTTCGCTGTGCTTTTGGCGGGGTTTCCACTATTACCTCATGAACATACCTATGGCATTGCTCTTCCTTTCAATGAATATCCAGCCTTTGCTGAGGTATGCGATACAGGGGAACCTTTGCTCATTGAGGAGGCTAAAAAAGATCCACGCATGAAAGCAAGCTACACACTTTATCTGAATAAGAAAATTAAAAATGTGTATTTTATTCCCCTCAAAGACGAAAAAGATAGTGTCACACATGTTCTGGTCCTTGATGGTGATGAATCAAGACCACTTGAAAAGAATGAACTACAGTTCTGCAACGTCCTTATGCAGGACATAGAACTCTGTATTCAAACCTCTCTCCATTCCCAGCAGCTTCACGATTTTTTGAACCAGATAATTTCACTAGGCGCAATTGCAAAGCTTTATACAAAAAAACATGCATCACCAAACGCAACCGCAGAAGAACTTAATCTCTATTATAAGAAGCTCAAGAGAAGCTTACTTTCAGTAGAGGATATCATAGCTGACCGGCACCCACTTGCAAATAAAGAACGGTTCAATCTTAACGAAATTATTTCCGAACGGCTTGATTCATATTATTTTCCACCCCAGGTTTCTATCAGAGAAAACACTTCCGAAGGTGAACTTTTTATCAATGCAGATCCTAAAAAAGTAGGCAGAATAGTTGGTAATTTACTTGATAATGCGCATAAAAAACTTGAAGAGCTTAAAGGGGGTATTCTGGAAGTTATTTCCTCTAGTGAGGGTTCCCACGCAGTTATCAGTATTGGCAATACAGGGACCGTTCCTCAGGAAGTGCTGGAAAATCTAAGTAAAGATAAGCCTTTTCTGAGACTCGAGAAGGAATCCGGTCTTGGATTAGTGGTCGTTCAACTCTTTACGGTGATGCACAATGGAATATTTGAATATGAAAGCCCTCCTGAAAAAAACTGGACAATTTTTAGGGTAAAGCTGCCGATTAATCCAGTGACCTGAAGGTATTTTAAAAAATTTAGAACTATTTATTGAGAGATTTCCCGGTAGGATTCTGATCACTAAATATTGGGGTGCTGGTGATGAGCAAAATATTGTAGACTTTTGCAACTATACGTAACAAAAATGGCAATTGACAAATAAGGGCATAATGTCATTATCTACCTGATTTTTCTATGGAAGTAGAAAAGGAGGTAGATATGTTGGCATTCAATGAACCTATTTCCCGCAACGAACTCGCCTTATCCCACCTGAGAGCCCAAGTTAAGGATTACAGCGCTAGTGTACAATCAGGTACCACTCTTTCTTCAGAGATTCCTGCCCCATCACTTCCAGCCCAGCTCAAGACAAAGCCGATAGAAGAAGATGACAGGCAGCAGTAAGAGGTAAGACCAACTTACCTCTTCTCTCCTAATCAATTTAGGGGAGGAGTATGAGAGAAGTTTTGAATAGTATTGATTATGTGCATAAAAGATTTGGCATTTACTCAAGACCCTGTATCCATGCCAGGATCGAAGGCTTAGCTGTCTATAGATTTTCCTTTAGGTGAGGCTGTGAAACCGGAAGCCCATTTGTCTTTAGCTGATGGGGAGTTCACTGACTTGACTTATTAAATATAGTGATTATGTTGTAGCAAAAAATAACATAGGAAAAACAAACCAAATATTAGGAGGAAAAACATGATAGTTTTTACGTTAGCTTTTATCTTTGTTTTAGGCACAGTCGTTGGAGTCACATCTTGGCTAGTAGCACAACCTGCGGGACTTTTAGGACAAAAAGATTTAGATGAGCAAGGAATTGAGAGATTTACAGACCCTTTGAAGAAATTTGTATCCATGCCAGGATCGAAGGATTAATATGTCGTTTGCTACTGGAACTAGCTTAATGCCTTCTGTTAAGGGAGAATGTAATTTAGCAAAAGAGGGTTCTATGGCGTTTAGAAATTATGCCTATACTAAAGGATATAAGCATAAGATTGTTGCCGCTTGAATTCTTAAGTTCAAAACAATAGATTAATCTTCCTCTAAATAATCACCATATTCTTCTGCCCCGTAATAATACTTCTTCCACCTGCTTCCATCCCGTTTGTAGTAATGCCCTTTGTCCTTCACACAACCATCATATACCTGAAGTTTATCACCATCCCTTTTCAGATAATTTCCATATTGGGGCGTTTTATAGGCACAACATGTGGTAGTATCTGCAATGAAAAAAAGATCAAATTTTTCTTTATACTACTTGCAATAGACAACTGCACGATTTCATAGAATTTTTACGCATCATACGCTTAGTAGTGCTGATAATTTCAATTTTCTGAACGGTCTCCTTAATAACCGTATGAGTTCAGACTTATGAAAGCGAATAGGTTTGTATCAATTATGTTTATTCAAGCAGCATTTTTTATATTTTTTACCCGACCCGCAAGGACATGGATCATTACGGCCAGTTTTTTGAGATTTCCCTGTGCCGGATTTCTTCTGAGGCGGTGTATATTCGTCAAGAGAGGAAACAGGAGGTGCTTGGTTTCGCTTAAAGCAGGCCCACCATGCCATCCGATCATGGATGTCATCAAATGAATGTAACTGCATCTCTTTTTTTACTTTTTCACGACAGTTCATTCTGCCTTCGCACAACACCTCTTCAAATTCTTTTCGGTTTATCATACCCGGCCAAATCAGTCCATCTTTATAAGCTTTTCTGATAGTATCCATCAATTCTTCTGGGCACATATCACAAATATGCATTGCTGCTAAAGACCAAAAATCCGTATTATCCTCTTCAGCCTCGGTACCGGTAAAAAGAGAACCGAAAAAGGATACAACCTCTTCACGGGGTATCATCTCTAAAGCCTCTGCATACACCAGAGCCTGTAGAGCTGAAGATCTGCAATATTCATCAGCAGATTTGTTAAGCACCAGCGACTTTATTAGATCGAACGAACCCTCGCATGTTCGAAGAAGAATAAAAGGCAGATCTTCTGTTATAATATCTCCAAAAAGTTCATCCGATGTCCTTCCCGGCAAGCTGAACAAATCCACTATAACTTTGTGGGCAATTGGATTTTTAAAGTGTGCTAAGAGCATCAATGCGTATATATGTGCAAAGTAATCCTCTCTGCCCGCATATTCCGATGGACTGGAAAGCACATTTTCCAGGACGTTTAATAAGTGTGGTGTTATTTCATCCTGAAGTTCTATTGCAGCATCAACATGCTCCCGCTTATAAATCCCATCGCACACTTCAAACGCAGATAATATTTCTGTCAAGTCTGTTTTCATATGGGTGTCAGCAGATGTTTGGTTGAAGTTTATTTTCTCTGTTTCCGCCTGGTTTCCCGACTGTACCACAACGCTTTATTTTATATATCCGCTGGAGAAATTGTCAAGAATTGAGATTGTTGGTAATTTGTTTTGGATCAATTGGATACGCTTCAGTCAGAAGGTATTGTAGTATGGAGAGATATTACCTATAGATTGCAATAGTATTAGCTCATCTATGTGCAATAAAGTGAGAATCTACAAGGATGAAAAAGGATGGCTGATGGATAGGAGGCATGTAAGGAAAAGTAGTTTTAGTTTGACAATCGAAAACAAAGGGAATAATTTTAATGACAGGCGTAAGTATCATGAAGGAGTACGATGACTGGGAAAGGAAAAGGAGATGGGGTATACAACCGCAGTGGTTAAAGATGAGATTTACCTTAAACATATAACCGGTGAGTATCATCCGGAAAGTCACCAGCGCTTGGAAGTAGTGTATGAGATGCTAGGGGATGAGGAAGTGCAAGGGTGCTTTAAAATGCTTTTACCACGTCCTGCTACTCAAGAGGAACTTGCCCTCAATCACTCTTTGCACTATATCGAACAAGTTGCCTCAACGGCGGGGCGTCCCTATACCATGCTCGATCCTGACACTACCACCTCTCCGCATTCTTGGGAAGCGGCTCGCATGGCGGTGGGGGGGGTACTGGTGGCAATTGATAAGGTGATGGAGGGTGAGATATCCAATGCCTTTGCCCTGGTGAGGCCACCCGGGCACCATGCTGAAAAGGCGAAGGGAATGGGTTTCTGTCTATTCAATAATATCGCCATCGGTGCTCACTATGCACGCCAAAAGTACCACCTTGAGCGCATTCTCATTGTTGACTGGGATTTACACCACGGCAATGGTACTCAAAATGCATTCTATGAAGATCCTCAGGTGATGTTCTTCTCCACTCATCAATACCCCTACTATCCGGGAAGTGGGAGTATTGATGAAAGTGGAAAAGGTGAAGGCAAGGGATTTACCATCAATGTACCCCTCCCTGGTGGTCAGGGGGATCAGGATTTTGCACGGATCTACCAGGAAATCCTACACCCGATTGCCTCTACGTTTAAACCTCAACTCATTTTAGTTTCAGCTGGTTATGATATTTTTTTTCAGGACCCGCTAGGGGCAATGAATGTTACCCCAGAGGGTTTCGCGACGCTTACTTCTTTAGTGATGAGAATTGCCACATCCTTGTGCCAAGGAAAGGTAGTCATCTCATTAGAAGGGGGATATCACCTCAGTGGCTTGAGAGATTCAGTAAAAGCTACTTTGAGGGAGCTTGTGGGAAATTCTATTCTGAGCAGTTCAAAGCGGGAAGGAAAGATATTGAGCAGTACGGAAAAGGTCATTGAGAAGGTGAAAGCATTCCACAAACACTCCTGGCCTTCACTTTAAGCTTTTTACTCTTATTTTTTCTCTCCAGTGGATTCGGTTTCTTTAGTGTCCTTACGGGTATCGATCACTATATTGTGCAGCATTTCCCACGCCTTTTCTCTCTTTTCCCTTTCGCTCTCTTCTTCGTAGTTTTTCTCATCCTCAATCTCTCCCGTCGAATAAATAGTGGAAACACTGCCATCAGGTTCCTTAATCTTTCTTACCCCTATGTTTTTATATGGATCGGAGAGCTTTTCCCTAGTCATTTCATGTTGAATCATCAACTGGATAGTTTCATCACTTACTCCTTCCTTTTTTAGCTTAATAACTTCATCTACCGTGAGGGCAAAAGAGGTAGGGGAAAAGAGGAGAGAAAGGATAGCAACTGTTAACAAAGTATAGTTATATCTCTTCATGGTTACTAGTCCTCCCTATTTTATATAACTGTATCACTATAGAAGCATGAAGGCAAGCCGTATTGCATAATCTGCGCTCTGCAGCACTCGCAGTGTGAGTGGTAAAGGTATGAGAGAAGATATCGTAAAAGTAGGCGTTAGGCAAAAGGAGTACGTGTTATGAACTATGCAGCATATGCAATGGATTCCCCAGGATTTTCTGTTTTTTAAAGCAATCTTCAATTAAGTGATCAACCACTGCAGAGAGTACCGAGGTAGCAGAGGGAGTGAGCTCTCCAGCTTTAAGATCAAGCAGTAGAAAGGTTTTTCCCGGTTTACCACTTGCTGCTCCCGTTGCAAAGTATAGGGTGTCGCCGGTCTTTACCTCAAGCAGACGAGCGGTTACCGTTACCTTATTACTAGTAATATGTCCTACCCTGTAGTAGTCTATACTGCCGATGAGGATGTAATCGCTCTTAAGACTTTTCCCTTGGTCAAGGGCAAGCCCTGTCTTGCTATTCCAGTCTCTTCCTCTCTCATACCACTCAGTGGTTTGAGAGAGTGAAACTTCAAACTTTTTCTTTCCTAGTAGTCGTTGAAAGAATAGTTGGGCAGTATACATTCCGATCTCTGGGTAGTAGGAGGGGCTTTCGAAAGGAAGCACGGTGAGTGTAGCAGTAGTTTCTTGCGTTGGGAATTTTTTCCTCACGTACACTTCGGGAGCTTGGAGGTGGAGAAAACTTGGTGTGCACCCTCCTAAATAGCAGACAGTGATAAGAAGCATGAGAGCGAGTTTACGGTGTTTCATTAACCGATTTCTCCTTTCGATCTTTTTGTGTTCTCAGTGATTCTCGTTGTTTCTTAAAGATATAGTGGACAATTTTGTTTTGATCTTCCTCTTTGATATTAATATACTGAACACCTATTCTGTAGCCCCCTTCAGGCAGGGAGGTTGCTCTCACTACTTTACCCCATACCTCAATGAGAGCTATGGGGAAGACAGGTAAGAGCATTTTCAATTCGAGAAGCTTTCCTTCTTGGACCTTTTCACTGGTGGTGAATCCGATTCCCCCTTCGCTGAGACTGACCTCTGTGGGTTTTTGAGTGAAAACGTCTGATTTCCCTTCACCTGAGAGCATGCTGAGTACGAGATTGAGCTTTAAATTGATGTCGATCAACGCATTGATTATAAAGGGATCCACCTTTCCGGTGGCCTCTTCCTTTTCCATATCCTCTATAAAGGGTTGCAGAGAAAACGATCGGAGAGACAGTTTCCCCTCCTTATCTTCTCCGCCAGAGGTTGTTTTTTCAATTGCGCTGTATTCTTCAGCGGTGAGTTCCCGGTAATGTAAAGTGACCATCACCTCCATGCGGAGATGTGCACGTATATAGTTTCTCTCTGACATAGGGTATGCTCTCTGGATGTTTTTTATATGATTGGTGAGTGCTATGTATCAGATAAAATCTTTACCGAATCTCCACCATCCCCTTTAGACCTATAGAGCACCTGGTCAGCTCGCCTGATTAACTCGTCACTACTCATCCCATTATTTGATATATCTGCAATACCGATGCTTAAGGTAATAGGATGGGGAGTCTCCTCTATGGTAACGGAATGATGGCTAATGCTATTTTTTAACCTCTCAGCCAGTACAGCAGCTTCATGTGCCTTTGTTTCAGGTAGAATAATGGCAAATTCATCACCGCCATATCTGGCGATGAGATCAGTCTCTCTAACGCCGCTTCGTAGGTACACGGCTAAGGTCTTAAGTACTTCGTCTCCCGCTTGGTGACCAAAGGTATCATTAATTTCTTTAAAACCATCAATGTCGAGCATGATCAGGGAAAGGGATTTTTGATACCTTTTGGAGCGACGAAGTTCTTTGTCTAGGGCATGTTGGAACGCACGACGGTTGTAAAGTCCAGTTAACTCGTCGGTAACTGCCAGCTCCTGGATTTTCTGGTGCTCTGTAGCGTTTTTCAAGGCGAGCGCTAAGTGATTAGTCATAGTAGAAATCAACCTGAGATGATTTTCGCCCATTTTCTTTACACCGATTATACTTACTATCCCTAGGACAGCAGTAGCAACTTCAAGTGGGAAGTAGATTTTTTCTGCACTCGCTAAGGTAGCTTTGTGGTTTGATCTACGTCGATTCCTAACCTTAACTACTTCGGTGTGGATGTTGTCGAAGTGGAGCTTCTTTCCTGGAGAGTTAAAGTATGCTTTGATGCTTTCGTTTTTTACGTTTTCAACTGTTTCGTTGCTTAAGGAAACGGAGGGGGCAGAGATTTTTAAAAAGGCCTCGCTCTCTAGGAGATAGAAAAAGGTTATCAGTTTATACTCAATTAATTCATGGAGTTTGCTTCGAGCAACCTTATCTACCATTACGTGCGCGTCAAGACTGGAATTGATCTCCAAGCTTAATTGATTTAATACATTTAATTCTTGATTGATTTTTTTAAGGGAAACCTTTTCTTTTTTCAATTTATCGCGCTGCGTATTGAGGATGGCGTTAGTATTTCTCAAGCTTTCTGACATTTCAAGAATTTGAAAGAATGCCTTTCTGTTTTCAATTCCCTTTCTTACTACTTCTTCCAGTTGATTATAATCTATTGGCTTTTCTAAAAAGCTGAAGGCTCCTTCCTGAAGCAAGGAAACTACTGAGCTTAAATCAGGTTTCTTTGCCATGAAGATGACACAACTTCTGCAATTAGAAGAGTAGAGACGTGTTAAGATGTTTGTTCCACTTAAGCTAGGTAATCTTTGCTCAACAAAAATGATATCAAACTCACCGCTTCCATTGTCAATTCTTTTTAAGGCAGAAAAAGGGTCAGGCTCTTTCACAACAGTAAAGCCTATTTTTTTAAGGAAAAAGGATAAATTTTTGGCATTATTTACATCATTATCAATTATTAAGGCTTTACCCATAAAACATCTTGCCCCCATAAAAATGATATAGATGTTTCAAAAAGTGTATAAGGGTATGCATAAGAGAATAAGCACAATTTATGCCAGAAAAAGAAAAGAGCCATTTTTTCAATTTTTTGGGTGAATTTAAAATTATTAAATAATTTTAAATAGATGTATTCTAGAAAAGGCTCTTTTTTCGAATAAGCATCACCTGAGGTGTGGAAGGGATAACTGTAGATAGTCAAAACTTCGATAAGTGACATTATTTTGACTATATCGTTAATCTATCATTTTTCTTGTGAAAGGGACTGGAATGTTCGTGGACGGTAAAAATAACCAATCAGGGGAAGGGGGAAAAAGCTAGAGGAATTTCTTCTTACTGATAATAGGGCCTTCTTACATTTTTCCTAATGGAGGGGAGGGCAGAAAGGTTTGGCTACTTTGAACAAAGGATTAAAATAATGAAGGTTTATCGAGGTGGGTCTAAAGAACTTGAGATTTTACCTCTTTCTTATACGTGGAAGGTGTGGTGGTAAGGTTTTCTTCCTGCTTTCGTGAATAAATCACGTGACGCACGGAATACTCACTACCCCTAATTACCATCTGTTTAGCCAATTTTTTCTCAACATTAATTACGATGGGACCCTGAAGATTCACGGTAATTTCACTGTGGTCTCTTTTAATATTTACAATCACCACGATCAGTGCCTTGCTCGCATCAGAGAGGTCGATACTGCTTACCTCTTCCTTGGGAACTTTGGCTTTATACGTAGGAACAAAAATAAGAGGATCGGTAATTACAAAAGCCAGTGAGGGATCATCAATAGACTGAAACCACTTAAAGGGGCTCTCCTTATCTAAATGGTCGAGAATGATGTAGCGCGTGAAGTCTTCAAAACCTAAAATCCCTTCAGGCACCGTGATGATGAGGGTTTCATCAATCTCTACCTGACCAAAGCGCGTCGTTTTAATTTCCACTAACTACCCCTTTAATTTAAAGCCCCAGCCAATGTATTCTGCTTCTAGGGTTTTTTAATCCTCTTCCAAAAATCTCCCACCTTTTTAAGGTGAATGGGACTGATTAAGGCAGCCATCCTGTTCTCTTCCTGAATTCTCTGGTACACCTCTTCCCGATGAACCTTTGTATCCTGAGGTGCCTCCACACCTACCTTTACCTGCTTCCCCTTAATTTCGATGATGGTAACCTTTATCTCATCACCGATGGTAATGCTTTCACCCAACTTCCTTGTCAGTACTAACACTTACCCTTCCCTGGTAAATTATGATTCTCGGTGGTATCGTCTCTACATCGCTTCTTCTTACCTTCCTTTTACTACAGAATAGTCCCTAATGCAAACTGTTTTAGCGACTATGCCACTGCCTAGCGGAGGAAATTGAGGAGGGATATCTGTACCGACTGTGCCGCTGCGGACATAATTGCCTCAAGCGCAGTTTGTTGCAAGGCAAACTTGGTGAGATACTCAACCATATCGGCATCTTCGATGTCAGACTTTAACTCACTTATCTCAAGTTCACTTTGGGCCAGACGACTGTTCATCGCATCCAACTGATTAGACCTTACCCCTACTTCTGAACTCTTCTCAATCAATTTATCTAAAATGAGGTCAAACTGCCCTATGATAGTGAGGAGTCCAATGCGATCATCCTTTTCTAACGCCTCTTTTAATACCGCCAGAGTTTTTAAAAAGTCATTTGCTCCCTGAATCCCCAAGTCAGAGGCTGATGTTCCTTCGCCCACTTCACCTACCACCGCTGCCGTGTCAGAAGAGGTTGATTTTACATCAAGCGCGATCTTAGAGGAATTGATGGTAGCAGAAACATTGATACCTAAGTCATTAATCGTCGTTAAAATATCCGTAATAGATTGTGCCCTGGTCAGGTCAACCGTTTCATTGGAGAGACCATTCACTAGCTTGATTTCGGTTAAGCTCAAACCCGCTCCCCCCTTAAGTGAACTGATGCGGGTAGCAGCACTCACTGCAGGATTCAAGTCTGTACCGTAAATAGCCCCCGGTTTATTTCCCACGATACCCAAATCCCTAGCGGTTGCAGTATTAGCTACCACTAAATTCTGTGTGGGAAATCCACTGGTGTCGGTAAGGGTGATACCATTTCCCTTCGCGTTAATCGATGCGGTCACATTAATTGCTGCCGCATTGATATTAGTAATCACGTCTGCAACCGTCTGATTTGCCGCCACTGCGATGGTGGCGGTAGTACCAAAGCGATCAGTGATGGTAAGGTTACCTGCGGTCACCCCACTGCCTCCGTTAAGATCGGCAAGGAGTGTAGGACTGGTGCCTGAGACCTCAAAATCCCGATCCAACCCCACGGTTCTCAAGAAATCATTCGCAGTATCACTTACGAGTTTAATGGATGAGGTAGTTCCTATAGTACCAGAGATAATGGTAAACTGCCCACTTATGGTTACTCCAAAATTCACCGATGCATCTGGCAGTGGGGCAATGTTGGCATCGGCATTGATTCTGGTTTGGATCTCCGTTGCGAGCGTTGCAGAGGTATAGGCACCTGCAGTAATGTCAATCGCGGTAGCGCAGGCAGTGCCATCAACCGTGATACGAAACTTATCATTCACATTATTAAGGATAGTAAATTCTACCTGATTATCACTCACCTCTGATCCCCCTGCCGCAAGTGCACCAGAATCGACGCTGTTAAAACCCAAGGTCTGCTCAGCAGTGGTTCCCGCAGCACCCCACCGCAGATTGAGTGTCCCGCCGTTACCGAGATCATTAACAACGGTAAATAGGTTCGTTGCTTCATCATAGGAAACGGTATAGTTATATCCATTCCCATTGGATGCACTTTGTGACTCCATAGCCCGCTCAATAAAAGTCGCTACCTGATCACCTGTGTAAATCTGCCCTGAAACTGCTCCCCCATCAGTGATGAGGTTGGCAGTAATATCTGCCCCCCCGTTCTCTGCAAAGACGAGGTCGGAGTTGGTGGCATCAAATACAAAGCCTGAAGTTACCTCAGACCTTCCACCCGCAAATGTGGTAGCTACGCTACCTTCAAAAATAGTGCTCTTGGCTGAATCAATGGTATATCCATTCCCCTCGCTCCCCACCTCCTTTGCCTCAAAGGTGATGTTACCGGTGGCAGTATCATAGCGAGCCCTAAGATACTGGTTGAGGGTTTCGTGGTTATTCACCGCATCTGCAATCCCCTGACCCAACTCATCCTGGGTAGGGTTACTATCGGTGGTGTAGGTTACCTCCTGGGTGAACCCATTAGTTAAGACAACGGTCACCTTGTACTCTGACAATCCACTGGGAGCACTCAAGATGGTATTACGATTTTTAGCGACCAGCCCGGTGGTAGATGTCCTCCCGGCAGTTGCTGCCGCATTAGAGAGGGTGGGATTGAGGTCTGTCACTAAAAACTCTGGACCCGCAAGATTAATCTTAGATTTAATACCCTCTAAAATCTCAACCATCAGGTCATCACTGTTGCCATTGTAGGTCCCATCCAGATTAAAGGGAGCACTATCGGTTATTGAGCCACCAAAGATATAGTTACCACCGAGCTTTGTATTAGCAAAGTTGATTAACTGCTGGTAGAGATTTTCTGCTGCTACCGCTGCCTGAATCCTGGTGTCGCTACTCACCGTGCTGGTTGACTGAGCAATGGCAATATTCTTTGCCTGAGTGACCAGGTTCTGCATATCGAGCACTACAGAATCGCCCATGCTCAACCAGGAGTTACCATAGTTGATATTTTCCTTATACTGACCTAACTGGGTGAGGTCAGACTGGTAGCGGATTATCCGGGTAACCCCGATGGGGTCATCAGAGAGGCGACTGATCTTTTTACCAGTAGAAATAACTTCCTGAAGCTGCTGGGTACGCTCAGTTCCCTTGCTTAAGTTTCGAATCAGGCTGTCAAACATCATCATGGTGGAAATGCGCATACCTTACCTCACACTCCGTTATTAAATTATGTCGAGTAGTTCTTTTAACATCTCATTGACAACATTTATCATCCGGGCTGCGGCAGAGTAGGACTGCTGAAAGCGTATCAAATTAGCCATCTCCTCATCGATATTGACACCTGAGATGGATTGCTTTCTGGTGGTGAGCTGGTCAACCATGGTCTGCTTGTAAGAAAGCGTTCGTGAGGAACTTTGGACGCTCACCCCTACCTCACCCACCACTCCGTTGTAGTAGCCATCGAAGGTAGAGGTGTCGTTATTCATATATTTCCCATCCCTCAGGGCTGCAATCGCTAACGCGTTACGATTATCATCTCCCGCACTACCTTCTGAGGCAGCTATCGTATTCACATCATTCACGATCAAGGAGTTGACCGCCATGTTTTTGGCTACATTCTTCGTGGAGTCAGTGGTAAAGACATCTCCTGATGCTGGTCCGGTTGCCCCATCAGTAATCACTACCCTCATTCCTTCAAATTCAATATTACTTCCACTGGTGTAAGCAAAGGAACCATCATTGTCCACAACACCATTAATGCGAGCAGTCATAACTTGAGTTCCATCTATAATGTTATAAATTTCATAAGTAGCCGCTCCCGTGAATCGTACTTCGTAATCATCGAGGGTTAAGACAGTATTGTCATAGATGCTCCCCCCATTGATTGATGCACCGCCGGTATTGTTTTCCGATATACCCGTAGTGACACTAAAGGGGTTGAAGAAATTATTCTCGGTTGAACCATCAAGCCCGTAGCCATAGTAGTGGAGTTTATTAACCTCGTTAATAATTCCTGCCGCCAATCGATCTACTTTTTTTATATAGTCGGGGATAACTGAGTCTCTCATCTCCAGTAACCCCCTCAATTCACCCCTCTTGATACTCTCCGTAATATCAGTGACACTGCCCGTTCCATCATCCCAACTTACATTGTAGAAATTGTTATTGGTGCTATCCACCTCAATCGCCAAGTGCCATCCCGTTCTGCCCTGCACCAAGGGTTTCCCGCTTTCCAATAAGACGGTGACCTGTCCAGAGCTGTCCTCAAAGTAGGTAAATCCAATCTTGCTCGCCAGCTCATCGAGCAGTACATCCCTCTGGTCTCGAAAGTCATTAGCTTTATCTTCACCAAGTTCAATGGAAGAAATCTTCTCATTGAGCTCTACAATCTGATCAACCAAGGTGTTAATATCATCTACCGCTCCCTCCACATTGTTATTAATATCTCTCTGGAGGGTGTAGAGTTCATTGTACATCTTATTACAATCCTCTGCCATGGACTTCCCTGTACTCACCAGTCCTACCCGTTCAGCCCGCCCCGAGGGATTATTAGCGAGTGCCTGCCAGGCATTCCAAAACTCATCCATCACCGTGCTCATTCCATACTCAGAAGTCTCATTAAAAATTTCCCCTATCCGCTCAAAATTGTAATCCTGTGCCTCCCAGTTCCCCAGGATCTGTTTCTCAAAATTAAGTTGAGAGGTAATGAACTTATCATAGTCTCTCTGAACGCACACCGCCCTCACCCCCGTGCCCATCTGTCCTATAAAGGTGGCGATGGAGGGCCCTGTTTCTAACTGTACCTTCTGCCGGTTATATCCAGGGGTATTCACATTGGCAACGTTGTGGGCAATAACCTCAATACTCGCCTGTTGCGAGAGAGTTGCCCACTTACACATATCTAAGATTCCATACAAGCCAGGCATACTATATCTCCCTTGAAATAAGACGTCCGTACCTCATGGGATCCTTTATTTTTCCGCTATCCACATAGGTAGGACTTACCAATGATGCGCAGTGCAAGAAATCCAAGGCACGCGTGAAGTAGTAGAGTGAATCCTTGATGATGAGCGCATTTCCTTGATTGATTTCTTGTATACTCTTGAGCAGCGCAGAAAGGGTGGAGAAGGCAGAGGCAAGAAGCGAACAGTGTGGTTTATCAATCAAGGAAATTATTTTAGATACGGTGAGCTCCTGAGGAGGGATAGCAAAATGCTGGGAGAGTTGCTCTACCAGCAGTGCGCGTGACTCTTCCAGCATTTTAATTTTAAGCGTACAGGTTTCTTTCCGCTTATTATTCTCGAAAATCTCCTCTACCGAGAGATCGATTAAAAGCTCTCTGTCTCTCTGAACCAATGAGAGGAGTTCCTTATGTAGCTCTATCTCCTGATTAAGGAGCGCGATGAGCTCTGATACTACCTTGTCCACACTCTCCACCTGCTTCCCCTTTCCCACGGGGACCATTCAAACCGCTCACCTACGCTCTCGCGCACCAGGAGAAAGAGTGTGGGTATTACACAAACGCATCTATGAGGGATTCCTTAAGCATCTTCTCTGCTATCTTATCCCCCTTCACGTTGTATGCCCCCGCTTCAATCTCCCGTTTGAATCGTCCCACCTGGTCTTCTCTAATCTCAGGCGTCGCTTCTACGATCTCTCTGGCCTTCTGGAGTTCTCTTGCCTTCGCAGATAACTTCACACTTTCTTCGGGGACTTCCCCCTTCCCCTGTTGAGTAGATGGTTTTAATGCCCTACCATTGTGAGCATTTTTAATATACGCATCCAGATTCACAAGGGACCGGTCTCCACTAACCTTCATAGCTGAACCTCCTCTTGATTCACTTTATTCTACTCATCGGCAAGAGACCATAAAACTTTAGTATTTTATCAAAATATGCGTATATTAGCGATTCTGAGATTATTATATTTTCTTAACTTTAGTTATTCTGCGCTAAAAATATTTATGCTATTTTTATCAATCCTATCATCTAGATGCATCTAAAATGTTCACAATTTCTTAAATAATGGAATTTTACCTATTCTTCTCTCCAGGTACTTCTCATTATTTACCTCTACCGGGATACTACTTAAGTACACATTAACCATTCTGAGGAGAGAAAGATTATGAGTAATCTCCCTTTTTTTACCTTCCTCTGTAAGATCATGAGCTAATTTTTTCATAACCACCTCGCGCTTTCTTGCCCTCACCTGCGCATTTATCAAAACGCAAAAAATAAGACGTTATAACTTTTGAGCATACCATATTCCCCTATCCATTCTGGTTACCCTGGTAGGGTTAATCGGTTCTCCATTTTTTCTCACCTCATAGTGGAGGTGAGGGCCGGTTGATCTTCCTGAGCTCCCTACCAAAGCAATGGGTTGATTCTTTGTAACATTCTCTCCCTCTTTCACCAGACTCTTAGCATTGTGAGCGTAGAGGGTGCTGAAACCATTCTGGTGCTCTATTTCAATTACCTTTCCATAGCCCACCTTCCATCCACTAAAGACCACACGCCCTGCGTCTGCTGCATACACCTCGGTGCCCAAAGGGCTTGCGATATCCATACCACAATGAAAATCTCTCTCACCGGTCAAGGGGTCTTTCCTCCACCCATAGGGGGATGAAATAGACCCCATCGCAGGGAGTGCAAAAAGTTTATCACTTCCCTCATCATTTTGAGTTCTACCATAGGTGTGAGTAATGATACTCTGCGGTACCATTTTTGTTCGCTCACCGGTCAACTGCTCTATCAACGGTTCGCTTAACCCCAGCCCCTGTCGTATCGACATCTGTTTAGAAAGCTCTTCATCCATCAAGCTGGTAAAAATCTCTTCTCCCTTCCCCCCGTCAACCAATCCCGATTTGACTATGGTTTTCCTCATCTGCGTTAACACTTGGTAGATAAAAAGTGATTCAAACTCAGTACACGCCTCCTCTAACTTCTTCCTCTTCTCCTCAGACTGATCCTGCATATTCACCGGTGCGAACTCTTCCTGCACCGTATCCCCGAGAATACGCTGGCTGGTTGTCAGCGGTGTAACAGAAACAGGTATGCTCATTTTAGATGATCACCAATTCAGCCTGTAAGGCCCCCGAGGCCCTAATGGCTTGAAAGATGGACATTAAGTCACGGGGAGAAACACCAATGGCATTGAGTCCCCGCACGACCTCACCGATATTTATCCCCTGGGGTACCACTATTAATTTAGCGCTCTCTTCTTTTACCACCACGTCCGTACTGGGGGTAACTACCGTTTCACCTTGAGAGAAGGGCAGCGGTTGTGACACGCTTTCTCTCTCCTTCACGATAATACTTAAACTACCATGGGAGATCGCAACCGTTGAGATTCTCACATTCTCACCCATGATCACCGTACCTGTACGCTCATTGAGCACCACTTTGGCAACAGTATCAGGAGTAATCTCTAGATTTTCAAGCTTTGAAACAAATTCCACCAGCCGCCCTTGAAAATCAGAAGTTAGTTCAACCTTAACCGTACCCGCATCAACGGATTTCGCAAGCGCTTCCCCCAACCCCTCATTAATCACTGTCGCAAGGCGAAGGGAGGTAGTAAAATCCGGATTGTTAATATTCAAGCAGAGTGTCTGGTCACCATCCAGACTGAAGGGTAATTCTTTCTCAACAATTGCCCCTCCTGAAATATAGCCCACCGTGGGGTGATTCTTCTGTACCCCGCCCCCTGCTGCCCCACCGGCAGCAAAACCACCGATGGAGATAGGCCCCTGAGCCACCGCATACACATGCCCATCCGGTGCATTCAGTGGGGTCAAAAGCAACGTACCACCTTGTAAATCCTTGGCATTACCCATGGAAGACACTACCACGTCAATTCGGGTCCCCATCTTGGCAAAGGGTGGCAAGGTTGACGTCACCATTACCCCCGCGACATTATCAATGTCTACCTTCGCCTTATCCACCACAATCCCCATCCGTTGTAACATGTTGGATAAGCTCTGGAAGGTAAATTCTGTTTTGTCATCATCACCAGAAGTATTCAATCCAGCCACTAATCCATAACCGATCAACTGGTTAGGCCGCGCCCCCTTAATGTGGGCAATATCCTTTATCCGCGCTGCGTGAATATCTCCCACTCCTCCTATCAGTACCGTGAGCACTGTCACCATAGCACTGATACCTTTTATCCATCTTCCTTTATCTCTACTCATCGCGATTATTGTATGCATGGCGGCATCCCCTCTGTAACACTACCATCTCTTAGAATGGGTAGAGCCAGTCAAAGATTCGGTGGTATCTTCCTGGTTTCTGTTTATCGCTGATCACCCCTGTTCCTACATACTCTATCCGCACATCAGCGATCTTGCTGGAGGAAACAGAATTATCGAAGGCAATATCCTCTGGGCGAACCATACCACTTAACACAATCAATCGTTTCTCATTATCGATGGTAACCTCTTTTCTCCCTTCAATTACCAGATTACCGTTTGGAATTACCTCAATTACCTTGGCGGTAACACTGGCACTCAATTTGCCGCTCCCTGTAATCTTACCCGAACCACTATGAGAACTCTTGGCTGAACTCTCAAGCTCTGGTTTAAAAGGTACCTCTGCTCCTGTAGCATCCTTTCCCCATAAATTTTCTAGACCAAAATCAAGAGGAGATCCTAAAAATTTGGTGATACTTGCCAGGATACTGGAATCGCGGGAGGTCTTAGTTGACATCTGTTGCGAGGCATCAGATATCTCATCAATCTTCACCATCACCACATCATTTACCATCCTCGCCGTGTTGTCCATATAAAACGCGGCACCCCTCTCCTCCCAGAGGGAACCCTCATAACGATAGGAAGAGAGCCCCTGGGTGAGTTCTTGTGCCTTATGCTCAAGAGGCTCTGACACTGCGTCTTGTCTCTCGATAGTACCAATTCCGCCACTAGTACTAATCGCGGGAAACGCTACCACCATCACCACACACCATAGAGAAGCTCGCTTCATCATATAATTCCTCTCTTAACTCCGTTCTTTTTACTATTTAGAAATCCACCTCTACCGTTTTTGAATCCTTTACCCTCGCAAACAACTCTCTCTTGGAACTGGTATTGACCACTCTCACCATATCCCCCTTACCGCCATTCTCAATTACTACGCCCTGGGTGGTAATCTTTATTGCATCTGTTTCGGCAACGATGGTCACCAGATCTCCTCGCTTCACCACCGGTGGCATCTCCAAGAAACTGATACAGAAGGGAAGATGAGCATCTACCACCCTTTTCGTCCTCATGCCAATTATCTCAAGGGGATCTGTTACTACATCGGGAGGTACATCAGCGAGGTTCATCTTTTCCAGACGGAGATCATCCTGGGTAATAATAGAATGCCTTGAGAGTGAATGGGTACTTACCACTACCTCTCTGCTCACCTCTATCTGAACGTTTACCCACACCTTTTTCTCAACCTTGCCATTGACCATAAATAGTACTAAAAGGTTAGTAGTCCCTCTATAATCCTCTTTCTTTGGGGGAATGATCTCATAGGTAATTTTCCCCGGCGTGAGGTTAATATCCTTGAGGGGGGAAACAGTGAGGGAAACCTCCGTGGGATCCCATGGTCCCTTTTGGAGAATAAAATTCTTAACCATTTCCTCAATTTTTTGTGGAGGGACTTCATAGGCTTCCCCCACTACCTTAACCTTCTCGGGAAGGGCAAGGGTTAGCTGAGAGAGATCAATATCACTCTGCTTCAACTTTGCTTCAATATAGCTGGCACTGAACTCCCTCACTTCACCTGGCAGCGGTGATTTCCCTATAACGACTGCTTTTAATTTTTCTACCACTGCGCCTCCTTCCCCCTCAATCTCAGCAATCTCGCCCAACGTTACCTGCTCCGAGCGTACCTTCACCTGATCCAGAACGTTTACAGTAACATTCGCCCCTGGGGCAGGAGCACCCCACGACTGAAACATCAGCACCGTTATTGTAACCAGTATCCATTTCTCACTAGGTATTCGTCTCATAGTAGTATCTCTTTCTATTACCGTTTAAGATTATTTGCTATTTGTAACATCTCATCTGAGGTTTGAACCGCTTTGCTATTGATCTCGTATGCCCTTTGCGCCACAATCATAAACACCATCTCCTCAACTACATTCACATTAGACATCTCTAGATATCCCTGGGAAATGGTACCCAGCCCATCCTCGCCCGGGGTACCGGTAGTAGGACTACCTGAGGTTTCTGTCTCCATGAAGAGATTCTTACCGATAGCGGTTAAACCAGCGGGATTGGCAAACCTGGCTGTCTCAATCTTACCTATTTCTGAAGGCGTAGTTTCCCCCGCATTCATTACGGTTACTGTCCCATCTGGCCCCACAGTTAGTTGAATAGCGTTATTGGGAATCGTAATCTGTGGCTGCAGCATATAGCCATCCGGGGTAACAACATTTCCATCTCCATCCATTTTAAAAGAACCCGCACGGGAGTAGGCAATTTCACCGTCGGGGGTAGTAATCTGGAAAAAACCGTTTCCATCAATGGCCCAATCCAGCTCATTTCCAGTCTGTTTATAATCACCCTGGTTAAAGATTTTTGCTACCGCCGCCAACTTGGTACCAAGACCGATCTGATTGGAGGTAGGCAATTCGGTACCTGCCGATGATGCAGCACCGGCAATGCGTAAATTCTGATAGAGTAAGTCCTGAAAATCAGCCCTGCTCCTTTTAAAGCCCGTGGTGTTCACATTGGCAAGGTTATTGGCTATTACATCAACATTGAGTGCCTGTCCTTGCATTCCCACCGCTGCTGTCCATAGTGCCCTTAATGACATGGTAACCTCCTTTCACTCTCAAAGTTAAGCCACAGCGCCCACTTCTCTGGTTGCCTTCCCTGTAGCTTCATCAAGGGATTGAATCACCTTTTGATAAGATTCATATAATCTCATCACATCAATCATCTTTACCATCTCCTGGACAATATTGATGTTAGAAAGTTCCAGGGAGCGATGCTGTATCTCGTACTCTTCAGCAACCTTCTCGTTCCCTTTGTCGGTACATTCAAAGAGATTTTCCCCCACCTTTTTTAACGTTGAGTAATCTTTAACGTCTACTATTTTTAGCGCATCAACCTGTACCCCATCCACAGTAATGCCACCCTGTCTATCAATAGAGATTTCTGTTCCATTAATCACAATGTTCTTTTCCCTTCCTTTAAGAGGATAACCTTCGTGGGTGATGAGCTCACTTTTCTCATTGAGCGAAAAACTTCCATCTCGGGTATATAAGTCCCCCTGAGGAGTGGTCACCACAAAAAAACCTGAGCCATTTATGGCAACATCTAAGGGATTCCCCGTATACTTTATTTCTCCCATAGTATAATCCGTGACGATACCAGATAAGGTTTGATAGCCCACATTCACTATCTTCTGTTCCACCATCCAGCTCTGCATGGAATCTATATCAGTAATCTCAGTGCCCGTAGGGTATTTCGGAAAGAGTTCTTTGAAAACCGGCCTATCCTCTTTAAAACCCGCAGTACCTACGTTAGCCAGATTATTAGAGAGAACCTCCATTCGCCTCTCTTGTACCATGCTCCCTGCAACCGCAGCATAGAGTCCGTAACTCATAGCGCACCTAAAAAAGTTTTTTTTAAAGTTTAAAAGCAATAGGCATGCCATAACCTTCAAAAAGTAAAAATTTATATAACATATTAAAATACCTATTAAATGTTTATGCTTTCACTTTTAAAAGTCTGGCACTATCGGTAGATAATCCTCAAGCGGTAGGAATTTTTTTCCTAGGAGCCTGTCGGAATACCCACTTGTATGGAGGCTGTTGAAAAATGTTCAGATGCAAGGCGCACGAAATCCTGAGGAATGAGGCGTACTTGTACAGTACGCTGCAA
>Ga0209253_10001191_pt1 | contig 22713 bp, 21 predicted proteins | sample FrelakmetBRP12BR_FD_187145 | JGI IMG/M metagenome (GOLD analysis project Ga0209253, IMG submission 187145) | Freshwater lake sediment microbial communities from the University of Notre Dame, USA, for methane emissions studies - BRP12 BR (SPAdes)... | ecosystem: Environmental > Aquatic >...
CGGACTTGCTCCCCGCCCTAGACGTGGTGAAAGCCGACCCCTCCGACAACGTGTACCTGGCGACGGCCCTGGCCGGCGGCGCGCGGTGGGTGGTCACGGGCAACACGCGGCACCTCACGCCACTCGACGGCTACGCTGGGCTCAGGATCGTGGAGCCGGCGGTCTTCATGGCCGAGCTCGAAGCGGGGGGCTGAGCGCAGCGGGCAGGAACCGGATCGCGGGCCCCAGGCGGACGTGCGCGAGCTTGCCCTCGGCGACGAGCTTGTAGACCGTCGCCCTCGAGAGCCGAAGCCGCCGAGCCGCCTCCGCGACCGTCAGCAAGTGGTCGTGGGTCCCGAACTCCAGCAGCAAACTAGCAGCAAGATTTTCTGGAATCGGGGCGAATTCCGGCGAAGTGCCACCAAGACTACGCACATCACCGCGAGTGATTCCCACGGCTTGCGAACCGGTGCCACCTTCTGCACGCGTGGAGTCCGCAGTTGGGGCGCAAGTGGTCGCTGGTCAAGTCCTGTCGCGCCGAGCGTCTAAGGGTCCGTCACCACAGAACGAATCGGTGACGGGCCCTTTCCTTACCCTCCCCGGGGTGCGTTCGGGGGTGCGCTTTCGAGCCCCTCGGTTGGACCTGGGAGGCCCGGGGCGAGCTGGTCCGCACGGCCTCTCTCCATGGCGCCACAGTCGGCACCGCGGCGAGCCTCTCCTCACCGGCGCGGTTAACCCTGGGGTCGCCAGCGGACGAGGCGCGCGACCCTCGGCGTCTGTCAGAGGAGCCGCGCATCCCAGCGCACGGGGTCCCGAAGGCTGCGCCGCCGCAGTAGCCCCCGACCCCGAGAGGTAGTCGCACCCGGGTTGCCTCGATCTGCCGAACCCGCATCGCAGCCATTCAGTTGGGTTTCCCCAACCCGGCTGGAGGCTAGCCCCTCAGGACTGAATCCCCACTCTTACTGACAGCACTCGACGTCCGTGTGCCACGAGGCCGACGGCGCGAGTGCAATGGGAGGCGCCGATGAAGGCTCTGCGTGTAGCGCTGAGTGCGTTGGCCGTGCTCTGCGTATCGATGGCGGCACGAGCGAACGCCGCTCCTGGCGCAAGTGGCATTTACTATGCGTGTTACAACACAGGAGATGGAGCGGTACGTTTCGTCGAATCGCAGACCTCGACCTGCTCCAGGAACTTCGCGGGGCCAGTGAAGTGGAATCAGGTTGGTCCCCTGGGGCCGGCGGGTGCCGCCGGCCAGTCGGTCACAGCAGAGGCAGATACCGGCGTCTACTGCCTGCACGGCGGCTGGGTGTTCAGGATCGGAGGAGAAGTTGCTGGGTACGCCTGTAATGGCGCAAGGGGACCAGAGGGGCTCCCTGGGGCCACCGGGCTCCAGGGCCCGACGGGACCAATCGGGCCGACGGGACCTCAAGGCGTGCAGGGATTGAAGGGCGACACGGGCGCGACCGGGCCGCAGGGGCCTCAAGGCGACCGGGGACCGATGGGTCAGCAGGGACTTCCGGGGAACCCCGGCACGCAGGGAGCCGTGGGGCCTCCGGGTCAATCAGCAACGGTCACCCCGCTTTCCAGCGGCGACGATCCAAGCTGCGCCAACGGCGGAGCGAAGATCTCAGCGCAAAACGGGGAAGCGTACGTCTGCAGCGGCGCTCCCGCTGCCGCAGTCCTCCCCTCGGTTGATGCGCTCAACAACCTTCCCTGCAATGTTGGGAGTCCTTACGAGGGAACGTTCCAGGTGTCCTATAACACAAGCACCGGAGCGGTCTCGTTCACGTGCAATCCAGCCGCCTCTCTGACAATGTATACGCTCGCTCTGCAGGTAGTCTCAAGCACGACATTCCAAGCGCAATGTGGCTACCAGGAGTGCAATCCCTACTCGTGCAATCCACGTAGTTGTAACTGTTGGCAAGATTGCTATCACTGCGGGGGCCCATTCGGTGGCACCTGCTGTGATACCATTTGCAGCACTTGTTATGACACCTGCTACCAACAATGCCCAAAGTTCTGCACTGCGCCTGCAAGTCTAACGGTTCAAGTGATCTATCCCAGCTTCCCCGGTGCTCCGGCCTCCATGTCTTGCTCCGTCGGCGGTCACCTGAGTGATCCAACCCAGAAGACTTGCCAGTTCTCGCTGCCAGCCACCACTCCCGTTACGGTCAGTGGAACCGCGGGCACTGCTTTCACTGGTGACTGCACAGGGACCACTACCTGTACGCTGACTATCGACGGCAACAAGTCGATAGCGGCGACCAAGTAGCGCAAGCGCGGCCTGGCAAGGTCCCGCAGCCTTTCGACCGGCCCCTGGGCTTGATCCGGCGCTCGTGGCCACTTGATGAAAGGCGTCTACGGTGGACTCCTGCGCGCCGCTCCGCTGGTATCGCCGGCGCTTGCCGGAGAAGACCCTCCTCCAACGGGGCGACCGGGAACGGTTGGACCCGTACTTCGCCTCGATCTGCGAGATGGGCTCCGACGACCACGGCCCCCCCACCCTCGTCCAACGCGAGTTTCGCGGCCACCTGGACGCCGGCACCCTCGCCTGGGGGTTCGCGCGCGTCCGCTGTCCCGATCGCGGCTTCGAGCGCCTGTCCTTCGCCAGAACCCCGTCCGAGCTGAAACCATCGACGATTCGGCTCAGGGCCTGAATTCTCGCGATCGTCAAGCCGGACACGGTGGTGCGCTGCCATCGCGCCGGGTTCCGCATCTACTGTAACCGGCTGTCCGGGCGCGGAGTGCGCTCCGGTCGCCCTCCCCTGCCTCGCGAGGTTCGCGCCCTCATCCGGAGGATGGCCACCGAGAACCCGTGGGGCGCGCCCCGCATCCACGGAAATCGCGAATCCTTCTTCGCGGCCGACGTGCCGGCGGCTCTCCTGTCGATGCGGATGGAACCGACCCGAACGAGCTACCGGAGCCCTTGGCAGAATGGGGTTGCCGAGCGCTTCGTCGGAACCGTCCGCCAGGAGCTGCTCGGCCACGTCATCGTCCTCAACGAACGCCACCTGCGCCAGGTGCTCGCATCGTTCGTTGCCTACCAGGGTCCGCGACCGAGGCACCCGTGCACCTGCCGCGTTTCCACGATCAGATGAGCTTCTCCCGCTCGAGCCAGCGGAAGGAGTCCTCGACCATCTCGCGCAGCGTCGTGCGCCGGAAGCCGAGCTCCTTCTCGGCCTTGGAGCAGTCCACCCGCCAGCGCGAGCAGACGAACTCGGCGTTTGCCGCCGTGATCTCGGGCTCCTCGCGCGTGAGGTAACTCACCCAGTCGTTGATGCGACCGAGCGTCTTCAGCACGAGTCCGGGCGCGGGCCGCGGTGCCTTCACGCCGAGGAGTTCGGCCACGATGGCGGCGACCTCGACGTAGGTCGCGTCGGCTCCTCCGAGGAGGTACTGCTCCCCGGTGCGCCCCTTCGTGACCGCCTCGATGTGAGCACGGGCGACCTCGCGTACGTGACAGTACGACGCGATCCCCGGCGGCACACCAGGTAGCTTGCCTTCCTTCAGCAAGCGGAAGAGCCTCGCCCAGCCCGTCGTGTCGTACGGGCCCATGATGTTCGAGGGGTTGAGGATCACGGCGGAAAGGCCCTTCTGTATTCCCTTTCGCACCTCCTCTTGGCCGAGCCACTTCGTGCGAACGTAGCCGACCGCCGATTCGGCGGCGGTGGACGGCGTACGCTCGTCGATGAGCGCGTGGCCGAGCCCGTAGGCGGCGACGCTCGACGTGTGGATGAAGCGCTTCGCCTTCCGCAGAAGGGCCGCCTCCACCAAGTGACGCGTCCCGTCCACGTTCGCGCGCCGCTGGCGCTCAGCGTGGAGCTTGGACCAGCTCAGGTCCCCGGCGACATGGAACACGGCGTCGACTTCCTCGGGCATCGCCTGAGCGAGCGCCGAAGGATCCTCGAGCCCGGCCTTCCGGAGCTCGGCGCCGAGCCCCTCGAGCCGCTTCGTCGACGAGCTCTCGCGGTGGATGGCAATGACCTTCCAGCCCGCTTGCCGGAGCTGCGCCACCAGATTCAACCCCACGAACCCGGTGCCACCGGTGACGAACGCCGTCTGCATGGGCGCATGCTACCAGGCGTGCGAAGGGCGAGCGAGCGGCGCCGACCTCGTCTCCCCTGAGCAGGACGGCCCTCGCCGGTCCGGCCCATCCTCGCCTTGGCGGCGGAAGGCTACCCCTTGCAGGGGCGCAAGACGGGTGATGGCGTCCCCCTGCAACCAGGAGCCGTGTCGCGGTTCTGTTGCCAGAAAGGCGGATCATCCAACCCGGGAAACGGGCTGCTCTTCCTAGCCGCCGAAGGCCTGGCGTGCGTACGCGATCTCGGCGCGGCTGCCGGTGGCGTTCGCGGTGAGCACCCGCAACTGCTCCTGGTAGTCACGGGCGATGGCTGCGTAGCCGGCCAGCTCGGCAGCCCTCGCCGCCCCGTAGTAGCCGCGCAGCCGGTTCGGCGTGGACTTCAGCGAAACCTGGAACTCCGCCAGGGCCGCCTCGGCCCGGCCGAGTTCGAGGAGCAGGTAGCCGAGCTGCTCGCGGACCGGTAAGACGCGGTTCTCCATGGCCACGTGCTTCTCGCTCGCGTCCTCCAGGTCGGCGCCGGCACGGAGGCGGCGAATCGCCTCCGCATCGTTCCCTTCCGCCCTCGCCAGCCACCCCGACGCGCACTCGATGAGGATCTCCGTCTGCTCCGCCCAGTAGGCTTGATCGGCCCGCTCCAGGTAGGTGGCGCGGAGCTGCTTCATTCGCTCGATCTCCGCCCTGGCCTGGACCTGGTTCTCCGGCCGTCCCAGCCGTGCCGCGCCCATGGCCCGTCCGAAGCGACCCACCGCCTCGGCATAGGGGAAGGTGGTGGGGCGAATCTCCAGGGCAGCCGCCTCGGCCCAGGCCCCGCGCTCGAGGGCGTAGCGGACGGGAACGGCGGCGAGGCCCGTGGCCTGGGCGAGCTGGGTGACGTTGAGCTTCTGGATCGCCGCGGTGTCGGCGACCAGCGCCCGGGCCTCCCGATCCCTGCCTTGCTGCAAGAAGGCGTACTCCATGAAGTCCAGCGAGTGTGGCGCCGCGGCATGCGTGACGCCTGGCGGGAAGTTCTTCGCGGCGTACTCTTGCGCCACCACCAGCGTGGCCTGGTTGGCGGCGATGGACCGGTCCCACATCCCGAGCATGGAGTACACGTGGGAGGGCATGTGCACGGCGTGGGGCGCGGCCGGGGCGATGGCCGCGTAGGCATCGGCCGCGGTGAGCCCCTGGCTGGCGATGGGGCTGTAGTCGTACGCGTGGATCTCGTAGTGGGCGATGCCGGGGTGATGCGGCCGCGTGGCTCCGAGCCGCTCCAGGATCTTCGCTGCCCGGAACGGGTTTGCGAAGGTTCGATCATGCGGGTCGGCGTCCTGCAGCAGCGCCAGCGCGTGGAAGATCTGCGCCTCCGTGTCGTCGGGGTAGCGCGCTGACAGCCTCTCCATCGCCTCCGCATAGCGCCTCGTCCGCTCGAGCTGACCCACGGTCTCGGCGTCCCGGAAGAGCGGTTCCGCCGCCGCGAGCCAGTCCTTCTCCCGCTGGGTGGTGGCGAGCGCCTTCCCCTTCTCCACCGCCGCGCTCGCGCGCTTCATCGCCGCGGGGTCGAAGGGCGGCACCAGCGGATTCGGCATCTGCGCGAAGGCGAGCCCCCAGTAGGCCATGGCGCAATCCGGATCGATCTCGGCGACCCGGGTGAAGGTCTTCACGGTCTCCGGGTAGAAGAAGGAGTGCTGCTGGCTCACGCCCAGGTCGAACTGCTCCTGGGCCGCCGGGGAGCAGGACACCGGGAAGTGCACCACCCCGTATTCTGCCTGCGCCCCGGATCGGGCGGGTGCGTCGGCCGCCGCCCCGGCCTCGTGTTCCGGAGGCGCCTTTGCAGACGCCGCCTGGTGCGCCATGCATCCCGAGAGGAGCATAATGACGCCGATGAATGTCGACGAAGCCTTGCTCATGGCCAGAACCTCGCTTTCGCCCGGTGGCTGGACATCTGGGCCAGGCGCGCGCGGGGCGGTGGCGACCATAGGCGCGCGGGAGCGCGGGCGCGGGGTCTTCCGGGGCGTAAGCGGTCGTTACCGGCCAGGCGGCCATGAGCGATTTCTTGCGCGCCGCGCGCGCGACCCGTCACCCACGCCACCTCGCTGGCGTGCGGGCCGTGAGCGGGGTCCGCGGAGAGCACGGCTCGCAGTGCATGTCACCTCCCGTGCGGGCCATCGGAGCCGACGGCGAGAGCCCTGCTCCCCTCGCTCCTGGATGTCTGGTGATCGTGCCCTGGACATCCAGGGCATCACGCCAATCAGATGAGAAGGAGAGTCGAATGAAGCAGCAACGGTTGAACCTTCTTCTGGGTGGCATCGGCATCGTCGTTGCCAGCCTTGGTGGATTCGCCCTGGGAATGGGGCATGCCCACTACTTCGCGGACGGATTCTACAAGGTCGATCTCGTCCGGGCGCTCCTCAAGGATGCGCACAACCACGGACAGCCCTTCGCGCTCTTCAATCTGATCGTCGGGCTTCTTCTCCCGCATCTGGCGCTCGGCGAGCGCGGCAAGACTTGGCTGTCCTACTTGGCTGCGATCAGCTTCATGCTTCCCGTCGGTCTTCTCTTGCGTGGGATCGCTCACGGATCCATGGTCTTCGCGCCGATCACGTTCGTGGGAGGAATCGCGTTCCTGGCAGCCGCCGCCCTCATCGCGCTGGGCGCCTGGAGGATGAGCGGCGGCAGGAGAACCTGAAGCGGCTGGCCTTCACTCCCCGGTATCGCCGGCGTTGCCAGAAGATCCCTGGTGCTTGCGCCAGCAGGTTGCCTTCCAGGACCTCCCCCACCGGGGTCGGACCCAGCTTCGAGCTTCCGTGACGGCAGATTGTCCGACCCGAAACGTGGGTTGTTCGCCCTCTTGCGGGCGGTGATCTCCGTGTCGGCCGCCTTCTTCGTCGTGCTCTTCGTCGGCTCCGTGGTGTTCGACACGACCCTGTGCCAGCCCGACCTCGAGGCAGCTCTGGAGGCGCTCCGGAAGCAGGCGGCGGCGCAGTAGGGCGAGGGCCGCGCTCGCGGCACCGCGGCCCGCCGCGGTGCGCGGGCTTGCCCGCGCTGCCCCGGCTCCGTAGCATCCGCACGCCATGCGGCTCCACCTGGTGGACGGGACGTTCGAGCTCTTTCGGGCCCACTACTCCAGGCGGCCCGGTCACGTCGCGCCGGACGGCCGCGAGCTCAAGGCCACCGTCGGACTGGCCTCGGGCCTGCTGGCGCTCCTCCACGATCCGCAGGAGGCGGTCACCCACCTGGCCGTCGCCTTCGACAACCCCATCCGCTCGTTCCGCAACGATCTGTTCGCCGGCTACAAGACCGAGGAGGGCATGCCGCCGGAACTGCTGGCCCAGCTCGACGCTGCGGAGCAGGCCGCGCGGGCGCTCGGCCTCGCGGTCTGGCCCATGGCCGAGTTCGAGGCCGACGACGCCCTGGCCACCGCGGCCGCACGCTTCCGCGACGGCGTGGGGCAGGTGCGGATCCTCACGCCGGACAAGGACCTCGGACAGTGCCTGGCCGGCGACCGCGTGGTGCAAGTGGACCGGGTGCGCAACCGCGTCATCGACGAGGCGTCGCTGCTGGAGCGGCGGGGCCTCAAGCCCGAGAGCGTCCCCGACTTCCTGGCGCTGGTGGGCGACGACGCCGACGGGCTTCCCGGGCTCCCCGGCTTCGGCGAGAAGACCGCCGCCGCGCTCCTGGGCGCCTTCGACCACCTGGAGGGCATCCCTCGCGATCCGGCTGCCTGGCCGGCCGGCCTCCGCGGAGCCGACCGGCTCGCCGCCGCGCTCGCCGCCGGCTGGGACGACGCCCTCCTCTTTCGCCGGCTGGCCACGCTCGTCACCACGGTGCCGCTCGCGGAGTCGCTCGAGGACCTGCGCTGGCGAGGCCTCCCGCGCGCGGCGCTCGAGGCGTGGTGCGCCCGGGTGGGCGCCGGGCGACTCCTCCGGGCAGCGCAGGGCCGGCCGTCGCGCTGGGCGTGAAGGCGGCCTGTGGTTCGCCACGACCTCGTGGCTCTGGGAACCATCGACGATTCGGGCCGGCGCCTGGATCCCCACCGGCTCGCTGCTTCGCCTCCTCGCAGCCCTCCTGCCGACGCTCCGCTCGGCTCTGCGCTCTCGACGCGACTCGTGATCGAGAACCTGGCCCTCCGCCAACGACTTCCCACCCTGGCCGGTCGACGATGCCCGGTCATCCGGCCCGCCGACCGGCTCTTCTGGATGTTTCTGCGCCGACTCTGGAGGGGTTGGGCCGGGACCCCCGCCATCGTTCAACCGGACACGGTCGTAGGCCGGCACCCCGCGAGGTCTCGGATCCACTGGAACTGGCTGTCCAGGCGCGGCGAGCGCTCCGGCCGGACCCGGACGACCTTCCTCCGGAGCCACCGGGAGGGCATCGCGTCTGATGATCTTCGACCGCGTTTCCCGCCTCGCGGCCGGAGTGCCGACGACGCTGCGGTCAGTGCAGATGGAGCCGACCCGGACGAGCTGCCGGAGCCCTTGGCAGAACGGCGTCGCCTGCTGCGATCGAGACGGGACATACCTCAGCGTCGGCAAGGACTCTCCATCCGGGCGTCCGGTCGAGCAGCGTCTACGCGTACTCCACTGTTCTTGGCCTGCCCCGTGTCGGCGGCCCGCATCACCGCTACGCCTGGCGCCGGGCCGGCGGGCTCAGGTCGTCGTAGATGCGCACGGTCGCGATGTGCCGGCCGGCGGGGTCGAGCCCATAGGTTGCCATTCCTGCCTGCGGCTCGAAGCGCGCGCGGCCCCACCGGTCACAGACGTACTCGACGGCAAAGAGCTTGCCGTCGAACGTGGCCGTGCAGTGCTTCACGCCGATGCCGCCGTCCCGGAAGGCCGCCCCGAAGAAGGCCTCTCGCCCCTCCGGCCCGGCGTGCAGGAAGGCGGCTCCGCTGGGCTCGCGCAGGGAGGCATCCGCGGTGAACGTGGCCAGGATCGCCTTCAGGTCGCCGCGGTCGAGCGCGTGGAAGTAGGCCTTCACGATGGGTGGCTCGGTGAGCCCGGAGGCCGGCGCCAGGACCGCCTTGCGGACGGCGTGTTTCCCCTCGAGCGGCCAGGTGCTGTGGTAGACGCGGACCGCCGAGATCTTGCCCCCGGCGGTCGCGAAGACCACCGCTACCGGCAGGTCGATCTCCTCCCCTCCCCGGTCGAGGTGAAGGACGTACTCGGTCACCGTGCGCTCCGGTCCCGAGACCGACGCGACGACCTTCGACCCGGCAGCCTGGGACCTCAGCCACTCCGATACCGAGGCGGCGAACCGGCGCCACGGCTGAGCCCCCCAGAGCGGCGAGTCGACCGCGACGTCGTGAGCGAGCGGGCCCTTCCAGTCCTGGGCATCGCCGGCGAGCGCATCGAAGAGCTTCGAGGTGTCCATCAAGTGAACCGTCCTCTCGCCTTCACAGACGCATCGTGAGCTGGCCGCTCCGCGGTCCCGTCGTTGCCTGGGGCTCACCGATCGAGGAGACCACGCGCGGCATTTCCGCCTCTCCGAGAAGTTGCTCGGCCCGGAGCGCCGCGAACACCGCCTCCTCGCCGGGCCCGGGCTGGCCGCGCGCTGCCGCCGCGGCGAGCGCGTCGCAGATCTCGTTCACGGGGTGACCGACGTGTCCGCGCACCCAGGTGTACCGGACGCGGAGGCTCGCCTCCCGGGCGGCGAGCTCCTCGATGATGTCGCGGTTCAGCACCGGTCCCCCGGAGGCCGTCCGCCATCCCTTCCTCCGCCAGCCATGGATCCACTTCGAGAGTGCGTCGATCACGTACCGGGAGTCGGACCTGGCCTCGACCGTCTCCCCGTCCGGGAGGCCGTGGAAGGCGTCGAGCATCGCCCGCAGCTCCATCCGGTTGTTGGTCACCCCGGGCGGACCGTCCTCGACCCAGCGCGTGCCGCCGAACCGCACCGCCAGCCCCGCCCGGTCGAGGACCACGAATCCGGTGCCGCCAGGGCCGCCCGGGTTCACGAGCGAGGAGCCGTCGGTGAATGCGACGAAGCGAGGGTGTCCGTTGGCGCGCATGGCTCGAGAGAGTAACCCGCCCGGCGCCGGGGCGCCGGCCTCCTCGAGAGCGGGGTCGCCGACGTCCCCCGGGTGCCTGAGCTTCCGCGCGTTCTCGCTGAGCGGAGCGGCCTCGCCGCGCCCCTGGAGCCGAAGAGGTACGAGCGCTCCGGCTGGTAGGCCGGGACGAGCCGGCGGAGCCGTCCCGCCACCGTCGGGTCGTTCACCCAGTCGGGGGCCGTGGCCACCCCATGTGGTCCAGCTCGCCCGGCGTGGAAGGTCGCGTCCACGCGCCCGGGCCCCGGGGGCACCCTCTGCACTCACGCCGGCACGCGGGCGGAGAGAACTCGGGGCATCCCGCCCGGGAGGATTCAGTCCGTGAGCAAGATCGTCGAGGGTCCCGAGAGAGACGGCGTTCTGGCGAGCCACGCCTCGTGACTCCCCCCCCGCTCCCTGCTAGAGGTGCGCTGAGCGGCGTTAAGGGGCGAAGGCAGCTTCCCGCGTCGTCCAGTAGCTCCCCTTGCCGGAGGAGCAGGGGGCCGCATGCTGAAGATCGAAGCCCTCGACGTCTCCATCAAGTCGGTCCGCATCCTCCGCGGGGTCGGGTTCCGGCTGGAGCGGGGGCAGCTGGCGGGCCTCATCGGACGCAACGGCGCCAGCAAGACCACGCTCATGCGGGCCGTCGTGGGCGTGCTCCCGTCCACGGCCGGGTCCATCGAGTTCGACGGCGCGCCGATGCAGGCCGTGGCGGTCCACGTCCGGGCGCGGAGCGTCATGGGCTACATGCCGGAGGACCGCCGGATCATCCCGCAGCTCACCATCGAGGAGAACGTCTGCCTGCCCGCCTGGGCCGCCGGCACCCCCGGGTACAAGGACCGGCTGAAGCGCATCTACGAGATGATCCCCGAGGTGGCGGCGCTGAGGGACCGCAAGGGGCTCCAGCTCTCCGGCGGGCAGCAGAAGCTCGCCGCGCTGGCCCGGTCGCTCATGAGCGGCACGAAGCTCCTGCTCCTCGAGGTCGTCTACTCCATCGACCGCCGCCAGGTCACCCGGGCCGCCGCCTGATTCCACCTAAGGGGAGAGATACGTGAAGACCCTCGCCGCCGTGCTTCGCGCCGTCTCCGAACAGCGTCCGTACGGGACCTCGAAGCCCATGCAGCTCGAGGAGGTGGACCTGGGCGCGCCGCGCGCCGGCGAGCTGCTGGTGCGCATCGAGGCCGCCGGCGTCTGCCACTCCGACGTCTCGGTGGTGGACGGCTCGCGGGTCCGCCCGCTGCCCATGGCGCTCGGGCACGAGGCGGCCGGCGTGGTCGAGGAGATCGGCCCGGGCGTCCGCGACGTGAAGGCGGGGGACCACGTGGTCCTCACCTTCGTGCCCAGCTGCGGGACGTGCGCCGAGTGCTCGTCGGGACGCCCGGCGCTCTGTACCCCGGCCGCCCTGGCCAACGGGGCCGGGACCTTGCTTCACGGACCCTCCTTGCTCACCGGCCGGGACGGCAAGCCCATCCACCACCACCTGGGCATCTCCGGCTTCGCGCGCCACGCGGTGATCGCGCGCGAGTCGGCGGTCGTGGTGCCGCGGGACGTCCCCCTCCAGACCGCGGCGCTCTTCGGCTGCGCGGTCCTCACCGGCGCCGGCGCCGTGCTCAACACCGCGTCGGTCCGCCCCGGCCAGTCGGTGGCCATCTTCGGCCTGGGCGGGGTCGGGCTGGCCTCGGTGATGGGGGCGCTCGTCGCCAGCGCCTGGCCCATCATCGCGGTGGACCCGGTGCCGGCGAAGCGGGAGCTGGCGCGGCAGCTGGGCGCCACCGCGGTCTTCGGCCCGGAGGAGGCCGAGAAGGGCGTGAAGGACCTCACCGGCGGGGGCGCCGAGGTGACCTTCGAGGCCGCCGGCGTCCCGTCGGTGCTCGAGGCGGCCTTCCGGGCGGCGCGTCGCGGCGGTATGACGGTGGCCATGGGGCTGCCGCACCCCTCGAAGACGCTGACCCTCCCGGCGCTGGCCTTCGCCGGGCTGGGCCAGTCGCTCGTGGGCTCCTACATGGGCTCGGCGGCGCCGCAGCGCGACATCCCCCGCTACCTGGCGCTCTGGAAGGCGGGGCGCATGCCGGTGGACCGGCTGCAGAGCGCGTCGCTGCCCCTCGAGAAGATCAACGAAGCCTTGGAGAACCTTGCCGCCGGCGCCGCCGTGCGACATGTACTCCTGCCCCAGGCCTGAACCGAAACGGAGACGCCATGGCCATCGAAAGCCTGAACCCGACCACCGGTGAACGCCTCGCCACCTTCCCCGAGATGGGAGCGGCCGAGGTCGACCGCATCCTCGACGCGGCCGTGAAGGCCCAGAAGGCCTGGGCTCGCGTCGCCATGGCCGAGCGCGCCGTTCCCATGCGCCGCGTGGCGGCGCTCCTCAAGGAGCGGGCGCCGGAGCTCGCCAAGCTCATGGCGCTGGAGATGGGGAAGCCGCTCAAGGACGGCGTGGCCGAGGCGAACAAGTGCGCCTGGGCCTGCGAGCACTACGCCGAGCACGCCGAGGCCTACCTCACGCCGCGGCCGGAGCCGAGCGACGCCAGCCGGAGCTACGTGCGCTTCGACCCGCTGGGCGTGGTGCTCGCGGTGATGCCGTGGAACTACCCCTACTGGCAGGTTTTCCGCTTCATCGCGCCGCACGTGATGTCGGGGAACGGCGGCCTCCTCAAGCACGCCTCGAACGTGCCGCAATGCGCGCTCTCCATCGAGAAGCTCATGCGGGACGCGGGATTCCCGCCCGATCTGTTCCGTACGCTCCTCATCGGATCGAAGCCCGTGCGCAACATCATCCTCGACCCCCGCATCGCCGCCATGACAATCACGGGCAGTGAAGCAGCCGGCAGGTCGGTGGCGGCCGCGTCGGGCGAGGGGCTGAAGCCCTCGGTCCTCGAGCTGGGCGGCTCAGACCCCTTCATCGTGCTGGCCGACGCCGACATCGACGCGGCCGCCAAGGTGGCTGCGGTGGCCCGCACCCTGAACGCCGGCCAGAGCTGCATCTGCGCCAAGCGCTTCATCGTCGAGGCGCCGGTCCACGACGCCTTCCTCGAGAAGCTCACCGCCGCCATGAAGGCCATCCGGGTGGGCGACCCGCTCGACCCGGCGAGCGACATCGGCCCCCAGGCCCGCGGCGACCTGCGCGACGAGATGCACGAGCTGGTGAAGCAGGCCATCGCCCAGGGCGCGCGGCCGGTCCTGGGCTGCACCGTGCCGCCGGGGCCTGGCGCCTTCTACCCGGTCTCCATCCTGGCCGGCGTGAAGACCAGCAACGTGGCGGCGCGGGAAGAGCTCTTCGGGCCGGTGGCGGTGGTCATCCGCGCCGACTCGGCCGACCACGCCGTGGAGATCGCCAACGACTCGAAGTTCGGGCTGGGCGCCTCCCTCTGGACCCGCAGCGAATCGCAGATCGAGCGGCTCGTCCCGCGCATCGAAGCCGGAGCGGTCTTCGTGAACGGCCTCGTGAAGAGCGATCCGCGGCTGCCCTTCGGCGGCGTGAAGACCTCGGGCTACGGCCGCGAGCTGGGGCTCGAAGGCATCCGCGCCTTCGTGAACGTGAAGACGGTCTGGATCAAGTAGAGAGGCGACGATGGCCGAGAAGGTCCTTCCGCGTCGCGACGAGTACGCCTCGTTCCGGACGGTGACTGCCCGGTGGATGGACAACGACCTCTACGGGCACGTCAACAACGCGCACTACTACTCGTACTTCGACTCGGTCATCAACCAGTACCTGATCCGGCGAGGTGGGCTCGACATCTTCTCCGGGCCGGTGGTCGGATACGTGGTGAGCTCGTCCTGCAATTACTTCAAGCCCATCGCCTACCCTGACGACCTGGAGATCGGATTGCGCGTCGACCGCATCGGCCGCAGCTCGGTTCACTACGGCGTCGGCGTGTTCCTGGCGGGGGAGGACGAGGCCCGAGCCGCAGGGACCATGGCTCACGTCTTCGTGGGCCGCGAGACCTCGACACCGACCTCGCTTCCGTCGAAGCTCCGCGAAGCCCTCGAGGCGATCCTCAGAACTCCGGCAGTCGAGAGCTGATGTCCTTCGGCTCCGGAAGCGGGAGGCTCCGGCGCCAGGGCTTGAGAGGCGCGATCGGCCTGCTCCCATCTTCGGGACCCTCGGTGATCTCGGCCGGGGCGGGCTTCCGGCAGACGAGAGGTGGCCACGCCGGTCCCGGCCGGGCCGGCCGGAACCCGCCGAACCGTGCCTCGCCTCTGCTAGGATCTCCCATCGTGCAAGCGCGCCCCGGCATCCGCCACCTCCTCCTCGTCGCGCTGCTGGCGGCTGCACTGGGGCTGGTGCTGCTCCAGGGCCGGCGCACGCGGGAGGACCCGGGCGCCGTGCTGGCCGCCCTCCGGGCCTCTGCGGGCCCGCTTCTCCCCACTCCGGCTACCGCCGGGGCCGAGGGGGCGACGCCGGCTGCCCGCTATACGCGGGACACCCTCTACGAGCTGGTGGACGGCGCCGCCGAGGCCTACCTGGGACGGGGCTTCGAGCGCTGCGTGGCCGCGGTCTACGCCTTCGCCGGAGGCGTCGAGGTCGCGGCCGAGGCCCACCGCTTCTCCGCCGAGAGCGGCGCCCGCGCCCAGCTCGACGCCGAGCGGCCCGCCTCGGCCCTCCCCGTGGAGGGGCTCGCGGCCGTCGGCGACGACGCCGTCGTGCTGGCCGTCCGGGGCCGCGACCTGCTCAAGCTCACTGCCCTCACCCCCGACGCTCGCGGCCGGGAGGCGCTCCGCCGCCTCGCCGCCGCCTGGAGCAAGGAGAAGCCATGAGCCATCCGCGCGAGAGCGGCCTCACCCGGCGCGAGGCGGTGGTCCGCATCACCCAGGTCGGCCTGGCCGCCGCCGCGGTCGGCACCGGCTCGATCTTCTTCGCCGACCGGCGCGTCGCGCTGGCCGCGCCGCCCTCCATCCGGGACTGGCGCGCCGCCGGCGAGCCGCTGCGGGCCTTCGCCGCCCGGGGCGACGATCCGGCCGCCAACGTCCGGCGCGCCCTGGCGGCGCTGGGGGGCATGGAGCGCTTCGTCCGGCGCGGCGAGGTGGTGCTGCTCAAGCCCAACGTCGGCTGGGACCGGATCCCCGCCCAGGCGGCCAACACCGACCCGGAGGTGGTGGCCGAGGTGGCGCGCCAGGCGAGGGCCGCCGGGGCGCGCAAGGTGATCGTCGCCGACATCTCCTGCAACGACCCGCGCCGCTGCTTCGCCCGGTCCGGGATCCGCGAGGCGGCCGAGAGGGCCGGCGCAGAGGTGCTGGACGGATCGCAGATCCGCATGGTGCCGGCCGGCCTCACCGGGGCCGCCTCCGGCCTCGAGGTGATCGAGCCGCTGCTCGGCGCCGACCGGGTCATCAACCTGCCGGTGGCGAAGCACCATGGCCTCTCCCGCGTGACCCTGGGCATGAAGAACTGGTTCGGCGTGCTGGGGCAGGGCCGGAACCGGCTGCACCAGGACATCGACCGCTGCATCGCGGAGCTGGGCGCCACCTTCCGGCCCACCCTGACGGTGATCGACGCCACCCGCGTCCTCCTCGGCAACGGCCCGCAGGGCGGCAGCCTCTCCGACGTGAAGGCGCTCGGGGCGGTGGCCATCGGCACCGACCCGGTGCTGCTCGACGCCTGGGGCGCGCGCCAGCTCGGGGTCGAGCCGCGCACGCTCGGCTTCATCGGCGAGGCGGAGCGGCGGGCGCTGGGCAAGGGCGATGCGACGCTGGTGAAGGAGCTCGGCTAGCCGGTGACGCGGAAGATCCGCATCCTCTGGCAGGCCGCCTTCCTCGGCCTGTTCCTCTGGCTCCTCGGGCGGCTCGCCCTGGGCGATCCCCGCGGCTTCCCCTACGGCGTCTTCGCGCTCGCCGATCCTCTCTCGGCCGCCGGCCTGGCCGCCGCCGCCGGCACCATCCCGCGCACCCTCGCCTTCGCGGGGCTGCTCCTCCTCGCCACCCTGGCCTTCGGCCGCTTCGCCTGCGGCTGGATCTGCCCCCTCGGCACGCTGCAGCAGCTGGCGAGCTGGCTCCTCTCCCCGCGCTCGCGGCGCGAGTCGATGGAAGTGAACCGCTGGCGAGGGTGGTACTCCCTCAAGTACTACCTGCTGGCCGGGCTCGGCGCGCTGGCCCTCGCCGGCAGCCTGCAGACCGGCCTCCTCGACCCGGTTTCGCTCCTCTCGCGCGGCCTCGCCGCCGGCCTCTGGCCGGTGCTGCCCGGCGGGCGGCCGATGCCCGGCGGGTGGCTGGCGGCCGGGCTGCTTGCCGCCGTGCTGCTGGCGAGCCGCTGGATCCCGCGCCTCTTCTGCCGGGCCCTGTGCCCGCTTGGCGCCCTCCTCGGCCTGTTCGCCCGCTTCTCGCTCGTCCGGCTGGAGCGGCGCGGCGGGAGCTGCACCGACTGCCGCCTCTGCCGCTTCGCCTGCCAGGGGGCCGACGAGCCGCTCGGCGCGCACCGGGTGGGCGAATGCCTGGTGTGCCTGAACTGCATCCCCGGCTGCCCGGAGGAGGCGCTCGGCTTCCGCCTCCTGGGGAGGCCCTCGCCGGCCCCGGAGCGGCCCGACCTGCGCCGCCGCCACCTCGTCGGCAGCGCCCTGGGAGGCCTGGCGCTCGCCCCGGTGCTCGCCGCCGCGGGCGGGGGCCGGCGGGCGGCGCGCCCCGAGCTGATCCGCCCTCCCGGCTCCGGCAGCGAGGCCGAGTTCCTCTCCCGCTGCGTGAAGTGCCTGCTCTGTGGGCAGGCCTGCCCCACCGGCGCCATCCAGCCGGCGCTGGCGCAGGCCGGCGTGGAGGGCTTCTGGACCCCGGTGGTGGTCCCCCGGCGGGGACCCTGCGAGTTCGCCTGCACGCGGTGCGGGGAGGTCTGCCCGACCCGCGCCATCGCACCGCTCGCAGCCGCGCGCAAGACCGGCTACGACGGCGGCCCGCCGGTGCGCATCGGGACGGCCTTCGTCGACCGCGGCCGCTGCCTGCCCTGGGCCATGGGAACGCCGTGCATCGTCTGCGAGGAGCACTGCCCGACCGACCCCAAGGCCATCTGGCTCGAGCGCGGCGAGGAGAGGAACCGCGACGGCCGGCTCCTCTCGCTGGCGCGGCCGCGGGTGGAGGCCTCCCGCTGCGTCGGCTGCGGCATCTGCGAGCACCGCTGCCCGGTGGGCGAGGAGGCGGCCATCCGGGTCTCGAGCGTCGGCGAGACGCGCGACCCGCTCAACCGGATGCTGCTGGGGAGCTGATCGGAGCCGGCCTGGCGCCCCGCGCATCCGCTCCGCCCGGCAGCGTGACGATGCGCGACATGGGTCCTCCGGGTCCGGGGTTGGACTCGTAGTATCGGTGCCACGCCGTCGGCCGGCCGTGGGTCAGGGAAGACGAGCTTCCCTTGACGGTGGGAGCAGGCGTGGGTCCCGCACGGGCGGGACGCACGAGCCGCCGTCCTGCCGCACGGGACACGCCCTCACCTCCAGGACGCCATCGCCGCGCCGGCCGTCACGAGCACCGCCCCTGCGACCTGCCTTCGCGGGACGGCCTCCCCGATGGCCAGCGCGAGCAACTGCGCGAAGACGATGGAGGTGTTTCGCAGGGTGAGCGCGAACGCCGGCCCGGTGGCCTCGAGGCCGTGGAGGAAGAAGAGGAACGAGGCGGTGCAGACCGCTCCCGCGACGGACCAGCGCGCGGCCGCGCGGCCGCTCCAGAGCCGAGCCACCCCCGCTCCCCGGCCCGGGCTGGCCGCGACCGCGAACGGGAGGGCCACGGCCAGCGCCAGCGCGAAGAGGGGAGCAGGCCGGGCACCCCGCTGCAGGGCCAGGTCGTAGGTGAGGTGGTAGCCGGCGATGCTCGCCGCGCAAGCCGCCGCCAGGACCGCCCCGGTCCGCGAGGCGCGGGCGCTGGCCGACGCGGCCACGAGCACCACGCCCAGCCCCACCAGTGACGCGCCGACGATCCCCCGCGCCGTCGCCGGCTCGCGCAGGAGCAGCACCGCCAGCGGCCAGACCGCCAGGAGCGCGCCGCCGCGCGCGATGGCGTATACAGCGCCGTAGCTCGCCCGCGCCAGCGCCGCCGCCAGGGTGGCGAAGTAGATGCCCTCGAACAGGCCCGCGGCGAGGCCCCAGAGGAGCGAGGCCCGCGTGGGGAACGCGGGGCCGGGCGCCGCGGCCGCCGCGGCCAGCGCCGCGAGCAGCGCCGCCCCGAGGACGCCGACCACGGCCGACGGCGGGTCGCGCTCGCGCTTCAGGACCGCGTTCCACGCCGCGTGCAGGAGGGCGGAGGCGAGGATGGCGAGGGAGCCGGCGACCATGGCGCGCGGTCTCGTCAGCCGGCGATTCGCAGCCGGCAGGCACGGAGGCCCTTGGTCTCGATGGACCGGCGCCGCGACCGCAGGCGGCGCCGGAGCAGCCAGACGGGGCGCTTGACGCGCCCGGGGGCGAAGGCGGGGCCGCGCCCGAGCCCCTCCCAGGCCCCGTCGAGGAGCGCCCAGTCGGCCTTCCTCCGGTGGGGCGGGACGGGCTGGCGCATGGTCGGGTTCCCGGCTGGGCGGCCATCTTCCGCGACCCCCGCACCCGGACGCAAGGGCGGAGCGGGCGCCTCACCCAGACGGCAGGCCGGAACCGCTCGTCGGCTCCTGCGGCCGCTCCGCAGGCCGGACCCGGACGCGCTGCGCAATCGAGCCGCAGTGGAAGAAGTAGCCGGCGAGCCGCGGCGCGACCCGCCTTCGCGCCCCGGTCCACCCGTTCGGTGGGGGGGCGACATTCTTGCCGTCCGTGAAGCCGGGTGCCGGGCTCGAGTGGCCGGGCCGTCCGCGCCCCTCTCCTCCGGGGGACGTCGTTCGGCGGCCCGCGGGGAGACACACATGACCGGCGAGGAGATGCAGAAGATCGACGCCGCGGTCCAGGCGCACGGGCAGTGGCTCGGCCGCCTTCGCACCGCCATCGACAAGGGCACGAGCGAGTTCCAGCCCGAGGTGGTGAGGCTCGACAACCGCTGCGACTTCGGGAAGTGGCTCTACGGGGAGTTCCCCGCTTCGCTCAAGGCGACGCCGGCCTTCGAGGAGATCCGCGGCCTCCACGCGAAGTTCCACCAGGCGGCCGGACAGATCCTCTCGCTCGCGCTCGGCGGCAAGAAGGGCGACGCCCTGAAGCTCATGGAGCCGACCGGGGAGTTCATGACGCTCTCGGGCAACCTGGTGCTCCGGCTGAAGCGCCTGAAGGGCTGAGAGCGGGTGACGAGGAGGCGGCCGCGCCGCCCTGGACGGCGGCGGGACCCGCCGGGCGCGGGCTCCGCGAGGGCGTACGGAAGGGGAGCGCTGGTCTGGACCCACGGCGAGGATCGGCCGGCGGGCATGGCGGAGCCGGGGGACTGGAAATGAGGCGGCACCGGCACACCGGCCCTGGAGCGGACGGCCCGGAGGCGCGCCGTTCAGCGGCGGACCGCCTGGCCGGGAACGACGGCCGAATCCATTGGACTTGCTGCGGAAACCGGCGCGCGCGCCCGGGCTCGACTTCCCGGGAACGCCCCGCCGTGAGCGACGGCCCTCCCCGGGATCCCGCCGTGCGAGTCGTGGCGCGCGCAGGGGGCGCGCAGCCGCGCAATTGTCAACCCCGCCCTCCAGGCGGCAGGCCCGCCCGCCGAGGGCCCCGGCGGGTCGATTGCTTCGGATCGGGGCGAGACCCTACGATGCCGGCAGCGCGAAGCGCGGCCGGGCGGCGGGGGCGCCGCCGGCTCGGAGGGCCGTCGGGAAGGCCCGGCGGCCCATCACCCCCAATGCAAGGAGCGCGGCATGAAGAAGACCACTGACTCCCAGCCCCGGAAGACCCAGGACACCTCGCGGCGCGCCTTCCTCAAGAAGGCCGCGGTGGGCGCGGCGGGGGCCGCCGTGGCGACCACCCTGCCCACCATCCACGTCGCCCAGGCACCCATCAGCATGCGCTGGCAGAGCACCTGGCCAACCAAGGACATCTTCCACGAGTACGCCCTCGACTACGCCAGGAAGGTGAACGAGATGTCGGGCGGCCGGCTCAAGATCGAGGTGCTCCCGGCCGGCGCGGTGGTGAAGGCCTTCGACCTGCTCGAGGCCGTGTCGAAGGGGACGCTCGACGGCGGTCACGGCGTGGTCGCCTACCACTACGGCAAGAACTCGGCGCTCGCCCTGTGGGGCTCCGGCCCGGCCTGCGGGATGGACCCGAACATGTTGCTGGCCTGGCACTACTACGGTGGAGGCCGGCTGCTCCTGGAGGAGATCTACAAGTCCCTCAACATGGACGTGGTCTCGTACCTGTACGGCCCGATGCCCACGCAGCCCCTCGGCTGGTTCAAGAAGCCGGTCTCCAAGGCCGATGACTTCAAGGGGCTCAAGTACCGCACGGTGGGGCTCTCCATCGACATCTTCACCGGTCTGGGCGCCGCGGTGAACGCGCTGCCCGGCGCCGAGATCGTCCCGGCGATGGACCGAGGCCTCCTCGACGCGGCCGAGTTCAACAACGCGTCGTCCGACAGGGCGCTCGGATTCCCCGACGTCTCCAAGGTGTGCATGCTGCAGAGCTTCCACCAGTCCGCCGAGCAGTTCGAGATCCTGTTCAACAAGAAGAAGTACGACGCCCTGCCCGACGACCTGAAGAAGATCATCCTCTACGCGGTGGAGGCGTCGTCGGCCGACATGTCGTGGAAGGCCATCGACCGCTACTCCCAGGACTACAAGGAGATGCAGGAGAAGCAGGGGGTGAAGTTCTACAAGACTCCCGACGCCATCCTGAAGAGGCAGATCGAGCTCTGGGACCAGATCCTGGCCAAGCGGACGGCCGAGAATCCCTGGTTCAAGAAGGCGTACGACTCGATGCTCGCCTTCGCCCAGCGCGCCGGGAAGTGGCAGGCCGACACGCTCGTCGACTACAAGATGGCCTACAGCCACTACGCGAAGAAGCAGACCTAGCCCGCCACGTCCGGTCGGCCGTCCGGCTCCGTGCCGGGCGGCCGATCCGTCGCCTGTGCCACGGAGGTCCCCCCATGCAGAAGCTCCTCCTCAGGGTCGACAAGATCAGCACCTGGGTCGGCCACGCCTTCTCGTGGCTCATCGTCGGCCTCACCGTGATGATGACCTGGGAGGTCCTCTCGCGGCGGTTCTTCGACGCCCCCCACGCATGGGTGTTCGACGGCCAGATCCAGATGTACGGCGTCCTCTTCATGATGGCCGGCGCCTACACGCTCTCGAAGAGCGGCCACGTCCGCGGCGACGTGCTCTACGGCTTCTTCTCGCCGCGCGTCCAGGCGGGGATCGACCTCACCCTCTACGTCGTCTTCTTCATCCCCGGCATCGTGGCGATGACCTACGCCGGGACCATCTACGCCCGCGAGTCCTGGGCCATCGGCGAGCGCTCCAACATCATGCTCGAGGGCCCTCCCATCTACACCTTCAAGACCTTCATCCCCATCGCCGGGGCGTTGATGGTCTTGCAGGGTGCCGCCGAGATCGTGCGCTGCGTGATCTGCTTGAAGGACGGCGACTGGCCGTCGCGCGTCGAGGACGTCGTGGAGGTCGACGTCGACAAGCTGAAGGAGATGGTCCACGTGAAGGACGAGGACATCCAGGCCCTCGACAAGTACGTGGTGGAGCAGGAGCAGCGGAAGGAGACGAAGCCGTGAAGATCCGCAAGGAGCTCTGGTTCGGCTTCATCCTCATGGCGGCGATCGTCATCCCGACGTTCGTGCTCATGCCGGCGCCCTGGAACATGACCGGCGGCCACCTCGGCTTGCTCATGCTGTGCCTGGTGGTCGTGGCCATCATGCTGGGCTTCCCCACGGCCTTCACCCTCATGGGCATGGGGGTGATCTTCGCCTGGCTCGCCTACCGGGCGCAGGCGCCCGACCCGGTCGCGGTGCGGCAGACGCTCGACCTCATGGTCCAGCGGACCTTCGCGGTGATGACGAACGACGTCCTCATCTCCATCCCGCTCTTCGTGTTCATGGGCTACCTCGTGGAGCGGGCGGCCCTCATCGAGAAGCTCTTCAAGAGCCTGCACCTCGCCATCGGACGGATCCCCGGCTCGCTCGCCGTGGCGACGCTCGTGACCTGTGCCGTGTTCGCGACGGCCACCGGGATCATCGGCGCGGTTGTGACGCTCATGGGCCTGCTGGCGCTGCCGGCGATGCTCCGGGCCCGGTACGACGTCAAGCTCTCCGCGGGCGTGATCACCGCCGGCGGCTGCCTGGGGATCCTCATCCCGCCGTCCGTCCTCCTCATCCTCTACGGCGCCACGGCCAGCGTGTCGGTGGTCCAGCTCTACGCCGGCGCCTTCTTCCCCGGGCTCATGCTCGCCGGCCTCTACATCGGCTACGTCATCATCCGGGCCAAGCTGAACCCGGCCCTGGCGCCGATGCCGCCGCCGGAGGAGCGGCTCGTGCCGATGCCCGACTGGGCCGTGAAGCTGCCCGGCGGCTCGACGCGGCTCGCCGTGCCCGCGCTCTCGGCAGCGCTCCGCTCGGGCACCACCGGCGTGCCCCGGAGGACGCTGGCGGGACAGCTCGCCCTCGCGCTGCTCCCCGCCCTCATGGTCGTGGCGCCGGTGGTCGTGCTCTACCCGGTGGCGACCACCGTCGAGGTCGTGGACACGGGGGGCCTGAAGGAGATCGGCGCCGCGCTCGAGGCGGAGCAGGTCCAGAGGCCCGCCGGCGGCCTCGCCGAGCCTCCCCAGGAGGGCCTGCAGGAGCCCCC
>Ga0209253_10001192_pt1 | contig 22710 bp, 20 predicted proteins | sample FrelakmetBRP12BR_FD_187145 | JGI IMG/M metagenome (GOLD analysis project Ga0209253, IMG submission 187145) | Freshwater lake sediment microbial communities from the University of Notre Dame, USA, for methane emissions studies - BRP12 BR (SPAdes)... | ecosystem: Environmental > Aquatic >...
TGGGCGTACACGGTCGGCAGGTTCCCGCCGAGGACCATCCAGGTCTTGCCGCCGTCGGTCGTGACATAGACGCCCATGTCGGTCCCGACGTAGAGGATGTCCTTTCTGACGGGGTCTTCGCGGACGACGTTGACCGGGCCGACGGGGATGCCCTTGGCCAGGCTCGCCCACGTCTTCCCGTAATCCGTGGACTTCCAGACGTAGGGCGTGAAGTCGTCGTCGCGCTTGCCGTTCTGGGTGAGATAGACAGTGCCGAGCTCGTAGGCCGAGGCGATGACGCGGGACATCCACTTGCCCGGGGCCAGGCCGGCCGTGATCTCGGTCCAGGCCTTGCCGCCGTCCTTGGTCACCCAGAGCCGGCCGTCGTCGGTCCCGGCGTAGATGAGCCCGGACTTGACGGGCGACTCGGAGATGGTGAAGAGCGTCTGATAGCGGATGTCGCCCCGCGTTGGCGCGTCGTTCGTCGTCAGGTCCGGCGAGATCCGCTCCCAGGTGTCGCCGCGGTCGAGGGACCGGAAGACGTACTGCATGCCGTGATAGAGGATGTTCGGGTTATGGGGGGAGAGAATGAACGGGGCCAGCCACTGGCCGCGCAGAGGCGGCTCATTCTCGTAGAAGACCGGGAGGATCGTCTTCGTGAAGGGCGAGCCGGGGAAGCGGCCGGGCTTGCCGTACTCGGCCCGGGAGATCGTCCCGTAGAAGCCGGCCGAGTAGACGACATCGGGGTTCGTCGGATCGATGAAGTGGTTCGAGCCCTCGCCGCCGGGGGCGCCCTCGAAGGCCTGGGTGGGGATGCGGTCGCGCCCGGCGCTGAGGTCGACGGCGGCCCGGAAGCTGCCGTGGTCCTGCATCGAGCCGTAGACCTTGAACGGCGTCGCCATGTCGTAGTTGAGGTTGAAGAACTGGCAGACGTTGAGCTCGCTCCGGAAGTAGCGCCAGTTCTTGCCCTTGTCGTAGGAGACGGCCACTCCCTGGTCGAAACCCTTGATCAGGTAGTTGGAGTTGGCCGGGTCGATCCAGAGGGCGTGATTGTCGCCGCCGGGGCTGCGGACGGTCGTATAGGTCTTGCCGCCGTCGGCCGAGGCGCTGAAGGGCACGCCCATGATGTAGGAGGTGTTCGCGTCGTTCGGGTCGACCCGGATCTGGCCGAAGACCCAGCCATACGTTCCAGAGTGCCGTTCCATGAGGCTCTTCTGCTGGGGCGTCAGGCCGCTCACCTGGGTCCAGGAGGCGCCGGCGTCGTCGGACCGGTAGACCGTGGCCCCCTTGATGAAGCCGGACGAGGGGATGCCGTAGGAGTCGGTCAGCTCCTCGGGCGTCGGCTCGCGGGAGATCTCGTAGTTGTCGACGAGGGCATAGAGCGTGTCGGGCTTGGTCAGGCAGAGGTCGAGGCCGATGCGGCCGCGCCAGCGGGCCTCGGGCAGGCCCTGGTTCGCGGGCGCCCAGGTCTTTCCGCCGTCTGTCGTCTTGAAGATGCCGCTCCCGGTGTGGTTGGCTTCGGTCCTGGGGTCGTTCCATTTCTTGCGCGTCCTCTGCCACATCGCGGCGTAGAGGGTGTCGCTCGAGCGCGGGTCCATGACCAGGTCGTAGGCGCCGGTCTCGTCGTTGACGAAGAGGACCTTCTCCCAGGTCTTTCCGCCGTCGACGGTCTTAAAGACGCCGCGCTCGGCGTTCTTCGTCCACTCGTGGCCGCCGGCCGCGACGAAGACGACGTCGGGGTTCGTCGGATGGATGACGATCCTGGAGATCGTGTTCGAGTCCGCGAGCCCCATGTGGGCCCAAGTCTTGCCGCCGTCGGCGGACTTGAAGATGCCGGCGCCGGCCTGGGAGCTGCGGAAGATGTTGTGCTCGCCGGTCCCGACCCAGACGATGTTCTGGTTGGACGGGGCCAGGGCGATGTCGCCAATGGCCGCCGTGACCTGGTTCTCGAAGATGGGCGTCCAGGTCACACCCTCGTTCTCGGTCTTCCAGACGCCGCCGGAGGCCGAAGCAACGTAGATGGTGTAGCTCCTGCCTTTGGGGGCGACGACGGCGACGTCGGTCACCCGGCCGCTGACGTTCGTCGGGCCAAGGAACTGCCACTTGAGGTCCTTGAACTTCGAGGCGGCCTGCATGGCCTTGTACTCCTCGAAACCTTTGAGCCGGAGCTCGGGGCTGGTCGACTGGAGGACCTTGGGCTTCACCGCCTTCGACTGGGCGAAGGGAAGGACGGCCAGAACAAGCATGGCCACGGCGATGAGGAATGCCGTTCTCCTCGCACGGGATTCATGGCTCAAGGACATCGGACACCTCCTCGGGGGGATCGAGAAGCCTCACTATAATGAAAGCCGCGAGCGACTGTCAACGTGCCGGGCCGGACGTCACGGCGTTGACACGGGCGGGCCAGCGGCGATACCATCGGCCGGAATGGAGGGACGATCCATGGAAGCCTCGGACATCGCCCGCATCGGAGAGCATTTTCAGGAGTTCACTAAGTACCGTCACTTCCTAACCCCCAGTCTGATGAGCCGAGGAGCGCCCGTGCCGGCCGCGGAGAAACCCGTTCCGCCGGGCGCCCCGATCGTCGAGCTCCCAGACCCACCGGAGGTCCTGCCTGAGAAGACGCGGGGCCTGTTCGACGTCCTCCGGACGAGACGCTCGCGCCGGGACTATCCCCTTGAGACGCTCGCGCTGGATGACCTGGGGGCTCTGCTGTGGTCCGTCCAGGGCGTCGTCGTCTCGGGCCGCGGCTACACCCTGAGGACCGCCCCTTCGGCCGGGGCGCGCCATCCGCTGGAGACGTACGTGATGGTCAACCGGGTCGAGGGTCTCACGCCCGGGCTGTGCCGGTATTCCCCCGCCGGGCACCGGCTGGTCCGGTTGGGAGACGACCCCTCCGATGCCGGCCGCCTGGCCGCCGCCTGCTTGGGACAGGAGATGCTCCGGACCTCGGCCGTCTCCTTCATCTGGACGGCCGTCATCGAGCGCGGCCGCTGGAAATATCAGCAGCGGGCTTACCGCTACATCTATCTCGACGCCGGCCACGCTTGCCAGAACCTCTACCTCGCCTGCGAGGCCCTCGGCCTCGGCTGCTGCGCCGTGGCGGCCTTCGACGACGACGCGGTCGACAAGCTGCTCGGCGTCGACGGCCAGGAAGAGTTCGTTGTATACTTGGCGACCGTGGGACACGTAAGGGCCGGTCGCCCCACCTGAGGCTCCGCCCGCCCCGGACAAGAGGGGCCTACCGAAGCTCGTCCAGGGCCTTTTTGGCCTCCGCATAGTTGGGATTCAGGGCAAGCGCTTTTTGGTAGGCCGCCTTGGCCTTGTCGGCCAGCCCCTTCTTCTTATAGGCCTCGCCGAGATAGAAATGGGCCTCCGGCGTGGGCTTGGCCAGGGAGGCCTCGAAGTCCTGGATGGCCCCGTCGAGGTCCCCGCCGAAGCCTTGGGGCGCCATGATCCGGACCATGCCCCGGCCGAAATGAGCGTCCGTGTTCTTGGGATCGAGCCCCAGCGCCGTCTCGTATTCCTGCATCGCTCCCATGCCGTATTTCATCATGTTCAGCGGATTGCCCTGGGCCAGGTTCCCCATGATGTGGCCTTTCCAGGCGTGGAGATCGGCGCGGTTCGGGTCTTTGGCCAGGAGGGCCTCGACGGTCTGGAGGGCTTCGGGGAATCTGTTTTCCCCGAAGAGCTTCTTGACGTCGTCCAGCGTGGCGCCCGCGGGAACGGCCGCAGGCGTCCCGGGCGCCGGAGCTTCGGCGGCCGGGGGCTTGGCCATCCCGGGCATCTTGCCGCCCATGATCTGAGGCAGCATGTTCAAGAGGACCGGCAGAAGCTCTTGGAGGAGCGACGGCTTCTTGTCCTCTTCCGGAATGAGCTCGACGCGGACCTTCTCGCCCTCGATGATCAGGAAGCCCAGGGGAACGGTCTTGGCCCCCATGCCGCCGCCAAAACCCATGCCTCCGCCCCCGCCGCCCAGGCCGAACTTGATCTTGGCGAACGGGATGACGACCGTGTCCTGGACCGTCAGGGGCTGGCCGACGACGGCCCCGGCCTTGAGCCCGGCGACCAGGCGGTCGAATTCGGCCAGGCTCTTGTCGAGAGGCCCCTGCGCGGTCAGGACCACGGGGCCAACGAGGAGAGCGCCGCAACAGATGGCCAACAGGCGTTTCGTGTTCATGGCCGCCTCCTCACTTCCTCGGCACCTTGCCGACGCTGACGAATTCCGCGCCGGACTTGGTGATGACAATGAATCCCAGGGGCCGGGCCTCGCCGCTCATGTAGAAGCCCTTGGCGCCCTGCTCAGGGCTCTGGGGCACCGACGCGCCGCCGCCCCCGAAGCCGACATCGACCATGATGACCGGCACGAGGGTGACCTTCCCGATCTTGATCGGATCGCCGGTGATCGTCTTGACCTGAAGGCTGCTGGCCAGCCTTTGGGCCATGGCCTCGACCAGCTGGTCCGTGGGCAAGGGCGCCTTGGCCGCGGCCTTGGGGCCCGTTTGCGCGCCGGCCGGGGCGCCGGGCGCGAGCATCAGGACCAGGGCCGCCAACGCGATGAGCTTAGCTCTCAAGATGCACCTCCTCGATGATCTGATTCCCCTCAAAGGACTTTGCCTGTCATTATGATACTACGACCGGGGGAAGGTAAAAGTTGACGGGGGTGCCGCCGGCACCCCGGATATTTGGGCCCGCCAGGGCTAGCTCAGGAGCGAGGCCAGGGCGATCGAGTAGAACTTGGTATCCTCCGAGTCGCCGCGCGAGGTCAGGACGCACGGCCGGGGGCGCGAGGCCTGTGGTATAATGGCCCGAAATGCGGATCCGGAAAGCCCTCCCGGAGGACATCCCCGACGCGGTCGCACTCGCCGTCAGGCTAGGCCTGGACTATCCCGGGATGGAGGCCGATCCGTTGTGGGTGGCCCTGGACGCCGGCCGGGCGATCGGGCTCATCGCCCTCAAGGCCCACCCCGATTGCCTCGAGCTTTGCGCCCTCGGGGTCGATCCGGACCACAGGGGCAAGGGTGTCGCCCAGGCCCTGGTCAAGGCCCTGATGGCCGAGGCGCCGGGCGCAGTCCACCTGGCGACGGTCATCCCCGGCTTCTTCGAGACCTGCGGCTTCCAGGTCGCGAAAGAGGTCCCGGTAACCTTCCCGGCCAAACGCAAAACCCCCTGGTGCGACGGCTGTCCTCAGAAGCTCTGCACGGTCATGGCGAGAGAAAAGCCTTGAGCCTTCCCCGTTACCCGGACTTCAAGCCCCTGGGCCTCGAGGATCAAGCCGTCTTCAACGAGTATTTCGAGCGTGAGACGTCCGGAGTCTGCGAGCTGAGCTTCGCCAACCTCTTCATCTGGAAGGATTCCGAGCACCCGCGCTGGACGATCCTCGACGGAAGCCTCTGCATCCTGGTCGAGCCCGGAGGCGAGCCTCCGTATGCCCTGCCTCCTGTCGGCGGCGACCGCATCCCCGAGGCGATGGAGGCCTGCTTCCGCCACGTCCCGCGGCTCGCCCGCGTCCCCGAGGATTTCGTCCGCAGGCACGGGACCTGCTTCCGGATCGAAGAGGACCCTTCGAACTTCGACTACATCTATCGCGTCGAGGACCTGGCCGAGCTCAGGGGCAAGCGCTACGACGGGAAGCGCAACCGCATCAGGAAGTTCGAATCGACGTTCGCCCATGAATACCACCCGCTCGCGGCGGCCGACGTCCCCGGATGCATCAGGCTCCTCGACGACTGGTTCGAGGAGAAGAGGAACGGAGACGCGGACAGGAAGGCCGACAAGCAGGCCATCGTCCAGGCGCTCGCCTCGTTCGAGCTCCTCGGGCTCAAGGGGGGAGTCGTCAAGGTCGGCGGACGGGTCGAGGCCTTCACCCTGGGCGGGCGCCTGACCGCCGACACCGCCGTCATCTCCATCGAGATCGCCAACCCGGGCCTCGTCGGCCTGGCCCAGTGGATCAACCGCGAGTTCGTCCGCCGGGAATGGTTGGGATTCCGGTATGTCAACCGGGAGCAGGACATGGGCATCGAGGGCCTGCGGCAGGCCAAGCTGTCCTACCAGCCGGCCGGGATGGTCAAGAAATACAACCTGTATCCCGCGGCCTGAGCGGGTCACTCAGAGGGCTATCGTTTCCGCGAGCGTGTAATGGCCCTTCTCGTCCCGCCCGATGCGTCCGGCCGCGACCTCCGGGTCGTGGCTGAAGACGAGGATCCAGCTTTCGGCGACCGCCCGGCCGAGAAGCGCGTCCTTTTCGACGAGAAGCGTCTCGGCCGAGATGTCGTAGCCCATGAGATAGGGGAGGGGGAGGTGCCGCGAGGTCGGCGCGATGTCCGAAAGGAACGCGAGGGTCCGCCCGTCGCCCTTGACCTCGACCCATTGGAGGCCGCGGGTGTGGCCGTTCGTGGCGTGGACCCAAACGCCGGGGGCGATCTCCCGGGAGCCCGAGGCCAGGACGAGCCGCGTCCGCTCGAGGAGCTTCGTGTCCTCCGCGATGTAGCTGGCCCGCTCGCGGGCGTTCGGGGCCTTGGCGGTTTCATAGTTCGACGCCTGGACGTGGATCCGGGCTTCGGGATAGCGCGGGTCGGCCGCGCTCTCATCTCCAGGGCGGGCCCGGAAGATCCCCCGGGCGTGGTCGAAATGGAGGTGGGTCAGGATGACTTCGGTGACACTCGAAGGATCGAGGCCGGGCCCGTCGCCCTCCGCGGGCTGGATATCGTAGATGCGCCTCAGCTTATCCGTCCAACGGTCGCCCATCCCGGCATCGACCATGACCACGTGTTCTCCTGTCCGGATGATCAGGGACCGGGCGGCGAGGCGGATCCGGTTCTCGTCGTCCGGGGGCGAAAGCTTCGACCAGATGGACTTCGGGACCGTTCCGAACATGGCCCCGCCGTCGAGGCGGAAGAAGCCGTGGTTGCGGACGGCGATGTCGAAGGGCCCGAAGCGCATGCGGGTCAGGATCCGCGACGAGTTTACCACGGGCGCCGGGGCCCGTCCAGGGCCACGGGGCTTGTGCGGGCCAGGGGTTTTGGCTATCCTAGTGTCGCGTCATATAGGATCATCTCGTATCATTCGGCGTTCATAGGAGCATTCATATGGCTGATCAACCCGCGACCATAAAGCTTGGCCAGGTGGCCGAGGTCATCTCCCGGGAGTTCCAGGACGAGGACAGCATCACCTGCTACCTGGGCTCCAACGCCGCGACGCCGACGGCCGTCATCGAGCATCTGACGGCGGCCGTCAAGGCGGGGACACCCCGGCTTCCGTTCATTCGCATGGCCCACATCCTCCTCCAGGGGCCGGTGCCCTACGTGGAGCGGGGTCTGCAGAACCGGATCATGACCTATTCTATCTTCTCCGCGGGAGATGTCCGAAAGGCGGCCAACGACGGCCGCGCCTACTACCTGCCGTGCACGCTGGCCAACCTCGACAGTCTCCTCGGCAAGGGCCGGCCCTTCTCCCCGGACCTGGCCATCTTCAAGGTCCGGCCGCACGAGGTCACCGGCGAATACAGCCTGGGGCTCTCCGTCGAGGCCATGCACACGGCCATCGACCAGGCCCGCTGCGTCATCGCCGAGCTCGATTTCAGCATGCCCTTCACCGAGGGCCAGTCCATCATCGATTCGCAGTCGATCGACTACCTCATCGACGACGACGACGTCAAGCCCGTCTACGCCTTCCCCGGGCCCGACTTCGACGGTCTTCCCCCCGAGGAGGCCCGGATCGGAGAGCTCATCGCCGAGCACTTCATCTACGACGGAGTGACCCTTCAGGCCGGTATCGGCCAGATCCCCGACGCCGTGGTCGGAACGATCAAGCGGGCCGGCTACAGGGACCTCGGCATCCAGACCGAGCTCTACGGCGACGGGCTGATGCTCCTCCAGAAATCGGGCATCGTCACCAACCGGAGGAAGAAGCAGCACAAGGGCTACAGCACGACGTCGCTGATCATGGGCTCCCAGGAGCTTTACGAGTTCGTCCACATGCGGGCCGGCGTGCAGATGCGGCCCTGTACGATCACCAACGCTGCCCACGTCATCCGCATGAACAGCCCGTTCGTCTCCGTCAACACGGCCATGGGCGTCGACCTGTTCGGCAACGTTTGGGCCGACTACATCGACGCCCGGCGTTACTACAGCGGCGTCGGCGGCCAGCCTGATTTCGTCCGGGCCTTGAACGACCCCGCCCATGGCGTCCCGATCATCGCCCTCAAGAGCGTCACGGACAAGGGGGAGTCCAAGATCGCCAAGGTCCACCCCCCGGGGGTCAGCTTGACCGCCTCGGCCTATGACCCCGTTGTCATCGTGACGGAATACGGGATCGCCGACCTCAGGGGGCTGACCGCGGGCGAGAAAGCCCTGGCCATCGCCAGCATCGCCCATCCGAAGTTCCGGGACACCTACCTCAAGGACCTTTACGAAGACCCGATGTTCACGAAGCCTCTCGGGTTCACGCTGGACAGGACCCCGCACGGTGTCAGGACCTATACGGGGAAGATCCGGGTCGCCTGAGGTAGCCGCTATTTTAAGAAGACCCGCTCCGGGTCGACGACCTCACGCAGGATGCGGAGCTCCTCGTCCGACGGCGGCGTGGTCTCGCGGGCCCCGGCGACGTCGAGCCCGAACTCCGTTTCCTCGGCCACGGCCCCGGGCGTGAGGCCGGGGTGGAAGCTCTCCAGGTAGGGGAGCTTCGTATCGGCCCGGAAGCGGATGACTCCCATGGTCGTGACGATGACGTCCGGGCCTCCCCGGACGAGCCCGGCCGCTTGCCGGCTTGTGCCGCCTTCGATCCACCCCGGGCTCGTGACGTAGTCGACCTTCTCGGGGAACCGGCGCTTCTCGTGCTTGGCGATGATGATGGTCCTCTTGGCCAGGCAGGCGATGTCGCAGGCCCCGCCGCTGCCGGAGAATCGCACTTTCGGCCGGCGCGGGTCGTCGCCGATGGAGGTGCTGTTGATGTTGCCGTAGCGGTCGACCTGGGCCCCGCTGAGGAAGCCGACGTCGACGCGGCCCGCCTGGAGGACGTAGGTGAAGACCTCGAGGAGGCCGGCCGCGACGGCCGCGCCGCGCATGGCCCGGGGATCTCCGACCGACATCGGCAGATGGGCCAGGCGGCTGGCCACCGTGCCGGCCTCGAAGATGATGACGCAGCCGGGGGCGTGGGTCTTCTGGGCCAGCATGACCCCGAGCATGGGCAGGCCGGTCCCGGCGAAGACGACCTCGCCGTCGACGACCGCGCGCGCCGCGATGACCGTCATCAGCTCCATCAGCGAGTAACTCGGGGCGGCCATGGTCATATCCTCCGCTTCAGGTCCGGGCTGTAGCCGAACCCGGGCGCGGCCCTCAGCCCTTCCAGGCGGGCGGCCCCGCCCACGGCCTCGAGGTAGGCCCGAAAGTCCCGGACACCGTAAACATAGCGGTCGAGGTAGGCTCGGTAGACGGCGTCATCCTTGGCGCTGTCGTGGTACTCCTTGAGCTGGACGGGGTCGTAGTCGTAATAATTGTAGACCGCGTACGGGTGGGCTCCGAACGGGACGTGGCAGACGTGCTTGACGACGAAGAAGGGGATGGGATTGAGCTCGGGGGTTTGGCGCAGCGCCTCTTCCTCGACGATCTCCTCGGCCGTGACGATGACCGTGTCGGCCGAAAGGGCCTGCTGGATGTCGGCGTAGCTCTGCCCCTCGATGCGGACCGTGCCGGCGGCGGTGGCCTTCTGGACGTGGAGGACGGCGAACTCCGTATGGATGGCCGGCACCAGGACGACCCGGTCCGCGGGGTCGAACGGGGACTCCATGACATGGGCCTTTTTCGGCGCCGTCCGCGGGTCGGCCGCCCTCTGGCCGGGCGTCAGAGCCGCCTTGCCAACGACATCGCTCCCGAGGAGACTGCGGACGGGCATGAAAGGGATGCCCATGGCCCCGGCCGTGAACCGGGCGACCATGGAGAAGTTGCTGTAGTCTTCCCACTCGATCGTGCCTCTCTCGACGGCCCGCCGCCAGCGCGGCCCGACCGTGTTGAAGGCCTCGTCGGCCTCGTAGGCCAGCTCGACCCGCTTGACGCAGCCGGCCCCGATGAGGATGTCCCAGTCGCCGCCCGGCGAGTGGCCGAAGAGATAGAGGTCGCGCCTCTTCCGGCGGACGAGCTCGTAGACGAAGGCCATCGGGTGGCGCTGGGTGGTGAAGCCGCCGAAGGAGAGGGTCGCGCCGTCGGGGACGAGGGCCGCCGCCTCCTGGAGTCCGATCATCTTTCCGGGCATCCCCTGCCTCCTCTTTCCTATTCTATATCCCAGGTTCGGCCGGAAATCAATGCGCGCCTCCGGCTCCCGCGATTGACTTGGTCCCTGAGGTGGGGTATAGATAAGGCGGGCCACGACGATCTTTCGCGGTTCCTTTTTTTTGCGGCCTGACGCACTTATTCTTATTCGAGAGGCGGGGCCTTCCCCGCTCTGATGAGGAGGTCGGATGGCTGGCATCATCGGCTACGGGGCTGACATCCCGCGCAACCGCATCCGCGTCGAGGAGATCGCCAAGGTCTGGGGGGCCGACGCGCCGAGCTACAAAAAGGGGCTGATGCTCGAGGAGAAGTCCGTCCCTTCGCCCGATCAGGACACCATCACCATGTCCGTCGAGAGCTCGAAACGGGCCCTCAAGCGGGCCGGGATCGACCCCCGGGAGATCGGCGCGGTCTACGTCGGGTCGGAATCGCATCCCTACGCCGTGAAACCGAGCGGGACGGTCCTGGCCGAGGCCATCGGGGCGACGCCGGCCGTCCACACGGCCGACCTCGAGTTCGCCTGCAAGGCCGGGACGGAAGGCATGTTCATCGCCCTCAACCTCGTCCGCTCCGGGGCGGTCAAGTACGCCCTGGCCGTCGGGGCCGACACCTCCCAGGGGGCGCCCGGCGACGCGCTCGAATATTCCGCCGCGGCCGGCGCGGCGGCGTTCCTGTTCGGCAAGGAGCGGCTGGTGGCGGACGTCCTCGAGACCTACTCCTATACGACGGACATGCCGGACTTCTGGCGCCGCGAATACATGTACTACCCCCGCCACGGCGGGCGGTTCACGGGAGAGCCGGCCTACTTCGCCCACGTCACGGGCTCGGCCCGGGGCATCATGGCCAAGGCCGGGCTGAAGCCGGCCGACTTCAAGTACGTCATTTTCCACCAGCCCAACGGCAAGTTCCCCTTCCGCGTCGGCGAGATGCTGGGCTTCACCAAGCCGCAGATCGAGCCCGGATGGCTCGTCAACAAGCTCGGCAACACCTACTCCGGCTCCTCGCCCCTCGGGCTGACGGCGACGCTCGACATCGCCAAGGCCGGCGACCTCGTCCTCCTCGTCTCCTACGGCTCGGGAGCGGGCAGCGACTCGTTCGTCATCCGCGTCACGGATCGCATCGACGAGGTCCGGGACCTGGCCCCCCGGACCCGGACGCTGCTCGACACGAACAAGGTGTATCTCGAATACGGCGCTTACGCCAAGTACCGCCGCAAGATCCGGAAGGCGGAATAGGAGGCGGGCATGAGAGACGTCGCGATCATCGGCGTGGGCATGACCAAGTGGGGCGAGCTCTGGGAGAAGTCGCTCCGGACGATCTTCACCGAGACGGCCCTCCTGGCCCTCGAGGACGCGGGGGTGGACAAGTTCGACTCCCTCTTCGTCGGCTGCATGTCGTCGGGGCTCTTCGTCGGACAGGAGCACCTCGCCTCGCTCCTCGCGGACGACCTCGGCCGGATCCCCGTCCCCGCGGCGCGGGTCGAGTCGGCCTGCGCCTCGGGCGGCCTGGCCCTGCGCCAGGGCTTCATCGAGGTCGCCTCGGGGGCGAGCGACGTTGTCCTCGTCGGGGGCGTCGAGAAGATGACCGACGTCACCGGGTGCGAGGCGACCTACGCCCTGGGCACGGCGGCCGACCAGGAATACGAGGGCTACCACGGCCTGACCTTCCCCGGGCTCTATGCCATGATGGCGGTCGCCCACATGCACCACTACGGCACGACGCGGGAGCAGCTGGCCATGGTCGCCGTCAAGAACCACGACAACGGCTCGAAGAACCCGCTGGCCCAGTTCCCCTTCAAGGTCACGGTCGACGGGGTCCTGAACTCTGTCCTCGTCGCCGACCCCCTGAGGATCCTCGATTGCTCGCCGATCACCGACGGGGCGGCCGCGGTCGTCCTCTGCCCGGCCGAGATGGCCCGCAAGATGAAAAAGCCCGCCATCCGGATCACCGGGAGCGGCCAGGCCACCGATACGATCGCCCTGAGCTCGCGCCGGGACCTGGCCTGGCTCGAGTCGACCCATCTCGCGGCCGGGAAGGCCCTGGCCATGGCCAAGCGGAAGATCGAGGACATCCACCTCTTCGAGGTCCACGACTGCTTCACCATCGCCGAGATCATGGTCACCGAAGCGCTCGGCCTGGTCAAGAAGGGCCAGGGGGGGAAGGCCGTGGAGGACGGCCTGACGGCCCGGGGGGGCCGCTTCCCGGTCAACCCGAGCGGCGGCCTCAAGGCCAAGGGCCACCCGGTCGGCGCGACCGGTGTCGCCCAGGCCGTCGAGGTGGTCAAGCAGCTCCGCGGCGAGGCGGGGGACCGGCAGATCAAGGGCGCGAAGCGCGGCCTGACCCAGAACATGGGCGGCACGGGCGGCAGCTCTGTCGTCCACGTCTTCGAGGCGGACTAGGAGGAGACCATGCCGACACCTTCACGTTATTGGCGCGAGATCCCCCAGCGTTACCGCCTGGAGGCCGGGAAGTGCAAGGGCTGCGGCTTCGTCGCCTTCCCGCCCCGCGTCGTCTGCCCGAAGTGCGGGGCCAGGGAGTTCGAGCCGACTAAGCTGGCCGAGGCCGGCAAGCTCGTGACCTACACGGTCATCCGCGTCCCGCCCGGGCCGTTCGAGGACCAGGCGCCTTACGCGGTCGGCATCGCCGATCTCGATGATGGCGTCCGGCTGACGGCCCAGGTCGTCGATTGCGACTTCGACCGCCTCGCGGTCGGGATGCGGGTCCGGCTGGAGTTCCGCAAGCTCTCTGAGGAAGGGCACGCGGGCGTCATCTACTACGGCTACAAGTTCGTCCCGGAATAGGCCATGTTCAGGATCGAGTCCAAGGTCGACACGCGGAGCCCCGACTACCGGCGCAACTTCGAGGAGATGGGCCGCGTCGTCGCCGAGTACAAGGCGCGCCTGGCGGCGGTCCGGGAAGGCGGCCCGGCGAAGAGCCGCGAGCTCCACAAGTCCCGCGGCAAGCTCCTCGTCCGTGAGCGCCTGGACCGGCTCTTCGACCCGCGGACGCCGTTCCTCGAGCTCAGCCCGCTCGCGGCGAACGGTCAGTACGACGACGAGGCCCCGGGGGCCGGCATGGTCACCGGGATCGGCGTCGTCCACGGCCGGGAGGTCCTGGTCGTGGCCAACGACGCCACGGTCAAGGGCGGCACGTACTTCCCGGTGACGATCAAGAAGCACGTCCGGGCCCAGGAAGTGGCCCTGGAGAACCGCCTGCCCTGCGTTTACCTCGTCGACTCGGGCGGGATCTTCCTGCCCCACCAGTCGGGGACCTTCCCGGACAAGGAGCACTTCGGCCGGATCTTCTACAACCAGGCCCGGCTCTCCGCGCTCGGCATCCCCCAGATATCCATCGTCATGGGCTCGTGCACGGCCGGAGGGGCCTATGTCCCGGCCATGAGCGACGAAACGGTCATCGTCCGCCGCCAGGGCACGATCTTCATCGGCGGCCCACCGCTCGTCAAGGCGGCGACGGGCGAGGAGGTCAGCGACGAAGACCTCGGCGGGGCCGACGTCCACTGCCGCATCTCGGGCGTCTCCGACTATTACGCCGGTGACGACGCGCACGCCCTGGCCATCGCCCGGAACATCGTCGAGACCCTCGACCCGCCCCGGCGGTTCGAGCTCGACGCGGCCGCCCCTGAGGAGCCGCACTACGACCCGAAGGAGCTCTACGGCATCGTGCCGCCGGACCTGCGCAAGTCCTTCGACATGCGCGAGGTCATAGCCCGCCTCGTCGACGGCAGCCGTTTCCAGGAGTTCAAGGAGCTCTACGCCCAGACGCTCGTCTGCGGCTTCGCCCGGATCATGGGCTACCCGGTGGGCATCCTGGCCAACAACGGGGTCCTCTTCTCCGAGAGCTCGCTCAAGGGGGCGCACTTCGTCACCCTCTGCGCCATGCGCAAGGTCCCTCTCGTCTTCCTCCAGAACATCACCGGGTTCATCGTCGGCAAGCAGTACGAGCACCGCGGCATCGCCAAGGACGGGGCCAAGCTCGTTCACGCCGTGGCCAACGCCGATGTGCCCAAGTTCACGGTCATCGTCGGCGGCTCCTACGGCGCGGGCAACTACGCCATGTGCGGCCGCGCCTACGGGCCGCGCCTTCTGTGGATGTGGCCCAACGCCCGGATCTCGGTCATGGGCGGCGAGCAGGCGGCCTCGGTCCTCGTCCAGGTCAAGATCAAGAAGCTCCAGGAAAAGGGCGTCAAGATGTCCGAGGCCGAGAAGACGGGGATGATGAAGCCCATCGTCGACGCCTACGAGGCCGAGGCCAGCCCGTACTTCAGCACGTCCCGGCTTTGGGACGACGGCATCCTCGATCCCCTCGACACCCGGGCCGCCCTCGGATTGGGCATCGCCGCGAGCCTCAACGCCCCGATCCCCGACTACAAGGTCGGGATCTTCAGGATGTGACGAAAGCGCCATGACGGGACAGCCCTACAAAACGATCCGGGTCGAGCGCGACGGCCGCGTCGGCCGGGTCTGGTTGGACCGGCCCGACGTCCGCAACGCCTTCAACGCCGTCATGATCGGCGAGCTGCGGCAGGCCCTGTCGACCCTGGCCGGGGACGCCGCCATCCGCGTCGTCGTCCTCTCGGGCCGGGGGCCGTCCTTCTGCGCCGGCGCCGATCTCGCCTGGATGCGGGACGTGGCCCGGTTCACCCGGGAGGAGAACCTGCGCGAGACGCTCGACCTCGCGGAGTGCCTGCACGATCTCTACAGCCTGCCCAAGCCGACGGTCGCCCGGGTCAACGGGCCCGCGATAGGCGGCGGGACGGGCTTCCTCGCGGCCTGCGACATCGCCGTGGCCTCGACCGAGGCCCGCTTTGGGCTGAGCGAGGTCAAGATCGGGGTCGTCCCGGCCGCGATCTCGCCCTACGTCCTGCGGCGGATGGGGGAGAGCCGGGCCCGCCAGTATTTCCTGACCGGCGAGAGGTTCGACGCCCGCCGGGCCGAGGAGATCGGCCTTGTCAACGCCGCGGTGGCCCCCGACGAGCTCGATGCCAAGGTCGAGGGGATCGTCTCGTCGCTCCTCTCCTCCGGCCCCGAGGCCTTGGCCAAGGCGAAAGAGCTCATCACCCGCGTCCCGGGGATGAGCTTCGAGGAGGCCAAGCGCTACACCGCGGAGATGATCGCCGGCCTGAGGACGAGCGCCGAGGCCCAGGAGGGCATGGCCGCCTTCCTCGAGAAACGCAAGCCGAAGTGGTCGGAGTAGGGGGAGCGAGCCGCATGTTCCGCAAGGTCCTCGTCGCCAACCGCGGCGAGATCGCGGTCCGGGTGATCAGGGCCTGCCGCGAGATGGGCATCGCTTCCGTGGCCGTCTTCTCCGAGGCCGACGCGGCCGCGCTCCATGTCCGGCTGGCCGACGAGGCCGTTCCCCTCGGGCCTCCTCCCGCCGTCGAGAGCTACCTCCACATGGACAAGATCGTCGCGGCGGCCCGGGCGACGGGCGCCGAAGCCGTCCACCCCGGCTACGGCTTCCTGGCCGAGAACTCCGCCTTTGCCCGGCGGTGTGAAAAGGAAGGGCTGGTGTTCATCGGTCCGAACTCGGCCGCGCTCGAGCTCGTCGGCGACAAGGTCCGGGCCCGCCAGACCATGGAGAAAGCGGGCGTCCCGACCGTTCCGGGGATGAAGTCCTGTTCCGCCTCGGCCGAGGAGTTCCGGGCCGCGGCCCGCGCCCTCGGCTATCCGGTCATGGTCAAGGCTTCGGCCGGCGGGGGCGGAAAGGGCATGCGGATCGTCACGGACGACGGCGGCCTCGCCCCGGCCCTCGAGGCCGGCCGGCGGGAAGCGAAGTCGGCCTTCGGCGACGACTCGGTCTACCTCGAGAAATACATCGAGGAGCCCCGCCACGTCGAGTTCCAGGTCCTGGCCGACAATCATGGCCGGACCGTCCATCTCTTCGAGCGGGAATGCTCGATCCAGCGGCGCCATCAGAAGATCCTCGAAGAGTCGCCGTCGCCGGCCCTCGACGCCAAGCTCCGGCGCGAGATGGGGGAGACGGCCGTGCGGGCCATGCGGGCAGCGGGCTACAACAACGCCGGGACGGTCGAGTTCCTTCTCGACAAGGACGGCCATTTCTATTTCCTGGAGGTCAACGCCCGGCTCCAGGTCGAACACCCCGTCACCGAGCTCGTGACCGGCGTCGATCTTGTCCGCCAGCAGATCCTCATCGCCTCCGGCGCGGACCTGCCCTTCCGTCAGGAGGACCTCGCCCAGCGCGGGCACGCCATCGAGTGCCGCATCTACGCCGAGGACCCGGGGGCGAACTTCCTGCCTTCGGCGGGCCGCATCGTCCTCCTCCGCGAGCCGACAGGGCCCGGCGTCAGGTTCGACAGCGGCGTTTTCGAGGGCTTCGAAGTGCCGGTCTTCTATGATCCCATCCTGGCCAAGCTCATCGTCTGGGCCGAGGACCGGGAGGCCGCCCGCCGGCGGATGGCGGCGGCCCTGCAGGACTGCGTCATCCTCGGCATCCACACGACGGCCGGGTTCCTCGGCGACGTCGTCGGTCACCCCGAGTTCCGGGCCGGCCGGGCCACGACCTCGTTCATCGGCAAGCACTTCGCGTCGTGGGGGACAGGGGAGGGCGAGGACGAGAGGAAGCGGCTGGCCCTCGCGGCGGCCGCTTTCGAGGCCCTCAGCCCGGGCGCGGCCCCGGGCGGGGCGGCCGAGCCGGGCCGGAAAAAAGACACAGCCACTCCATGGACGACCCTGGGCCATTGGCGGGCGGGGGGAGAAGCGTGAGCGCCTCGGCGTTCGACTTCCTACTCGACGGCGAGGTTCGCAGGATCTCCGTCGAGGCCCGCGACGGGGCCCTCGTCGTCCGCGAAGGGGACCGCGCGCTCGAGACCGGGGTCCGGAGGGTCTCCGCGAACGAGCTCAGGCTCCGCTTGGGGGACCGTTCGGTCAGGGTCTTCCTGGCCCGGGACGGGGAGCGGACCTTCGTCGCCGTCGACGGCCGGCAGTATGTCGTGTCCGAACCTCGTGTCGATGCCGGACGTCCCGGCGCCGGCGACGACAAGGCCGCGGGAGGGTCGCTGCGGGTCAAAGCGCCCATGCCGGGCAAGGTCACGAAGCTGGCCATCTCCGTGGGCGAAGAGGTCCGCAAGAACCAGACCCTGGTCATCGTCGAGGCCATGAAGATGGAGAACGAGATCAAGACCTCGATCGACGGCGTCGTCACGAAGGTCCACGCGGCCGTCGGCGACCTCGTCGACGCGGAGAAGATCCTGGTCGAGATCGAGCCGAAGGCCGCCTAGCCGGCCGGCGAGGAGGACCGCATGTGCACCGACAACTCGGAATCCTTGAACGAATGCCGGGACATGGTCCGGGATTTCGCCCGGGCCGAGATCGCGCCTCACGTCCGCGAGTGGGACGAGAAGGCCCATTTCCCCAAGGAGACCGTCCGCCGCATGGGCGGGCTGGGCCTGCTCGGCATCCTCATCCCGGAATCATACGGCGGGGCGGGCCTGACCTACGCCCACTATGTCGCCATCCTCGAGGAGCTCGGGGCCGTCGAAGGCGGGCTGGCCTTGACCGTGGCCGCCCACAACTCCCTTTGCACGAGCCACATCTTCGCCTACGGCTCGGAGGAGGTCCGCAGGGCCTGGGTGCCTCGCCTCGCGAGCGGGGAGATCCTGGGAGCCTGGGGCCTGACCGAGGCCGAGGCCGGCTCGGACGCCGGAGGCACGAAGACGACCGCCGTCCGCAACGACAAGGGCTGGGTCCTCAACGGCTCCAAGAACTTCATCACCCACGCCTCGGTCGGCGGAGTGGTCGTGGCCATGGCCCGGACGAAGCCCGGGACGGACCACCACGGCATCTCGGCCTTCCTCGTCCCCCTCGGGACACCCGGCGTCTCCGTAGGCAAGCACGAGGACAAGGTCGGCATGCGCACTTCGGACACGGCCTCGCTCGTCTTTGAGGACTGCCAGGTCGGCCCCGAGGCCCTGCTCGGGAAAGAAGGGGAGGGCTTCATCCAGGCCATGGAGATCCTCGACGGCGGGCGGATCTCGATCGCCGCCCTGTCGGTCGGCATCGCCCGCGGCGCCCTCGACGCGGCCGCGGCCTACGCCAAGGAGCGTCGCCAGTTCGGAAAGCCCATCGCCGCCTTCCAGGGCCTCCGGTTCATGCTCGCGGACATGGCCACCGACGTGGCCGCCGCCCGGCTGCTGACGGAACGGTCGGCGGAGGACAAGGACGCCGGACGCAAGACGACCCTGATCTCCTCTCAGGCCAAGCTCTACGCCTCCGAGGCCGCGGTCCGGGTGGCCGAGAAGGCCGTCCAGATCCTCGGCGGCTACGGCTACTGCAAGGACTACCCGGTCGAGAAGTTCTGGCGCGATGCCAAGCTCTGCACGATCGGCGAAGGGACGAGCGAGATCCAAAGGCTGGTCATCGCCCGGGAGGTCCTCGGCGGCTGATCTCTTGACGCCCGTCAGAGGCTCGCGTATCTTGACGCTGTCATGGAAAGGCCTGAAACCGGAAAGACGAAGTACGCCGTTTTCCTGGATAGAGACGGCACCCTCATTCATGACAAGGGGTTCATAACGGATCCCGATGATGTTGTCTTCTACAGGCTGACATTTGAGGCCCTTAAGATGCTCCAGGGGAGATTCGAGCTGTTCGTCGTCAGCAACCAGAGCGGGATCGCCAAAGGGATGCAGAGCGTCAAGGAAACGGAAGGGGTTAACAGGCATGTCGTCAGACGATTGAGGGCGGAAGGAATATTAATTAGGGATTTCTATTATTGTCCCCACCGCCGGGAAGACGATTGCCGTTGCATCAAGCCAAAGCCCTTTTTCGCCCAGAAAGCCGCCGCGGATCACGGGATTTGCCTCTCCGGCTCTTTTTCGGTCGGGGACCATCCGCATGATGTCGAGCTGGCCCGCAATTTCGGCGGCACCGGAGTCTATGTTCTGACCGGCCACGGGAGGAATCACACTTGCGAGCTTCCCAAGAACGTCTTTGCCGCGAAAAATATTCTTGCTGCTGCAAAATACATCTTAGAGCAGCCCCTGTCGGAAAATAAGTCCGGCTCCTCCCGCCAATGAATAAACTGCCTCGGCTATTAGATAACAACCGCAGGTGGGCTTCAAAAATTAAAGAAGTCGATCCGAACTTCTTCCGCAATCTGAAAAAGCAGCATGCTCCGGAATACCTGTGGATCGGGTGCTCGGACAGCCGGGTCCCCGCCAACGAGATCGTCGGGCTGTTGCCGGGCGAGCTGTTCGTCCATCGCAACATCGCCAACCTGGTCATTCACACGGACATGAACTGTCTCGCGGTCCTTCAGTACGCCGTGGACATCCTCAAGGTCAAGCATGTGATCGTCTGCGGGCATTTCGGATGCGGCGGCGTAAGGGCCGCGATGGAAAACCGCCCCCATGGGCTGGTCGACAACTGGTTGAGGCCCATCGGGGAGATCTGGCGCCGGAACCGGGCGGAGCTGGAGAGCATCCCCGACGAGTCGGAGCTCATCAACAGGTTGTGTGAGCTGAACGTGCGCGGTCAGGTCGTCAATGTCTGCAACACGACGATCCTCCAGGACGCGTGGAGACGCGGGCAGAAGATAACGGTTCATGGATGGATATACGACCTGGGAGACGGACTGCTCAAGGACCTGGGCGTGTGCGTCTCTTCGCCCAAAGAACTGGGCATCCTTCAAGAATGAATGAGGCCGCGGTCCGGGTGGCCGAGAAGGCCGTCCCGATCCTCTACAGACTTAAGGCCGATAGATAGTAATAGACATGGATCGCGAGCTTTATTCCCATTTGAAAGGATCCCAGTTCAAAATACTCATTTGGCGAATGCCCATTTCCTCCGCTGCCAAGACCGACATTGACGACCGGTATGCCGAGTTCCTTTTTCAATAGTCCCATAATAGGGACCGATCCGCCTTGTCTGATGATCATCGGCTTTTTGCCGCATACTTTCTCATAAGCTCTATTGACAGCATCCATGACCGGCCCCTGGGTCAAGAGCTGGCAGGGCGGAGAACCTGGGCCCAAGACCAATTGGATGTCGACCGTATTCGTTTCAAAGCCACGGATGAAGTCCGCGAACTTTTTTCCAATGTCATCGGGATCTTGGGCCTCAACGAGTCTCATGCTCACCTTGAATCCCGCTTGAGAGGGAATGATCGTTTTGTTCCCTTCGCCGCGGTATCCTCCATAAATCCCATTGACGTCACACGTAGGCTGTGCCGAGGCGCGTTCCATGACAGAATATTGTGGAACACCCCAGAAATGGCTGATGCCGCTTGTTTCATACAATTCCTGTTTTCTGGCCTCTTCCGTTTCTTTCATGGCCGCATCATCCTCTTTTTCCAACGGGCGAACGGCATCATAAAAACCTGGTATCTTGATATCGCCGGAACTATCATGCATCGCCGCAATGATCTCAGAAACCATGTGAATGGGATTGTGCACGATCCCGCCATAGACACCAGAATGCAGATCTTTCTTTGGCCCCGTAACTGCGACTTCTGCCAGAACGATCCCCCTGGTCGAGGAGATGATCGATGGATTTTCCCCAATGCTGCCGCCATCGCATAACATGATCAAGTCCGCCTTGAGCAAGTCCCTGTGTTGTCGCAAAAAGGCTTTGGCAGAAGGTGAACCGCTTTCTTCTTCTCCTTCGAAGAATAGCTTGATATTTAGGGGTAATGAACCCGCGGTCTTGAAAATGGACTCTATGGCTTTCAAATTGAAATAGACGCCTTGCTTATTGTCGGCAACGCCTCGGGCATAAAGCCTGTTTTCCCGAATAGCCGGTTGAAAGGGAGGAGAAACCCACAGACCCAGGGGATCTGTGGGCTGAACGTCATAATGGGCATAGATCAGGATTGTCGGCCTATCTTCTCCGGCGTTAAGCCATTCTCCATAAACTGCTGGACATCCCTCTGTCTGGATGATCCGGCCGTTCTCCATGCCGATCCTGGCCATTTCTTGAACAATGAATTCAGCGCCTTTTTGAATGTCTTTTCTGTATGTAGGATCCGTGCTGATTGTCGCGATCCTCAGGAATTCCATATAGCCTTTCAAATACCGTTCATTGTTGGACTGGCTGTATTCACATGCTTTCAAAGCATTATGGCTTATGTCGGAAGGATAGGAAGTTCCAAATACCATTGAAATGCAGAATAGAATTCTGGCAACTGAGAGAAAACGCATATTCATGCTCCTTCTTTGAAGATAGGGATTTCGTTGGGGAGACACCGCAGCCGTACTCATGCAATAAGTCCCGTGCCAGAATGGGTTGAACAGGCGCAGAACCTAGGGCTTCGCTCTTCGCTTCCGGCCGGCCTTCTTGTAGACGATGGCCACGACGGTCTTGTCGTTGCCGCCCATATTCACGGACAGAGCATAGGGCCGTTTCCGCGAGATCTTGACCTGCGATCCGCCGGCTTTCCCGGTGAGCTGGCGCCAGATCGTGACGGCCTGGCGGACGCCGGTCGCGCCCGTCGGGTGCCCCCAGCCGATGAGCCCGCCCGAGGTGTTGAAGGGGACTTCGCCCCTGCGCGAGGTCTTGCCCGCGAGGACGTAGTCGGGGCCTTCTCCTTTCGGCGCCAGGCCGATGGCCTCGACCGAGAGGATCCCGGAGATGGTGAAGCAGTCGTGGCACTCGACCGTGCCGATCTCGTCCAGCCCGATGCCGGCGGCGGCCAGGGCTTTCTCGACGGCCCGCCGGGTCGTCTCGAGCTCGGTCAGATCGGACGGAGGCGCCGTCAGGTCGGCCTCGACCTGGCCCCAGCCCACGACCTCGACGGCCTCGTCCTTGGAGACGCCGCAGCGCTCGAGCCCTTCCTCGGACATCACGGCGATGGCCGCCGCACCGTCCGACACCTTGGAGCAGTCGAAGACGTTGAGGTGGTCGACGAACGACCGGGGATTGGGCTCGGCCATGGCCAAGGCCTCGAGGTCTTCGCAGGCGTTGTGGCACTCCTGGGCCGTGTCGCACAGGCGCGCGTTCTCGACGGCGTTCCGGAACCAGCGGGCGAAGGCCCGCCGGGTCTTGTCCCGGCCGTACTTCTCGAAGTAGGCCCCGGCCCGGTCGCTGAAGAGCGAGGGGAAGAAGTAGGCGTGGCCCTTCTTGCGCTCGCCGCGGTACCATCCGGCCCCGCCGAGGATGTCGGCCCCGTAGACGGCCTTGACCGTGTTCTGGACCTCGACGCCGACCGCGAGGGCGACCTCGGCCGTGCCGGCCAGGACGCTCTTCATGGCCGCGGTCAGGGCCACCCCGCCCGAGGCGCAGGCGCACTCGACCCGGGTCGCCGGCTTCCAGCGGAGGTCGGGGTCGATCGAGGGGATCATGGCCGCCAGATGCCCTTGCTTGTTGAACCGGGCGGCCATGAAGTTGCCGATGATCCCCTCGTCGACGTTCTTGCCGCCGCCGATCTTGGCCAGGACGGCCCGTCCGGCCTCCTGGATGTATTCCTCGAGCCCGGGCCGGGGCTTTTTGGGATG
>Ga0209253_10001193_pt1 | contig 22707 bp, 15 predicted proteins | sample FrelakmetBRP12BR_FD_187145 | JGI IMG/M metagenome (GOLD analysis project Ga0209253, IMG submission 187145) | Freshwater lake sediment microbial communities from the University of Notre Dame, USA, for methane emissions studies - BRP12 BR (SPAdes)... | ecosystem: Environmental > Aquatic >...
TTAACAATTCAAGAATAAAAATACAAGCCTTTAGCTCTAATGAAAGGCTGGTATTTATTTTATACTTGACATTTAGTACATATGTTCTATAATGTAGGAATGGAAGCCTTTGAGAAGTTAAAACTGCTTACATCTCAGATGCATTTAGAGCCGGTTGAAGACATTAACTGCCTTCAACTACCTTCACGGAAACAGGATAAGATCACAGTCAGCTCTGCAATTTTACCTAATGGAAAACGTATATCATTATTAAAATCGCAGCTTTCAACCATATGTGAACGAAATTGCTATTATTGTCCATTTCGCGCAGGACGAGATTTTCAACGTGCCTCATTTATTCCTGAAGAATTTGCAAAGATTTTTATGTCATTGTATACAGCGCGAGTTGCGGATGGGATATTTCTAAGCTCTGGTATCTTTTCTAATGGTATTGTCACACAGGATAAATTACTGGATACTGCAGATATTCTGCGTAATAAACTATCATATCGTGGCTATATCCATTTAAAAATTATGCCTGGTGCCGAATTTGCTCAAGTAGAAAAAGCCATGCAGCTTGCTGATCGTGTATCAATCAATCTCGAAGCTCCAACAAAAGAAAGACTAGAGATGCTCGCTCCTCGGAAGCAATTTGTAGAAGAACTTGTTGAGCCATTAAAATGGGTTCAACAAATCCGTATATCTCAACCACAATCTAAAGGTTGGAAAGGACATTGGCCATCGTCAGTAACCCAGTTTGTGGTAGGTGCCGTTGGAGAATCAGATCTTGAATTAATGGTCACGACTGAATATCTATATAAGATTCTTCATTTGAAACGCACTTATTTCTCAAGTTTTAATCCAATAATCGATACACCGTTAGAAAATATTCCACCAAGTTCTCCGAAACGTGAACTCCGTCTTTATGAAGCATCATTTCTTTTACGTGATTATGGATTTTTTATGGAAGAGCTTCCTTTTGATTCTTCAGGTCAACTACCTTTAGATAAAGATCCAAAATATGCCTGGGCGACACAAAACTTATTGGAACATCCGGTAGAAATAAACCATGCAGATAAACATTTATTGCTTCGTATCCCTGGAATTGGTCCAAAAATTGCTGAGAATATCCTGAAAGAAAGATTTAAAAACAAGCTTTCAAAACCTGAGGAATTATCAAAGTTTGGTATAAACCTCAAAAGGGCTGCACCATTTTTATTAGTAAACGGTAAACGGATTGCATATCAGATTTCATATTTGTAAAGTACAAATTGTCCCTTGAATTTTTTAATTAGATACTCTATACTGAGCTACCATGTTGCGCATCGGCATAGATATCGGAGGTACATTCACGGATTTTGTCATTTATGATCCAGAAGACGAGAGTATCACCACTTTCAAGCGTCTTACTGATAATTCAAATCCAGCAGATACGGTAATACAAGGCCTCAAAGAAATCATTACAGATCACCCTGTCGTGATTATTCATGGTTCAACGGTTGCAACCAATGCCTTATTGGAAAGGAAAGGAGTTCGCACAGCATTAATCACAACCCGAGGATTTAAGGATATCCTCCAAATAGGAAGGCAAAACCGTCCAAGTATCTATAACTGGAATTTAAGACCTCCAAAAACCCTTGTTCCTTCTGAATACCGATATGAAGTTAATGAACGTATAGACTCTACCGGCAATATCATTATTCCATTGCTCATCGATGAAATCGAAGACATTTCTAATCTTCTGACGATGGAAAAAATTGAATCCATAGCCGTATGCCTTCTTTTTTCCTTTTTACATCCACAACATGAGAAGCAAATCGCGAAATATTTCCGTCGAAAAGGTTATTTTGTTTCTGCTTCAGCGGAAATCCTGCCTGAGTATAGAGAATACGAGCGTACGAGTACAACAGTAGTAAATGCTTATGTCTCTCCAATTCTTAATAAATATTTACAAATTTTGCAAAAATCCATCCCCGATTCAAAATTTCAAATCATGCAATCCAATGGGGGAATGATCAACCTTACTGAAGCCCGGCAATATGGAGTTCGGTGCATTTTATCTGGTCCCGCGGGTGGAATTGTTGGCTCTCAATTCATTGCGCAATCTATTCAGGATTCTGGAAATGTCATCCAATCTTCAGAAAAAGTAAAAATTATCACGTTTGATATGGGCGGGACATCCACAGATGTTTCTCTTGTAGATGGTGAACCCACTATAACAACAGAATCAATTGTAGGAGGGTGTCCTATCCATCTACCTATTCTCGATATCCATACTATTGGCGCAGGTGGCGGATCAATAGCATTTGTTGATCCTGGAGGTGCATTGCAAGTTGGTCCACAAAGCGCAGGTGCAGACCCAGGACCTGCATGTTATGGAAAAGGTGAGCTGCCTACAGTTACGGATGCCAATCTTGTACTGGGACGAATTCTTCCAGATCATTTTCTTGGTGGTAAGATGAGAATTTATCCGGATCGCGCATATTCGGCTATGAAAAACTTAGGTAGAAAAATTAACCTCTCCCCGGTTCAAGTCGCCAGTGGAATAATTCGTATTGTAAATGCCCAGATGGAGAGAGCATTAAGAGTAATTTCTGTTGAACGTGGTCATGACCCACGTGATTTTTATTTATTCTCCTATGGTGGTGCGGGAGGATTACATGTTGCTGATTTAGCACGCTATCTTGGAATTCCAAGAGTAATTATAAGTAAATTTGCGTCCACCCTATCTGCATTTGGAATGATAACATCAACTGTAATAAAAGATTACTCACAAACTGTAATGTTACCTGGAACTGTCAGGAGAAGTAAAATTGATAAATTATTTTCTCCTTTAGTCGAACAAGGTTTGTACGATATTACTACTCAAGGAATTCTTACTAATGAAATTAAAATCCAACTCAGCTTAGACATTCGTTATGTTGGTCAATCATACGAGCTTATTATTCCGTATACCGGTGAATTTATAAATTTATTTCACGACGCACATAAATCGAGCTACGGATATGCGCATCCTGGTCGACCAGTAGAAATTGTCAATATACGTGTAAAGGCTATCGGTAAAGTTCCCCCGATTCATCTTCCTCAAAAAAAATATCCAGCGGTAGATTCTAAACCCGTAGAAGAAAAATATGCCTCGGTAGAAATGAATGAAGGAGCGATTTCAATTCCATTATACAAATATGACCATTTAGTTCCAGGAAATAAGTTAGAAGGACCAGCACTTATCATATCATCAGATACTACAATTCTAATCTATACAAATGATATTGTTAATGTGGATAATTACCAAAATTTAATAATCGATATTCGACTTACTTAAAAAGACTTGTGTATATAGTGATATTGTTAATATTGAACGCCAGCGAATTAATTTCTATCCGCCTAACCTATATATACATTAAGTTTCATATCAACGAGTTAATTGATGTATCCCAGCCCAATATTGGATGAATATCTTTGGTTAATAAATGAAAGCAACTAATAATTGAAAAAGGTTAATTCATACTAATGACTATGCGCAACCAAGGAAAAAGTTCAACAATCGATCCAATACTTCTTGAAGTATTCAAACATCAATTCTCATCCATTGCTGAGGAAATGGGTGCTATTCTTCGTAAATCCAGTTTTTCTCCAAATATCAAAGAGCGCCGAGATTTTTCCTGTGCCATTTTCAATGCGGATGGAAGAATGATTGCCCAGGCAGCACATATACCAGTTCATCTTGGATCGATGCCATTATCAGTTGCTAGTGCAATTTTAAAATATCAGCAAACTGAATCCCCGCTTGTACCTGGGGATACGATTATTCTTAATGACCCCTACCTTGGCGGTACACATCTGCCAGATATTACCTTAGTAACTCCCGTGTTTGTTGCTGATCCACCTAAGCTTAATCATCCAGGACAAACAAATAATCTATTGGCCAGTCATAAAAGACCTTATGCATACGTGGCGAGCAGAGCGCATCACTCTGATGTTGGAGGAATCGTTCCAGGTTCAATGCCTATCGCTCGTGAAATTTTTCAGGAAGGGCTTATCATCCCACCTATAAAACTCATCAGTGGTGGAAAATTAAGTAACGATATTATGGACTTTATTTTAGCAAATGTTCGTACTCCAGAAGAACGTTTAGGTGACCTACATGCCCAGATTGGAGCTAACCAACGCGGGGTACGATTACTCATTAATTTAATCAACCGTTATAGTCTGAGTGAAGTTTCTCATTATATGGAGGAATTACTTTACTATACAGAACGCATGACGCGTAACTTAATATCTAACCTTCCTAATGGATGTTTTTCGTTTGAAGATTATTTGGATAACAATGGGATTTCTGATTCTTTAATTCCAATAAAAGTAACAATTACAATTAGTAACGACACCGCAACCGTAGATTTTACAGGATCGTCTGCTCAACAAGAAGGAAGCGTTAATGCAGTATTTGCCATCACATTATCAGCAGTCAATTATGTGTTCCGCTCCCTAATCGACATGGATATACCAAATAATAGTGGATGTTTAGCGCCTATTAAAATAATTGCTCCTTTGGGATCGATAGTTAATTCGGTCCATCCAGCGCCTGTTGCTGGTGGTAATGTTGAAACTTCTCAACGCATCGTGGACGTTTTACTCGGTGCATTAGCCCAAGCATGTCCTGGTAAAATACCAGCTGCTTCTCAAGGCACAATGAATAATGTAAGTATCGGTGGCTGGGACCCCGAACATAAACGCTACTATACCTACTACGAGACCATTGGAGGAGGTACTGGAGCTAGTCTAGAGGATGATGGTGTTTCTGCAATCCACAGCCATATGACAAATACCCTCAATACTCCAATTGAAGCACTGGAATACAACTTCCCGATTAGAATTAATCGCTATGAAATTCGAAAAAACAGTGGGGGAAAAGGTGCACATCATGGTGGGGATGGTATTATCAGAGAGATTAAATTCCTAACTGATGTACAAGTTACTTTAATAACAGATAGGCGTTTTACCTCTCCGTATGGATTATCAGGTGGAGAATCTGGCCAAAAGGGGGAAAACATATTGGTGCATGGTATTCAAGAATCTCTATTACCGGGAAAAGGATCTTTTCTAATTTCACAGGGAGATATTTTACGTATAAGTTCACCCGGTGGTGGAGGATATGGAGAAGCCGTTGAGCGAGAATAGTTTATTTATTATTCTAATATCAATCACTCCGGTTATTGTAATATTTTTTTTACTTGCTTTTCGTCGAACTCCTGCAGATATTGCTGGATTAATTGGATGGTTAGTAACAGCTCTAATAACCTGGTTAATCTTTAAAACATCAGCGAAAGTAATCATTCTCTCCAGTCTGGGAGGAGTTATCGCTTCATTACCCATTGCATTGGTTGTTGCTACTTCAATATTTCAAGTGACCATCATGCAAGAAACCGGTGCAATTGCGCGTATAGTGGCTTTGATAAAGACAGTTTCTCCAAATGACAGAATTGTCCAAATCATGATTGTTAATGTTGGATTTGGAACTCTACTAACAGCATTAGGTGCGGTACCAGTATCAATCTTGCCACCCATTATGCTTTCTTTGGGATATTCTTCATTTACAGCAATAGCATTACCAGCAATTGGATATGATGCATTAACCACATATGCTCTCCTTGGAATACCGATTGTTGTATTTTCGAACATAGTTGGATTACCGGTAAAAGATGTGGGAATATATTTTGCTCGTTTTATGCCTATTATCAGCACTTGCATTGCGCTTGGAATGTTGTGGATTGTTGGAAGGTGGAAAACAGTATCTCAAGGATTGATACCCGCCATCTTATCAGGACTAACTGCAGGATTTATTTGTATCGGAATGAATAAAATTGGATTCATTACGGTTACTGGTATTGCTGCTGGCATTGGAGTGATCATAGCAATGTTAGTCTATTTACGAATTTTGCGAAAACCCATCCAAGATCTAAATAAAATGGATGATAACGATAGAGCAGCTGAGAATAAAATGTCATTATATGCTGCAATTTCGCCTTGGATTATTCTCATCGTAATATCGCTACTAATTAATTCCCCTAGTTTACCGATATTTGATTTAACTTTTAATCGATTCTCAATGCCTTTAGAAATAATTCCTGGTTCACCAGAAAAAATCCGCCTTTTATGGCAGGCATACTTTTGGATTGCTATATGTACATTTTTATCCCTTCCAATAATGAAAACCTCTTCTTTACAATTAAAGGTTAGTTTTAGGAAATGGTTAAAGCGAGCTCCACGCCCTGTATTCTCTGCTGCGATATTTTTTGCGATTGCATATTTATTCAACCAATCTGGAAAGGATGCCAGTTGGCGTCTAGTTGATGAAAATATGAATATGATTTCCGTACTCGCGACTGCAGCTGCATCTACATTTGACCGCTTTTATCCATTAATCTCACCATACCTTGGCTTATTTGCTGGCTTCATCAGTGGTTCAGAAACTTCAGCAATTGTTATGCTAACCAACCTACATCTATCAACTGCCAAAGAAATCGGTGCAATTGGTCTTGTTGTCGCAGCTGCAAGTGGAATCGGAGGAGGGTTGGCAAGCGTTATTTCACCAGCCAAGCTACAAAATGCAGCAGCAAGCATAGACCAGATTGGAGAAGAAACTCGGGTAATTCGCATTACAATGATAATCGCATTGATTATCACTGGTGTCTGTGCACTAATGACCTTGATTTGGGCTTACTAATCGTTCCCAGGAACCAATCCAAGGCTTACCAAGGCGATTTTTTACTGGCACATTTACTTTACTCATTTTTTGGGTTACCTGGGCAATAATCTTAGTCACAGATCCCCAATCTTCTTTACGAAGTGCTTGCTTTAATTCATCACCCATCCGCGATGACCAACTCCATTCCATTCGGTATCGGTCAGCTTTAACCCAATATCCACGCTTTTCCCAGGCAAGGACTGATTTATCCACAGTTTCTTCAATCGCATTTAACGATAATGATATAAATGCCAATAAATCATAGGTATCGCTATCTACACCGGTCTGTTTTGATAGTTCACGAATAGCAATAATGATTCCCTTTTCCAACAAAATTCTATCCTTGCCCGGTGTACCAGATTTAATAATTCTTCCCAAATACTTACTCCTGCAAATCTATTAATATTTTGAAAGAAAATCTCCAAGATTATATCCGATTTATTGACGTACACTTCTCTCTGGCTTATAATCCCCGCTCGCGGGGAAGTGCTGGAATTGGCAGACAGGCATGACTTAGGATCATGTGCCGCAAGGCGTGAGGGTTCAAGTCCCTCCTTCCCCATGTAACCCTCTCATGGAAATAATAACCAGTGTGGATAAAAAGGAAAATAATTTGAACATCGAACAACAACTACTCGAAAATCATCAGGTCAAACTAACCGTCGAGGTTGACACAGCCAAGCTTGAAGAAGCCAAACATCGAGCAGCCCGGCACATTTCTCAACACAAGAAGATTGCTGGCTTTCGTCCCGGAAAAGCACCCTATGCAATCGTTCTTCGAACTTTTGGTGAAGAGACTATCCTTGAAAATGCCTTGGATATATTAGTAAAAGATATTTACCCTAAAATTATCGAGGAATCAAAAATCAAACCATACGGCCCCGGATCACTTGAAAATATGCCAAAACTCGATCCACCTACTTTTGAGTTTATCGTACCACTCGAACCAGAAGTAATCTTGGGAAATTATAAAGATATTCGTATTTCTTATAAACTCAAACCAATATCGAAAAAAGATATCAATAAAGTGCTGGAGGACTTACGGGAACGCCAGGTAGTCCTGGAACCGACAGATTTACCAGCCAAGGATGGAGATCAGGTATATATAAAGCTATCAATTATACGTCTACATCCGTCAGGAGATGAAACCCCATCCCTTGTAAACGATCGTCGTTTGCCGGTTGTTATTTCCTCAAATTCTTCAGACAAAAAAGAATGGCCTTTCCCAGGATTCTCCCTGTATCTACTTGGTGTCAAGAGCGGTGAAGAAAAAGTAATTCAGTACACCTATCCCAAGGACTCTGATTATAAGGAATTACGCAATATAGAAACTGAGGTCCATTTGCATGTTGAAGAAATCAAGAAACGAATTCTTCCTGATTTAACTGATGAATTTGCGCAATCTGTTGGTGAACAATATGAAGACATGGCTGCATTAACAAAAGATATTCGTAATTCGCTCGAAAAACAAGCAAAGGAAGAATACGATAACGAGTATAACGATAAAATTATGGTTGAATTACTTAAAACTACTGTCATCAAATATCCTCCTCAAATGCTGGAACGCGAGATAGACATTTTCATTAATCAGCTTGAAAATCGTTTAGCCCAACAGAAATTGGATATGGAAACCTATCTTAAGATGCGCAATATTGACACAGATTCTTTACGGACAGAAATAAAACCCCAAGCAGAAGAGCGGCTTAAGCATTCATTAGTACTTCTTGAAATTGCAAAATTAGAAAATATTCACGTGGAGAATAATGAATTAGAAAGTGAATCGATGCGCGCATTAGACGAGCTTGGGCGAATAATGCCGACAGATAAAGCCCGTAAAACCCTAACCAACGAGTTTGTCCGTAGCATGATAGGCAATATTGGCGCTGATTTACTTGTAAAGCATACATGGGACTATTTACAAACTATTGCCCGTGGTGAGAAAGAAATTGAAACGGTTGCTTCAAATCCAAATGATCCAGCTCAAGAACAGGATCATCCACAAAATACAAAAAAACTAAAACAAAAAAACACATCCCGGAAGGTAAAAAATAATGAACCCGAATAATCCATTATCGCTTGTACCAATGGTGATTGAAACTACAGGTAGAGGCGAGCGAGCTTATGATATTTTTTCACTATTACTCAAGAACCGTATAGTTTTCTTGGGTACTCCAATAAATGATCAGGTTGCAAACTTGATTGTCGCCCAGTTATTATTCTTGAACCAGGAAGACCGCGAAGCCCCCATATCGATGTATATTAATTCACCTGGTGGACAGGTTTATGCAGGTTTGGCAATATACGACACAATGCAGATGATCACCAACCCCATCAGCACGGTGGCAGTCGGCGTGACCGCATCCTTTGGTACTGTTTTATTAACAGCTGGCATGAAGGGACAGCGCTATGCATTACCACACGCAACTATTCATATACACCAACCCCTTGGTGGTGTTCAGGGTCAAGCAACAGATATTGAAATTGAAGCGCGAGAGATCTTGAGACTAAAAACTAGGTTGAATCAGATCTTAGCCTTTCACACAGGACAAACTGTAGAGGCAATTGAGAGAGATACCGATCGTAATTTCTATATGGATGCAGTTGGTGCCGTAGAATACGGAATTGTTGATCAGGTTCTTGAATCACCTACAGAAAAATCAGGCAAAAGTAAATTATAGAAGAGTTAATCCTGTATAACAAAATCGAATTCGTAAAGACCAGAATATACCCGGAAAAACTTTTCCCTAAAGTAATCTTCGGGTATATTTATTCTTGTATAATTTTTTCTTTTATCGTATGAAGATAATGATAAATAAAATTCCTCGTCATATTGAAGCTGTTATTCTCGACATGGATGGAGTATTATGGCGGGGTAATCAACCTATTGGTGATTTGAGCTCCATATTTACTCGTATTCATAATTTTGGTTGGAAAGTTATTTTTGCCACGAATAATGCAACGCGATCTCCTCAACAGTATGTTGAGCAATTATTCTCCTATGGTGTTGATGTTGAACCATGGCAAGTTGTTACTTCAGCAAAAGCAGTTATATATCGTCTTAATCAAATTTTTTCAAATAGCACTCCAATATATATTATTGGAGAACAAGGGTTAATAGATGCTTGTTCAGAACAAGGATATATTCATGATGAAGTAGATGCGAAAGCAGTTGTAGCCGGTTTTGATCGCCAACTAACTTATGAGAAATTAAAAAACGCTACGCTGCTGCTTAGAAAAGGTTTACCTTTTATAGGCACAAATCCAGATCTAACTTTTCCAACGCCTCAGGGTTTAGTACCAGGAGCAGGATCGATATTGGCTGCATTGACTGCGGCTAGCGATGTAAAGCCGTTGATAGCTGGGAAACCCGAGCCGATCATGTACCAAATCGCACTCGAACGGTTACAGCTGTCACCTTCGCAGGTCTTGGTAGTGGGCGATCGACCTGAGACTGATATCGCTGGAGCACAAAAAATTGGTTGTCATACCGCTCTGGTCCTCTCTGGAGTAACCAATGCAGACCAGGCCAGTGTTTGGCGACCAGTTCCAGATATCATAAGTCTAGACCTGGAAAATATCATTGATATGGTTAGGTTATAGGAAAATCTAATACCCATCACTGACGGTAATATTCATGGAAAACTATTCAAATATTTATGATTTAAGTTATGAAGAGTTGTCTCAAAAAATAAATTCATGGAATGAACCTGATTATCGTGTAAATCAGATATGGCAGGGTATTTATAAAAGCCTTTGGTCATCTCCGGTAGATTTTTCCATATTACCAAAATCATTAAGACAAAAAATCAGCGATATATACGCAATAAACGACACGATTATCGAAAACAAGCTTTCCTTCAGCCGATTAAATGCTATCAAAACCCAGAGATCAGCTGATGGCGAAACAATAAAAACCTTGTTTACATTATGGGATGGTAAGCAAGTTGAGGCTGTGCATATGCAGTACAAAAATCGCCATACATTGTGCATTTCCTCTCAGTCGGGATGTGCCATGGGGTGTGTGTTTTGCGCTACGGGTCAGATGGGTTTTCATCGTCATCTTTCATCAGGTGAGATGATTGAGCAAGTCTTATATTATGCCCGGCAACTTTCAATAGAACATATGCAGTTGACTAACATTGTTCTAATGGGAATGGGTGAACCTTTTCACAACTATGATGCTACTCTGTCGGCAATCAAGCGATTAAATAATCCACAGGGATTTAATCTAGGTGCACGTAGATTTACCATCTCAACGGTGGGTTTATTACCAGAAATTCGGAGATTCACCAAAGAACAATCTCAAATCAATCTTGCGATCTCCCTCCACGCAGCAGACGATACTCTTCGTTCTCAATTACTCCCCATAAATCGTAAATATCCTCTAGATGAATTATTTTCTGCATGCTTGGAATATATCCAAAAAACACATCGAAGATTATCCTTCGAGTGGGCTCTTATTGAGGGAGTGAATGATACCCCCGAGCAGGCTGATCTGTTAATTCAAAGACTTAAAGCACTGCGTATTGGTGGATCAAATTTATGCCATGTCAATGTAATACCACTAAATCCTACTGATAAATATATTGGTCATGCAACAACACGAAAAAACGCACTCGCTTTTCAGGAAAAATTGACTCAGGCAGGCTTACCATGTACCATTCGGTTACGACGGGGAATAGAGATTCAAGCCGGCTGTGGTCAGCTTGCAATTAAATACCAGTTATAGAAAAACAACAACCGTTTCTAAAATACTTCCTAAATACCACACAAAATATCTAATTATTACATCTCATTGTAAATTCATGTTTTTCTCGCTTGATATTTATGGATCTCAGAATGTTTAAAATTACAATTTTGTCATACATATTGTTCTAAATCTCTAATTGATTGTGAATAATTCTACAAATAATTTGGTGTCTTAATCTACCCCCGTTTGTTTGAATGCAGGTTGTTTCCAATATAAAACTCAATACTCTTGATCCAGATATATTTACTCAGTTAGCTCGAATTCTAGGCGCAAAACCCGTATCCAGACACCTTTTTCTCGGCAAGTCGACAATATACTTTCTCCAATGGATGATGTAAGTAAATTTTCGCTCGTAGCAATCACCCCCTTAACATTTTTTTCATTAAAATATTGTTCCAAATTATTCACACCACCAAGAATAGTTACCCCATGAATGCTGTTGCCCCATTTCAGTGAATCATCGTCTAAAAAACCCACCACGTTATAACCAATGGATGGATTTCGTAAGATCCACCTCAAAGCGATCTCACCGGCATCTTCAGCGCCATACAGTAAAATGTTCTGTTTTTCAACACCGCTGTACTGCCGGCTGTACATCCGATCTAAAAATAGAAAGGAGGAACGGGATCCTGTAAGACCAATAAGTAAAAATACTGTGAACAGGATGAACACCCCTTCAGGAAAACTTTGATCTGTAAATATAAGTTTTACAGAAAACCAAGTCAACACACCAGACAACATGGAAGCAATTACATAACGAAACAAGTCATTGATTCCAATATAACGCCATACCCCCCGGTAAACACGAAGTATATAAAATGAACCGTAACTTATCCCTAGAGCGATTGGCCACGAAACAAGAAAGAGGTCTATACTCTTAGAGGTCATATCTAATCCAAATTGCGTCCAATATGCAAGGTAATAGCTGATTCCAATTAACAATAAGTCAAAAACTAACTCAAATATCCTTCGCTTAAAGGTAAATACTGTTATCCACCTTGTAAATCCGCTTTGATTTTTATTATCCGTTGTAACAACTTTCATCCTGGCTAAGTAGGCAACAAATAACAAAAGGAAGATCAACAACAAAGGAATGAAAATAAGGCTTAAGTCATAATCCCATGCTTCGATACCAATTGCTGCAATTCCAGAAACGATTGTTATGACATAAAGAATAATCAATGCTTGGCGTTCAGACAATCCAAATGCAATTAATCGATGAGAGGTATGATCTGTCCCACCGATGGCTGGAGATTGTCCGCGAAGTATGCGGGTAATTGTCACCAGGGCAGTGTCCAAAATGGGTAGTAAAAATATTAAAATTGGCACACCCATAATAGCAAATATATTAGATGCCTGTGACCGTTGGGCAACTGCCAAGGATGCTAGAGAAAATCCTAACATCATGCTTCCACTATCCCCCATAAATATTTTTGCAGGCGGAAAGTTGAATATTAAAAACCCCAGGATGCTTCCTGCAAGTGCCAGTGAAACGAGTAATAAATCTGCCGCACCCGCCTTTATTACGAATATTGAAAGAAATCCTGATGCAATAAATGCTACTCCGCCAGCTAATCCATCCATGTTGTCAAGCAAATTCATGGCATTAGTAATTCCAACCAACCATAGAAAAGTAAGAAGGATATTCGCGATTGGCCAACGAAAGAAATTAATCGTATTATCACCAAAGAAAATAACTATTGTAGCTGCAAGTAATTGATATGCTAATTTTGTTGGAGGTTTAATTTTCTTTATATCATCATATAAACCGACCGAAAACATTATTAAAACCCCAATCAAAATACTCCATCGTTGTGATAAAAAGTCTTTTACATTACTCGTTAAAATTATGATAATTATTGTCGCAGCAAATGCAATAAAAATTCCAACCCCACCCAAGATCGGGGTTGGTTTCCGGTGCCATCGATCAGATCGTGGTATCACCAATTGATTGGTTTTATAGCTCAATACCCGAACTGCTGGCATTACTGCCATGCTTATAATAAAGGAGATTAATAATGGTAAAAGTGGCATACTTTACAAGTTTTCCAACGCTTAAAATACTGACCAAAATTCATGGCAAAGTCTGAGTTTGTGAAATCAAATCCTGAATTCGGTTAATAACAGAATTCGGAGCGCTACTTAATGCCTGATTTGCATAATATTGGGCAAAGGATTTATCGCCTAGCTGCAGGTAAAGTTTAGCTACTGCTTCTTGAACTTTCCACAAATCATTTATGCTTATCCCAGCATCAATGGATTCAAGTAATACATCAATCGCTTGTTGTAATTGATCGCGATCAACATTCTCAGGATCTAATCCAGCTTTTAAAACATATACATTGGCCAGTGAAACAAGGTAGCTAGCCTTTGATGTCTGATCCGATTTCTTTGCAACCTCAGCAGCAGTACGGTAATAATCTGAAGCCATCTGTAAAGCCTCTTCCTTGGATTGAACATCCTTGGCAGAGTTAGCCACCCTTAGATAATAATCTCCTAATAGACCATTCGTAAAGCTATAACTAGAATCCAATCCCAATGCATGCTCTAGCTTCGATAAGGCCTCCTTCGATTGACCAACCACTTGCATTAACAATACCGCCCATTCATCCCACAATGTAGAATTATTCGGACTAAGGGTTACAGCTGTTTGGTAATATTCAGATGCTTTCTGTGCTCGGTTAGCTCTTGCATCAGTGGAAGATGCTTTACCCGCCCACCAGCTATATAAACGAGCCAGATTTGCAGTGTGATCCGTATTTAGAGGATTAATCGATTGAGCTACTTTCAAATCACTCTCTGCTTGTAAAACCAGATTATCCTGTTCAGGAATGGAATCTGTGGCTTTTGCCTGCTCGAGATAACTTCTGCCAAGGAAGAGATAGTAGTGATCTTCTTTGGGAGCAAGTACCAGTGCTCGCTTGTATAAAAAGTTTGCAACCTGCCATTGTCCACTCTTGGTGAATGGTTCAGCCATTTTAAAAGTGATATCGGCATGAATAACCTGTAAATTTGAAAAAATGTTGACTAGGAAAACCAAGATTAGAGCCAGTGGGGCAATAACTATAATAACTTGAGACTTAATAATTCTTCGTTGTGGCCATTCATCTGGTAGGATGAAAGCAGCTATGCAAATGATGATTAGGATGTATAAATAATATTTGGATAGTAACGAGCCGATACTATTCACCTGTTGGATTACATCATTCTGGCTAGCTGGAGTAACACTGGCTAGGATTGCCAAACTGATTGCGTGTAAAATCCAAAATAAAAAACCTATGACAAATGACCCAACAAACATCAATCCAATTGACTTTAACCAGGTTTGATGGTTTACCTCCAGCTCATTTTCAGAAGAGAATAATAATACCCCGACGATCCATGTCGTTAGTACTAGAGCTATGATACCAAAAGAGAGCGTATTATTCTTATTTGCTAGAAGCGCAATCGAATTAATAAGAATCTTTATTGGTGATGTTGAATGTCCCGAATTGGTTATATAATCGTAACCCATTGTGGCAATTATCAATCCCACAACAATCGCACCAATAATTGAATATCTAACCCAATCAGGTCTCTCACCAACAAGCGGACGCCAATGTCGTCTTCCCTTGCGCTTTTGCACGTTAGAACTATACCTATCTAATTTCTTATTTACAGATGAATTCGTAATTTCCTCAGTTATTGCGACTGTTTGCGATTGTTCTGATAAAAAGTTCACTTTTGGTAGAATATATCCAACAACAAGCATCACACCAGCATAGGTCCAAAATAAAGTTCTTGTGGCTGCAATAGCAATTCCAAAATTTATTTCAACAAAATGACCTGCGATCGCTGAAATTAAAACGATTATCAGTGGTGTGAATGGACTATTATTTTGTCCAATACTTCTATTAATTGAAAAAAATAATGCATAAACTGTTAAGTATCCAATCACTCCAATAATCATCCCAAATGGTAAACCTACTCCAAGAAATTCTGCCCCCTTCAGAATAAACAATACGAACGATCCAGTAATCCCCCCTCCAATAAGGCATATAAAAAAGAAATATCTTTCACGTGTAGTTATAATTAATCCTTGCCATTGTAAGCCATGAAAAAATATTGAGCCAAAGATGGATAAATAAACAAGGAGACCAGCCAAGCCGGTAATAACAATGGAATCCCACGTCTCGTTGTGTGCACGGTCCGGGGATGCATTCCTCTTTTCTACCTGACCAAGTTCCGGCTGATAAAATTGGTTATACGCAACATACATTGCCTCGGGACCATAACCAATGATTGGTCTGAGTAAATTAAAAGGATCCGAGCTTCCATCGGGGAATTTTAATGGCTCATGAATCCCCACAAGTTTAACTGTCCCTTCCCATATATACTGGCGAACTAAGGCACTATTGCTCTCTGGATCCAAGAGTAAGCCAAACCTTCCAATTGCAGGTGATGATTTGAGCGATTCTAATAGGCCATTGGGTATATTAAATATTACCAGGAAAACCACTCCAATAACTGCGACACCTATGCCTGTATATGTCAGCCACCGTTTCTGCCAATATATAGAAAATAACAGTACCATGAAATAAACAGCAACCATTAATCCCAGGAGAGGACCTCTACTACCACTCATATAAATAGCAATTAATTCTAATGAAGCGATAAATACATATAGGGTAGCCTTTATAATTGGTTTCGCGGTTTTTATAGTTGATTCCTCTGCTTGCCCATCGTTTGCAATAATATCTCTGAAAGCCCCTATCATCTTACCCAATGTTAATGGAACTACCATGATAAGATATGCTGCTACAAAAATTGAATTCCCCATATTTGAAGCAATGCGCCTCGAAACATTACCTCCCCAGGGAATTGGATCTATTTGGTATCGCTGTAATAATCCATAGAGAGAAACGGGGAGGCTGGTAAGAATTACTGTTGTAATCAAGCGATTAATCTGGTTCTTCGTGCGAAGATTCACAACAAGTGAAATAAATATAACGATGTACGAGAAAGTCGTATATGTACCTTGCAACCTTTGGTAGGATCCAAATAGACTTATGGTCGGTGTAACCGAAAATATTGTTGCCAATAGATATACAATTACTAGGCCGATGACCGGTCCAACTAAAGGAAAACCCCATAAGTATTTTATAATAGAGGAATTACCCTTATTCTCTTTCCATTTTGTCCCCCCTTCTTCTACTAACTTCACGATCCATGCAGCAAGAGTTAATAAAGCTAACGATCTCAAGATTGTAATTTTATCCGGCTCAAAAATGCGACTCGAATAGATATTAAAAAATATTGGTATGATAATTACAGCTGCTAACCAGCCAGCCTCCATAATCCCTAGACAATAACGACTGATTTTTGTTGGCATAATAAGTCACCTAAATTAATAATAACCCTTACAATATCTCTATTATACATGGGCTGTATGATAACCATACTTGCTTCATATATTTTCTATAAGGGTGATTAATGTTCCATACTAAATAAATAATAGTCAATTCACAAATATGCCATTAAAATAATGTTTATTAGAATAGCAGCGTTTATTTACTCGTGTCACCGCAACATGATCCTGGTTCCGGTTTATCTATTGTATCAATAGAAAATTCGATGACCAAAGATAATCTTTTTAGAAAAATATACTTTCTTTTCGAAAATGAGTATTTCACAGCGTAGCATTCTTTCCTCTATATACACTCTTGGTGCGAGTGGATTTAATACGATCATCCAACTCTTCCGTTCAATTTTACTCGCCCGTCTGATCGCACCCGAGATTTTTGGAGTTTATTCCTTTGCCGCTTCATTTGTGCTTGTAACTAGCGCAATACCTAATTTTGGTATGTCCAGTGCCCTCCTTCATCGTGCTCCAGAAAGTGAAGGTGAAGAACCCCTACGGGTGCATTTTACAATCTTATTAATAATTAATATTCTTTGGGCAATTGTTATAGCGCTTATCGCAGCTTTGATATTTCCTCAAGAAAATCTTTGGGTACTGTGGGTATTTCTCGCGACTCAATTCGTAGATAATTTAGTCATTACTAGTCGAACATTACTCATGCGTCGCGTTGAATTAAAACGTATCGCGATCATTGATACAATTAGTATCGGTCTCTCAACTGCTTCAGCTCTTTTATTCGCATGGAAAGGATTTGGAATACAAGGCCTAATTTCCACAGATATTATCGCTGCTATCGTGGCAGTTTTTGGTTACCTAATCATCCGTCCACCCTGGAAAGTTCATCTTGGATGGTCACCCACGATTGCCCGTTATTTATTAAATTTTGGATATCGCACATTTCTGGGTAATCTGGTCAGTCAAGCCTTAGACTACACAGATAATTTATGGACTGGACAATTCTTGGGAAAATCCTCATTGGGTTATTATTCCCGTGCCTACACTTTCTCATCATATCCACGTAAGGTGTTAGCAATTCCAATCAATTCGGTTGCTTCTGGAACCTACGCTGAACTGAAGGAGAATCCAAAGCAGCTATCCCAGGCGTTTTTTCGAGCAAATGCCTTGTTAGTCCGCACCGGTTTCTATATGGCCGGCTTGTTGGCATTAATTGCACCAGAGTTTATCTACCTTGTCATTGGTGAACAATGGTTGCCGATGTTAGGTGCTTTTCGTCTGATGCTTCTTTTCACGCTTCTCGACCCGCTGAGGCTCACACTCGCTAGCTTGTTCATCGCTGTCGGCAAACCTGAGAAGCTATTTTGGATTCGATTGATCCAATTAGGCGTGATGATTATTGGCTTATTCATCTTTGGAAATTTATGGGGTATCTCTGGTGTAGCAATTGCTGTAAATATTATGATCTTTTTTGGTATCATAATCATGTTTTGGCAGGCGCGTGCTTATGTGCGGTTTTCATTATTAAGATTATTTGGTTCACCGATACTTGCTTTATTTATCGGGTTTCTAATTGCCTACTATGCAACAACATTATTAAGTACTAACGCTTCCTATTGGGTGACAGGAGCGACAAAATCCATAGCGTTTGGGGCTGTTTATGGGGCAATAATCTTGATTTTTGAACATAAAGAAATACCAATGCTTATAAATTATGCAAGATTAATACATCAAGGAAATCGATTTTCTCAAAAACCAAATGAGAAACCGAAATAATTACTGAGCAAGATCTATTTGACAAACAAAGATTAGCTTTAATTAATGTAAAACAAAATTCCTGAACACATTTTTTTTCTTATTGAATGAATTTACTAGAAGTAAACGCTCATATACAAGCAATTGAAACCAACCATGACTTATTACAGTGGAAAATTGGATCCTGGTGTGCATGGCCGATCATAAGATTTAATGTCGCGATGGTTTCTTCAAATTTGATAATGGATAATGCTGACATTAGACTTACAGCCTCAGAATATATGCAACAATCACTCCGGGATATTTTTGGATATTATCGATCCAACCATCCAAAGGCATTGCTTTATGTCGCGTCATCTAATCGAGTCGAACAAGAATCTGGATTATTTAAAGACGTTATTTTTGATGATTTACTGAAATATATAACCGAGTATTATAAGATTGAGATAATTAATAATAAACACTACCTCAAGCATAGCCAAAACGCTTTATACCCCAGTCAGATAAGTACAAGCTTTTTATTCTTGATATCAAACATTTTATCCAAACTTCCTTTGCCGAATTCAATCGATATTGTTGCAAATAAGTTTTATACCATTATTCAAAAAGAACTACCAAATTCAGAAATGTCATATTCATATTTTTGTAGAATCCTAAGATTATATTATTGGAGAAAACGGTTCTATAAGAATTTGTTATCCCGATTAAATCCTAAGGTTGTGTTATTACAGGTCGCCTATACAAATCATGCTTTGATTGCCGCAGCCAAGGAATTGAACATCAAAACTATTGAATTCCAGCATGGCATTGTTGATCGCCATCATCCAGGTTATTCTTGGCTTGCTAAAGCCATAAATTATAAAATGCAGATGCCTATTCCCGATTTAATTTTTTTATATGGAGATTATTGGAAAGATGAATTAATTGTCAACGGTTTTTGGAAAAAGGAATTACGATCTGTTGGTAGCCTCCGCCTTGATGACCATCGCAATAAATGTCTTCCAGAAGCCAATGAAGTAAATCGAAAAAAACCACAAAAAACCATCACAGTGACGACTCAAGCACTGGATATTGATCAACTGATCTCTTTTTTAATAGAATTCATTAATACCTCAACAATACCAATCGAAATAAATATTAAATTACATCCAAGAGAGTATAACAGGCAGCCCTATGAAAATGCATTCCATAATTATCCAAATGTTAGAATTATTTCCAGCCATCAAGAACCATCAACTTTTAATCTTTTAGAACGTGCTGACTTCCATGCTAGCATTCATTCTACTTGTCATTATGAAGCTCTTGGATTAGGGAAACCAACAATTATTTTACCTTTTACGAACTATGAACGGATACTTCCTCTATGCACTCAAGCATATGGTTATGCTTTTTTAGCAAGTACTCCCAACGAAATGATCCAGATAATATCCCGTGAAATTAATGTTCCATCTGAAATATCCGCTTATTACTTCCGTGATCATGCATTGGAAAATATGGTGAATGTGTTTCAAAGTGAAGTAGGAGAATCTATTATCTTCCGTTCTTAATTCTTTTGTAAATATTTTTAATGATTACTGCATTAATATAAAATAATAATTAAATATAGAACCCAAAATGAAATTTAGAATTATTAGCGATAAATATCTTGCATAGTTATGAGCAAAGTTTGTATTATTTCCACCGTGCATAACGCACTTGATAATCGTATCTTCTACCGTGAAGCCTATAGTTTGCATAAAGCGGGTTATGAGGTCACCCTTATTGCTATTCATAACCGACCAGAAACACTGGAAGGGATACGGATCTTACCATTAAAGCGTCTTATGCGAAGTCAACGTCCCCTTCTTTGGTGGAGAGCACTAAGCCTTGCACTTTCTACAAAGGCAGAAATCTTTCATATCCATGATCCAGAGTTATTGTTTATATCTCCCTTTTTACGTTTATTCTCTGGTCGACCTGTCGTTTATGATATCCATGAGTCAGTGGCTGATTTCATAGAGATTAAGGATGACATACCATATTTATTTAAAAATTTCCTTTCTTGGACCTTCCGTTGGCTTGAACCAGCCAGCGCTTATCTGCAAAGTGGATTAATCTTTGCAGATGATCAGATATCTCAGTCTTTTTCACACGTACATCGGCCAAAGGTTACGTTATTCAACTATCCATTGCAATCATTCATAGAAACTGCTACTCAATCATCAAAAATATATTATTCACACCAACCTATTGTTTTATACCTTGGTGGGCTTAAACGCAATCGTGGAACTACTCTTATGTTGGATGCGTTTAAACTCGTAATAGACGAAATTCCCGAGGCACTATTATATTTAGTTGGACCGTTTGCACCTGAATCCTTAGAATTTGAAATGCATTCTGAGATCGAGCTCAGGAATCTTAGTAATTCTGTCAAAATCACAGGACCGATTCCCTTTGCCAATGTACATGATTACCTGTCTCAGGCGTCTATTGGTTGGATTCCATTTCCTCCCGTATCGAAATATCAAAAGAATATACCTACAAAATTATTTGAATATATGGCATATGGGATACCTGTGGTTAGCAGTACTCTTTCACCTATCCAACCCTTCATCGAACACCGGAGAACCGGTTTCTTGGTCAAAGCCGATGATCCAACTGCTCATGCGCGAGCAATTATCGAATTATTATCCGATGCATCACTTTGTACCAGCATCGGAAAAAATGGACAAATTTTAGTTACCGAAAAATATCGTTGGACAGAAATGGAAAAACGATTAATTTCTTTCTATCGACAGATACTGTTACAACATAAATAGGTCTATGCGCATACTATACCTTTCTCAATACTTTCCACCCGAAGCAGGAGCCACACAAAGTCGTGCGTATGAGATGGCTCACACATGGGTTCGTATGAATCATGAGGTAACAATGATTTCAGAATTTCCTAATCACCCTTCGGGAATCATGCCACCAAAATATAAATGGAAATTTTTTGAGAAAGCCAATCTTGATGGAATTGAAGTGATTAGGGTCTGGGTAAAAGCATCACCGGTAAAAAATTTCCGCAACCGAATGCTGTTTTATTTATCCTACATGGTAAATGCAATAATCGCAGGATTATTTTTATCACGAGGCCGATACGATCTATTATATTCAACCTCTCCTCCACTATTTGTTGGTGGTGTTGCCCTTGTCCTAAGTTATCTGAAACATATCCCGATGGTATTTGAGGTACGTGACCTTTGGCCTGAATCTGCAATAGCTCTTGGTGAGATAACAAATACGCGTTTAATTTCCCTTGCTTCTAAACTAGAGGACATGTGCTATCGTAAAGCAGTACGGATTATTGTGGTTACCCAAGGTGTAAATAACAAACTAATTCAACGAGGGATTCCAGAGGGAAAACTGTCCATAATCCCAAATGGAGCTAATACCGATTTATTCGTTTTTAACCCTACATATCGAGAATATATTAGAAAAGAGCTAGGATTAACAGGAAAATTTATTGCCATTTATGCTGGTATTCACGGGCTGGCACAAAATCTTGAAACAGTTTTACTATCAGCTCGCGAATTAATGAATAATCCAAAGATTCACTTTTTAATGATCGGTGATGGACCCAAGAAATCGGAATTAATTTCTATCGCATCCTTTTATAATCTCACCAACCTTACTTTTCTCACCGAAAAACCTCGAGAGCTTATCCCAATGTACTTATCCACCGCAGATATTGCACTTGTACCTCTCAGGAAAGCGGAGGTGTTTGATACAGTCGTCCCATCAAAAATATTCGATGCTTGGGCATGCAGGCGACCGGTATTACTCAGCATTGGTGGTGAAGCCCGTGAATTAGTGGAAACCATTAATGGGGGTATATATATTCACCCAGAAGATCCAACAAAAATGACCGAAGCCATGATTAAATTACTAAATTCTCAAGGAGAATTGGACGTAATGGGGAAAAATGGGTATGAATTTACTGTACAAAATCATTCCCGCAAGGCTTTAGCAGAAAAATTGATCTCACAATTAGAAAAATTAGTATCATCTCAATAAATTGGGGAAAACTAAAAGAAACTGAAGCCTATTAAATTTTGGCATAAGCTGTTAAAATTTTATTACCATGTTCGACAAACTTGA
>Ga0209253_10001194_pt1 | contig 22690 bp, 15 predicted proteins | sample FrelakmetBRP12BR_FD_187145 | JGI IMG/M metagenome (GOLD analysis project Ga0209253, IMG submission 187145) | Freshwater lake sediment microbial communities from the University of Notre Dame, USA, for methane emissions studies - BRP12 BR (SPAdes)... | ecosystem: Environmental > Aquatic >...
AAGGGAAATAAGCAGAGAATTGTGCCAATCGACCAGGAAACTCTCCATACATTAACCGAATATCTTGCTGATCGTATTTCATATTCTGATTCAGATCCATTACTCGTGAATAAATATAACAAACCACTCAGCGTGCGTACAATTCAAAAGGATATCCAAATCATCAAGGAGAAATTCGGTATGGCTGAAGATAAAAAGTTAACTCCCCATGTGTTTCGACATACCGGTGCTACCCATTTACGTCAGAACGGTATGGATATATCCGAGTTACAGGATATTTTAGGTCATAGTAGTCCGAACACCACAAGAATCTACGCAAAAAATGATATCTCAAAAATCCAAGAAGAGTACAAATCCAAGCATCCCTTAAATAATCTGTGAACATCTCATACTACTGAGGAAGATTCCGGGTGATCTAGTTTTGGTATTGCACTTGTCAGACATTCCTCAAATTCCCCATAACAGTATTTACATTCTCCCGTTGGAGATACTAATTTCCTCCACCATAATGGATTATAGTATCCTAAATATATCGTTATCAAAAATGCAAAATATAAGATGAATCCACTAAATTTTATCGTAAAGACTTGAAAATATCCATACATAGCGAACGTGAATAAGACAACAATAAATAGCACAGCAGAGCTAGCCACCATATCCAAAGCGATCTTAAGAACATAATCGTCTAAATTCAAGTCCTTTTTCACCTTATGGGGACGATAAATCAAAAAATAAACGACGAATGCAAGCATGATGACCATAGGAATAAAAATTAGATGATGAACTAGTTCATTTGTGGGGAGGGCTAACACAGGAATAAAACATATTAATTTAGTACCAAAAAATATTATTTCTACAAATAGACGGGGTTTTGTTTTACAGATTTCACCGGCTATCCGAATTAATAATAAAGGCAATATAATTATACCTATAATATAAGCTTCTTCGAGGAAGGCATCCCATGCTTCGGATATGGTAATCAACTGCGTCAGTCCATATAATAATGCCACATAAGCTGAGACTAATTGAAACAAGCCTAAAAATAACTGCATTAAAGACCTTTTACGACTGAACTTCTTGAAAAATAATCCCACTAAACAACAATTGATAAAAATGAACATGCTACACATGGAGAGTATTAAATAATCTTGCCAGAGTAACTCTCGGAGGTGAATGGACATCATGATGTTTTTCCCAAGTTCCTATAAACTTGGCAATTGCTTTATAACTTATTTATCGTTTTTTTTCTAAAAATTATTTCAATTATCTCGATCATAAATCCCATAGCTACGATTCAAGTATAGTTCATATTCTTTTGAAGAGTCCAGTGTATTTACAAGAATATTTTTATGTAAGTTGATGACATAGTTTTTTTTATGGCTCTAGCTTTTAATATCAATACAGGCTACGCGATATGGCAAACTGCAGTCGCTTGTATCGCTATTGTTATTGCAATAAGAGCGGGAATCCAGTATCGAAAAAATAAAACTACAGTAGCACTCCATCTCTTTGTAGCATTTATTGTAACTGTTATTGCCGCTATTATGCAATGTACACCGACAATATACAATTTGTTTTTTTCAAGTGCCCCTCAGGTTGGAATCCCATGGGTAGATTCTTATGTCATTTTGCCATGGCATGGATATCAATTTGCCTATTATTTTCTAATGGGAGCTGTGTACTTCTTCTTTTTGTTTTCACTGGACCTGATTTTTGAAGAAGGGACAAAAAAATTAGTTAAAATTGCTCCTGTTGTAGTATTGTTTACCATTGCCATCTATGGAATGTTCCTAAAGCAGTTCATTACCATAGAGAGTGAGTTTATAACAATAATTTCTGGAATTGACATTTGGTCCGGTATCTTTATTATTGTACTAATGATTCCTCTGATTGTCGATTCTGCGCGGGTATTGAGAAAATTGGAAGGTGGAGACTCCATGCGGATGCGATTCACCTATATTATCATTTTCACAAGCTGTTTATTAGTGATGATCATCAGTTTCGTGGTTGAAAGTTTTGTAGGACCCTCCCCAAATGCATTCTCTTTTATTGCATGGGTTTTTGCTGTGGCCGCACTGTTTTTCGCATATGCTGGTTTGTATAGGAAAAAATAGGATTTTTTTCTCTCTTTTTTTAAAAACTTTTTTTGGATTATAGTCCTTTCTAAGCGGATTGTGGGAGATATTTCATAGGTTTATTTTAAATCATAGTAACAGCGCTTTGGGGAGTGGATTTTCCCCTCATCTTGAAGTGTTTTTATGATTTTTGTTACCTTATTTTTATCCACACCGGATAACTCAACAATTTCCGCATTCTTTAAGGGTTTCGCTGCAATTTTAAACGCATTTAGCACTTTTTCTGCATCACTCATACATCATCAGATCCCTAATTATTCAACTTATCTATAAGGCTTTCTTTACACGAGAATAAAGAACGCAGACTGTTCCACTAGTATCGAGAATTAGCTATGTTATACATTGATAATACTCGGAATTCCCAGATAATCTCAAATATATTCGTTTGTAGATAAGAAAAAAGACAAATATTACAGAACTCGTAATTTTGAGTACTGTTCGGCTTTTCCGCCGTTCTCTAGGTATTCTGCATAATGCTTCAGACTCTTAACCATGATATCGGCACCCTTATGGATTTTTTCTAGGGATTTGCCATCTTTGGGAACAACATAGAACGTGACTGTGGTATCTTTACCATTTGCGTCTGTTTTTAGGTATTCTCCGGATTCTATCATATATGGATTTTTTTCATGGAAGATCGAAATTTTTTGAAAGGGCATGGTTCCGTCAAGATTCAATCGGCGAACTTCATCCTTCGTATCAAGAATTATAGGATTCCAACGTGCATAATGTTCATAATCTTTTAACGCGGTGAAAAGAGTCTCAGCACTCGCAGCAACCTTTTCTGACTTTTCAATTCGAGTCATATTCCTACTTAAGGGAATAGTCCAATAAATAGATTTGCTTATAAATAAAAAGTTCAGAGGAAGTTAAAATTACGAACTTTACTTAGAAGAAGAGTTATGAAAAAAAGAAAATAAAAATTTTAATTTTTATAAACCGCGTTTCTTTTTTCGGATCAACAAAAATGCGACTAAACCACCAACAATCGCAGTAAGACCTACAGCACCTACCGTATAATACCATGCCCATACGAATCCACTTACATTGAAAGAGAGTTTGGGATAACCAAAGTGACCCGCATACAATTGCACTACTACCATTCCATTCGGATTCATTGGAGTTATGTCAAATTCCATTAGGATATATTCGGTTATGAATCCCAATTCGGTAGAATATTGCTCAGCACTTCCAGTGAAAGTCGCAAAATAATCTACATCAGTTCGTATAGAATAACTTGTTAATGACAGCGGGAAAGCCAAGTTAACAAGATTAACTGTTCCGTTCGTCACTTTCATGGTAATTTGAGACCAATCATATTGACCTTTTCGTGCAGGAAGTAATTTAACATATGCATATGTAATAGCTGATGCATTGTAATTCAATGTGTGTCCGTATCCAGTGAATGATGTAAAATTCACATCAGCAGAATGAGTTGCCGGAGGATTCCTTCCTAGTTCATACTCTTGCTGAATCCAAATGTTTTCACGATAAATAGCAACTGAAAATACCATATTGTTTGTAAATTCTTCTGTAACTCCCGTGTTGGATCCGTTATAATCATAGATAGCGATATCTTCAGTTGAAAGGAACATTAAAGCAGTTTCATAGTTGAAGTTATAGTTTAATCCGAATGTGTCGTCATTTATAGATGGTCCTGTTTCTGCATTATCTACTACTACTGACCCTGTCCAATCTGATTCACCAGTGGTGTCATCATAGAATGGATCACCCACTGGTCCTACCTCATAACCAAGATCAAGATTAAGGTCGAATTGGATTTTTACGAATTTTTTCAGGACGAAATTATTTACGGTAGGTACAGTCGCTGCGGAGGCATTACAATAGATTCTGATTAAATAAAGCGGTCGATTGTCAGTATCTGGCAATCCAGTTCCTGTATTATTCGAGGCGGTTTGCACATAGTTCCAAGTAGTCAAACTATCAGGATTCCATGTTACGAGACCACTTCGTTGAAGGCTTCCCGAACCCGTTCTTGTACTATCAACGAAACTATGGGTAGCAGGAACAAAATTCAACCATCCACCAGCGGATCGGTATTGCCACACAAACGCATCCATATTAGAAGCTGTACCTAAAGCCACATCCACTCCAGAAAATTTATCATATGCCCCTATAATAAATGCATCTCCAACAGTACCTCCAGTTGTTTTGATAGGTAAAGGAGTTGTACCCGTATAATCAAAAAAGCCGGGAGTGGTTTGATCAAATAGGAACTCAAGATCGGGATTCAAATTCACATTGAAAATTTGGGGATTTTTTGCTGTATTAAATGTGATATTATACCCATAATGACGGAAGTTTTCATCTACATCCCACATCAGAGAATGTCCATATGTAGCTCCCAGTGGATCCGGCATATTTGTCCAGCCAGATAGGGTAATATCGGTGAATTGATTTGGCGCCAAATTGACTGCGGGATTTTTTACAATAACATTTGTATCTTCTACTTCGATAAACGTTGTTGTCAATCGGATATATTCGTTTCCACCGCTGCCGGAATGCTCAAATCCGAATCGATAGGTTCCTTTACTCAATAAGATGTTAAGAGAGTAGTTCCCAGAAGATTCGTATACACTTTCGTAAATCCCCGGAGTTCGAATGGTATCATCGCATATTTCCATGATATACGGACTCGATTCTATGAGATCGGGGGAATCTGGACCCACAGATTCGATTTGCAGATTTAATACTCCAGTTCTGCGCGTTTTTACGTATTTTCCTACCGCTTGCTCTTGTAAAGAAACTACAACTAATTCCGAATCACCGAAATCCACTTTCTCAGAGTTAATTTCACTGAATTCCAATGAAAATCTCGGAACATTGGATTCTGCAACTCCAGCAGATGCCCATGTAAAGTAATTGGGAGTATCTATTACAACAAATACCTTAGAACCACCTAATGGTCTATAGATATTGTTGTATCCGGTTGAAATTCCCGTGTGAGAGAATGAGTTGACTGTCTCATAAAAGATTCTCCGATTTGCAGCAAGAGGATCATTGAACTCAAAATCGAGTGAGTAGACATAGTAGTTCAAGAGATCCACATTCATTTCATACACATATTTCTGATATTCGGGATTTAAGATCTCGGATGATCCCGGAAGAACACCGTCATGAATAGTGGTTCCGCTACGAATAGTTTGGGATTTGAAATATTCGCAGCGAAGAGTGATAAAACTTGCTCCTGTGGTGAATGTCATCTTATATTTACCGATTTCAAAGGCTGCGAAATAGAGATAGCGACCAAGTGTAGACCCCCCAATAAACCGGTTATTGGGTAATTGGGTTTGAACGACATTCACTAGTTTACCCGAGGGAGAAAGGATGGTTGGAGTTAAAACCTCATTATACCAAATTTGATAGATTCCAGTTCGAGTTAAGCTGATATCAATTTCAGGAGTTAATCCTGTATCCATCTGGATCTCGATAGAATCCCCTTCTCCCAATTTGTATCGATCAACCGCAAGGGAAACGTCATAATCCCCGAATTTATTGCTATTGTTTGCCACATTTACATAATAAGTGGCCTGATCGTCTGTTAATCCATAACTATTATAGTATGAAATGCTTGATCCAAGGGTTAAGGGGTAATAAAGTTCTGCTTCCGGGTCATCTGGAATACTTTCTGAGACACCAATATTACTACCAGCCCAATTTTGCAAAACAAAGGTTCCAGGTTTATTTCCTTGGATTTGAATGGAAGAAAACATCGAAGATTGAGGTGTAATAACAGCCTTCGAGTAAGGACTAGCGGAAGACGTTGTAACGGTAGTGGAATCATAACTATGGGTTTTTGCACTTGCAAATACCGGCATACACAACAAAAAAACTACCGAAACTAAAATAATTCGACTAATGTATTTAATTTTAAGTTTCATATAATCAATCCTCATAAAGAGTTATAGGAGAGAAAACAGATCACAATAAAAAACCTATGCATGATTTAAATATTCTGCACTAATTTCTCTATCATTTCTAACAGATCTATCGACTAAACGCTGATAAATGGAATTTTATCCTATAAATCGGTATCGAACTTCTATGAATCACAAAATTTATGATTTTTACGGAGAATAATCCTACTATGAGAAAAACTCGACCGGGTATCGAGAGGTATTATGATACAGTTATTTATGCTCCTTCGTATATGAAATTCAGGAAATTTCTGCATAAATCCAACATACCATACTATTATGCTCCTCTACAAATCAAGCGCTTAGAATGGTTTACAAAAGTGTTTGAGAATCTTCCTTTACCATTTAGCCCAACTACGTATTTTAAGATTGAGGATTTCGATATCTATCCTATTGCTCAATCCCATCTCGATGCGGCATGGTTATGGTCAGTCAATGATACAAAGGTTAGAGCTTATAAGACCTTTCATTTGGCATTAAAGCACATTCAGGAATATCCCTATTTCAGTATATCTTTGACTAGCCCCCAGTATTTCAACTGGATAAAGAAATATGATCCTGAGATGTGGGAGAAAGTCAAAGAACAAGTGGCTCGAAAAAAAATCGATATTTGTGGAGGAATGTGGATCGAGCCTGCTTTGTGTATGTGTTCTGGTGAGGCATTAGTGAGGCAAAGATTGTATGGACAATTATTTTATTTGCGTAATTTCGGCAAGATTAGCGCAGTAGAATCTTTATTGGACGTGTTTGGATTCCCGTATACCTTACCTCAAATACTTGTCAAATCAGGTGCCCAATCCTTTTGGACAACCAAATTAACTTGGAATGACTACTCACGATTTCCCTATTCCAACTATATCTGGAAAGGATTAGATGGAAGTGAAATTTTTACTCACCTTTTTAAATTTCAAATAGCATCAATGCCTAATTTTGGTTTATATCGTATAATGGGTCGTCGTCCGAAAGAGAATGGATTAGTGCTCAATTCCCATAATAGTTTAAAGGAAATGAATGAAATCCTCACGGATGACCATGTTCGAACTTTAGGTTTATTTTATGGCAAGGGGGATGGAGGGAAAGGTCCAATATTCACCGAAATCCAGTATATGGAAAATCTAGCTAAATATTATGGATTCAAACACGCGAATACGCACCAGTATTTCGAAATTTTGAAGCACGATGTCGGGGATAGAATTGTGACATGGGATGATGAAATGTATCTTGAATATCATCGAGGTTGTTCGACAACTCAGGTGCGAGTGAAAAAAGGGAACCGCAAAGCTGAGGAATCAACGATTGCTGGAGAATTCCTTGCAACGTTCTTTCTTCTTTCCCCCGAATTCAAAAACTTTGTATTTCCAAAGGATCTTTTTGAGGATTGTTGGCAAAAGACGTTATTCAATCAATTTCATGATATTTTACCAGGATCTTCTATTCCAGAAGTATATCTATTAACGTGGAAAGAGCATGATTACGTTGTGAACGTAATGCAAAATCTAATAAAAGAAAATCTTGTCAAAATCTCCCATGGATCACCCGCTAGTCAAGGAGACATTTTAGTCTATAATCCCGTTTCTGTTTCTAATGATGCAATTATCCGAGTTGAAGATACGGAATATTTGATACAAAACATCGAACCGTTCTCAACACTCATGTTTAAGAAACAAGACTTAAAGCATTGGTATGATGAAGACCATTCAGAGATCAGAGCAGATTCTCTTGAAACCTCGATTCGTATAGAGAATGAACTCCTTAGTGTAACTTTTTCCAAGAACACGGGAAATTTAACAGAATTGAACTTAAAACACCAGAATTCCATCGATAATTTTCTTTATGGAAACCGAAACGCTGTGAAAGAAAGAACGGAAAAATTAGTGATGAAAAATAATACGATTAAAAAACGTATGGAACGATTTAAGGGAGCCCGAGTCAATGTATTCCGGGAACCAATGAAGGGAAGACAACAATATCCAGCATGGAATATTGATCATTTCTATACCCAATACCCCGTTAAACTTACACTGGTGGAAGGACCGAAAGTTGAAAAATCAGAACATAAAGTAGTGGTAAAAAGTAAATATTCTTTCAAAAAATCGTCTATTGAATTAATATACACAATTCGAGCTAAATCCGATGTAGTGGACGTGCATTTCAAGATTGATCTGCAAGATAAAAAAACTATTCTGAAATATTTCGTTCCTCTCAATTTACACTCCGAACAAGTCAGATGCGAAATCCCCTATGGATCCATAATACGCAGTCGAAATCCAAAAAGTGAAATGGAAATCGCAAAATGGGAATATGGAATGCAAAAATGGGTAGATGTCAGTGATCGAGATGTGGGATTAGCCATCCTAAATGATTCTAAATATGGACTTTCAGCGAATATGAAGGGAATTAGTATTACTTTAGTCAGATCTCCCCATTATCCGAAAGATATCTACCATACACGGGAGATTAAATTTGAACAGGGACAACGTCCAAACTATACGGATTTAGGATTACATGAGTTTACATTAAGACTGGTTCCTCATAAAGGATCATGGATAAACAACAAAATCCCCTATAAAGCAATAGCATTCAATAATCCCTGTGTCTGTTTGGAAATTGAGAAGCCTTTCCTTGAAAATAATCAAGAATCGAGGAGTGAATTATACACAAACACATTTGAGGAGAGAGGTTTAAAAGGTCAGAAGATTGTTCTACCAAGAGTGACTTCAGATCACACCCATATTATCATTTCCACGTTGAAACCCTCAGAATGGATTAGTAAAGATGCTCGAGGAACCAACACAGATAATTTCTACCATCATGAAGATTATATACTTCCCGAATCACCTGAAGAGTGGGTATGGGATAATAAGACACTGATTTTAAGGGCATATGAATGGGCGGGTACCCAAGTTTCGATGAACATCCGATTTCATAACATTTGTGAAAAATTCGATGTTATTGCCGAAGAAATTGATCTTCTGGAATACAAGGTCGGGAAAAAATTAGATGTTAGACGGAACACCGCAAATAATTCCGTCATAATTCGTGCTGATTTCAAACATAATGAAATTAAGACGATTCGGTTACTGATAACAGAAAGATAAAGAGCAATGATAAGATAGATTCATGTTTTTTTTTTAATTTTTATAGAGAGAGAAAGGAAAACAGATGAAAATTTTATTGATCGACGATTTTGATGAACTCTAATGCAATATTTCGAGCAATTTCGAGTGCTTTAGGTTCCACTTGGTCTGCGGTATCATTTATTGTATGATACCATTTTTTTACTTGAGGTAGTTCGAGATTCATTGCCTCCATACTAGCTCCATTTGGGAAACCCCCTTGCACAATAGCGGATCCATCCGTGGCTCCAAAGGGAAGAGCACGTTTTTCAAGATTGATACCTATATAACCAGCCGCCTCCATTATCTTCTGAATGATTTCCGGATTGTATTCCACTCCTAATGTAACTTCTTTATGGATGATGTGGATATCATCGCTTTTTGCAACTCCATCAAAATTCAAAAAGAAAAATGGTTTTTGTTTTAGTTCATTTTTATGACGCTTGATCCAACGTTTTGCTCCCCGCAATCCCGCTTCTTCAGCACCAAATGCTACCAAGAGAATTTTTGTTTTAGAAGGAATTAGTGCTATTTTTGTGCTGAGTGATGCGGCAATCCCTTGCAAAATCGCGATTCCAGAGAGATTATCGTTTGCTCCCATAACAGTCCATTTAGTTTTGAAGAAAAATAGCATGGAAGCCATTGGAATGATTATCATGGCTAAAACTATCCCGATATAATTGAAAACAGTTCCAGAAACACTGAATATCCAACTGGATACGAAATAAGTCACGGATACCAATATGAAAATCCCTAATAAGATCGGTAAACCAATCAGGAAATAATTGAATGTTTTGGGCATATACAAATTAAAATTAAATTGATAGGCTGAATCCAGATGCGCAGAAAACATTAAAGTTTGTTTCCACTCGTTCTTCGGATTGATTTCTCCGATTATATTTACACTGGTTTTCTTTGGATAAAGGAGATCAACGAACTCAGCATATCGCAAAAATTGCATATAGAAAATGAACATTCCCAGTATTGCGGTTATTGTAGATACAATGGGATAGATCCAGTAGAATGGGAGTCCTACCAAAACAAATAATGGGGCTATGACTGTAAAACTCAAGAACGCCCTTGGGGCGAGTTTAAATTCTTCTTTAGTCACATTATCACAATGTTTTTCTAACTCTTCTTTCACAATATCTGCTGCTTTATGCTCTGCTGGACTCCCAGCTTCTCGGGGTCCTACTTCTTCACAGATTTTCACCAAAAATTTATGCATGGAATTCTGGTTAAAACCCGCCGGTATGGTATTGTTCTTCCAGACTTTATGGCTGAGTTCTTTATTCTTGAACATAAGTTGTTATCTGAGATAGAACTTAAAAAATTTAGTCCAAGAAAAAGAGAAATTACGGGATGGGCAAGTAATTCATAATAACCAATTCGAAAATTATGGAAATTGCTGCTGCAACAGCTGCTGTTACAATAACTGCTAAAACCGGTTTAAATTTAATTTCACTCATCTTGAATCACCATATTATTCTCAACGAGAAATATTAAATCTTTGTCTAGAATAGGGAGATAATTTTTCTTTGGGATTATGTAAGAGCTGGAATATTTAAAATATTTGAAATAACAGGGGCTTTTTCGATTAATTTAGTAAATCCTTTCCGCTTCACTCCTTGTGGTATCTCAGGATCTGTGATAATAATATCATCACCGGTGAAAACAAGATTCTACAGCTTTCCAAACAGTCAAGCGTCTCTTTCTTTTGATGTCAATTGCTCCCTGTATTTTTACAACCTTCAATCCCTTATTAATAATCTGTATCGCAGCAGTGGATTTGTCTACCTGTTGCCTTTTAGCATATTCTTTAGTTTTCTATTCTTGATTGTCCTCTAACCTAATAGAGGTTGTTTTCATTACGCATACAAATTCATAATTTGTAATAAATATTGGATTATAAAGTTGATTTGACAAATCCCCCATCTACCGGGATAGTTTGTCCCGTAATATATGTATTTCTTCCTGAAATTAGATATGCAACAAATGAACCCAATTCTTCGGGTTCTCCAAATCGACCAAGTGGTATCTGGGATGTTCTCGCTTGAATAATCTGTTCCACGGTTTTTGCTTCCGCTTTTGCCCACCCTTGAATAACTTGTTGAAGACGCTCGGTATTAGTGGTACCCGGCATAACCACATTAACTAGAACATTATATTTGCCTACTTCGTTAGCGAGAGTCTTCAGAAAGCCCACAACCGCTAATCGTGTAGAATTTGAGAGAATTAAATCGGGTAAGGGTTGCTTTGCAGAGACTGACGTAATTGCCACAATCCGTCCATACGATTTTTGTTGCATAATAGGAACGAATGCTTTTGTTAAACGCATTACAGAAAGGAAATTTGTATTTATCGCAGATTCCCATTGTTCTTCACTTATATCCAAGCTGGGTCCCGTTGGAGGACCTCCTGCGTTTATGATTAATCCATCTATCGTTCCATGTTTATTGATAATTGTATTCTTCAACGTTTCGATATCTTTTTTATTCGAGACATCAGCAACGATCCATTCTGGTTTAGAATTAGTTTCCGTTACTATTCTTTTCGTCGCTTTTTTGAGATTTTCTTCAGATCGAGAGGAAAGGATAACTCTTGCTCCTTCTTCTGCCAAAATCTTCGCGCAAGCAAATCCTAATCCCTTACTTGCACCCGTAACTAAAACTATCTTATCTTGTAGTTTGAGATCCATGCATGGAATTATGGACCCATAGATTTAAATATACGATTTGTGTCAAGTGTACTTGACATGTCAAATATGTTTGACATTGATCAATGAAAAAGGGATCTAACATGTCGGAAAAAAATGTGGAAGAAGAATATGCGGGTACCATTGACCGCATGCATGTTCGAAAAGAAATGGTAAAAACTTTAATCACATCTTTCCTGATTTGTGGAGGATTTTTCGGAATGGCATTTATCTTATTAAGGGAAGAAAATGCACCTTCTTGGGGATTTACTATTTTATATATCGGAATAACTGGAATATTCGTCTTATTGAATATGCTTGTATATTTATATGAAATGTTATTCTGGAAATCATTCACCTATCGAATTAGCAGTCAATATATACGAATTCATAGCGGAGTCTTCACAAAATCCAAAACAACTATTCCTTTCAGTCGCATTCAGAATATAAACATCGCACAAGGAGTATTCGACCGCATTTTCGGTTTACATACCGTAAAGATTGAAACCGCGGGAAAGAGTGCAGGACAGCAACAAGGAGGACCCATCAAGCCAGAAGGTTATATTCCTGGAGTTAGGGACCCTAGTCGTCTCACCGAGATAATTGATCTGCTAGTACATAAATACACTCAAACAAAAGTTGATGCAGGAATAGGAGATTATATATTTCAAGATACAAATGTTGCTTTTGACGAATTTATTGCCTATATTTTATCAAAAATGCTGGAGGGTGACCAATTGAAGACACGTGTGAAAGAATTACGGGAAAGTCAAGGATTATCGCAAGCTCAACTCGCAGATGCGCTCGGAGTAAGTCGCCAGACAGTGAATTATTTAGAACGAGGAAAGTACGTACCCTCCTTGACATTGGCGATGAAAATTGCGAAATTCTTCAAGATTCCAATCGAACAAATATTTGAATTAGAAGAAGAATCTGAATCCTAGATTATTTTTATTTTTTTTCTTTTTAATGCATAATCCAGAACAAGACGGATGGGTAGAAGTTCAGTAATTGCTAGATATTCTTTTGGTTCTTCATTATGCTTTTGTATACGTTTCTGTTCCATTGAAGTAATAAATTCTTTTTCAAATTCCAGAAATTTTTCTCTATACTCAATATATTCGTTTTTAGTCATGAATTTCAAGCGTGGTATGCAGGTATTATAGCGATACACATCCTCTTTAAATTCATCGGTAATATCTTCCGGTTTCAAACTGCTATAGAAATTATTAATGTAATGCAGGATTTGCCGGTTGGTTTCTTGAATGTAGGAAAAAAAACGCAAATTAACAAGATATTCCTCTCGTAGATGATTTAAAAAAGCTTGAGGGGATTCCATCTTTAAATCTCTATATGTTTTACCTTTATAACCATGCCTTTTTACCGCAGAATAAACTTTTTGTTGTATAGATCCTCGTACTTTTTGTTCCCGTTGATTTATCAATCCGAGTTCCATTAATTCTGATGCATGTTTACTTATAGTCGATTTTACACGTCCCATTTTTCTGCTTAATTGAGTCAAAGTTAGTTCCGGGTAGATAAGAAGCATCATCAAGATGCGTACCTTTAATTCCGAATCCAGAATTTTTGAATAATTATCAGATGTAGTTTGTACCGGATTTTCCATTAATTTCCTTCCATCACCAATTTCGGTTTGCATTCCCATCCCTGTATAATCAGTAAAAAAATTCATATATTTAAACTGATTTTAAACTATTTTTTTTAGGTTTAGAAGTTTATTTGACCAGATGGAACTAAACGTCCATTTTCATCTGAATTAATGGACAAGATTTTTATATTCAAAAGAAGAATTGGAATTGCAAATCATTTTGCGCAAACAGATTCATAAAGATGATAACAATGAGTAAAATAAAAAATGCAGGTATTGCATTCGGAATCTTATTCTTCTTAACTGTTGCGGGAATTGTTGTGGCTTCGGGAGTACAAAGTACATGGTGGACTGTTGATGTCTCAATTATTAGTATTAGAACAGAGGATGGATACACACTTAAAGGAAAATTATACTTACCACCGCTTGTAAGTTCAGAACACCCTGGTCCAGCCGTATTGGCAATACATGGGTACAATAACGACAAGGATGTCCAACGTCCACATGCTATCGAGTTATCTAAGCGCGGAATAGTCGTTTTGGCAATAGATGTTCTCAATCATGGAGATTCGGAGTATGCAAACACATCAGAAGTCTCTGAAATTCCAGCAGAAGCATTTGAATGGCTATCCACCCAACCATTTGTAAATCCAGACAGAATGGGGATTACCGGACACAGTATGGGTGCTTTCTACACTTTGCTACTCACAATGCCAGGTTTCGTTGGTGGTTTTGGCTATCAAGTTGCAGCTATTGCACCAGTAGCATTCAGCCCTGCATTGGCAATTCCTTATTTGGGATTAGTTCGACTAAATAATCCAGATGTCGACATTTTGCATGTTTCAAGTTGGGGTGAAGAATTTGGCAGGGAAGGAGATGAAACAATTAACGAATTCCTTGAAGTTGGTTTAGATGCGATTGGTCCTTTTGTTGGAGTATCAGATCCTCAATATGATTATACTTACGGGACATTCGGTTCAGGTGCATCCAGATTTGAATTATTGAGGAAAACTCATCCTGGACAAACGCACAGTCGTAAATCCACAGCCGCTATCACTGCCTTCTTCATGCAATCACTCAAGTTATATAATGAGGAGTATGCATATAAATCAGCAAATAAGGATAACATGGTATATTGGGTTGCAGACTTATTTGGTGTTATTTCTTTAGCGGGATTAATATTCTCAATAATCCCATTAGCGATTCTATTACTTAATAGCAAATCTTTCAAAGAAGTAGGGCAACCAATGCCAAAATATAAGGAATCTTACGGACCAAAAATCGGGATATGGTGGATATTTGGTGCCATAAATATAGGAATAGGCATGTTAACGTATATATTTAATACGGAATATTCCAATGACGGTCCGAAGAATGGGGATTGGGTGTTTGATGGGACCATGATAGGGGAGTTCCTTCCAAATATCTACCGAAGTGGAATTGCAAATGATTTTCTAGCCTTCTTTGTTGTGAACGCAGGAGTAAATATCTTGATTGTTGTATTCTGGTATTATGTAGTGTATCGCCCTAAACGCGTGGGTTTTTATGAATTAGGTGCGAATTATTGTGTTCCCTCAGATGAAGTACAAGGAGAGAAACCTCATGGCTGGAGAATTTTTGGAAAAACAGTTGCCTTAGCAGCAATTCTGTTCGTGTATATGTATGGCATTACATGGATTGCTGCGAATACTGCTATTGTTGAAATCCGTGGTCCATGGTCGGGTCTTAAATTGATGACTCCTGAACGAGCAGTCTCATTCTGGTATTATTTCCCTGGAGTGTTATTATTCTGGGTATTTAATATGGGAGTTTTCATGTTCGGTATGATGCGTCAAAAGGAAAGAAAAACCGAAGCTGGTACTATCCTTATTTGGTGGCTTAAGATCTGTGTTATAATGTTGACCGGGTTAGTGTTAATAAATCTCATACAATATGTACCTATGTATATCGGATTGACGGGTCCATATTTAAACGGTCTCTGGTCGATTGCACCTATGAATGTACTACAATTGTGGAGTTTTGTTCCCTATGCTGCAGGTTTTTACTTAGTTGCAATCTTCTTCTTCCGAAAAACCGGGAAGATCTGGCTCGGAACATTGATATGCTCTGCAATCACAACCTGGATGATGGTTACTGGATATATCATGTTCTAGAATAAAAAATTTTAACTTAAGAATTTCTTTTTTTCTTTACTCCCTGTTTATTTTCCCATATTTATTCAAACGTTCAGTTTTTGTAAATTAAATGGATCATATTTATAAATTCAGAGGAGAATGATTCGTTTGCAAATTAAATTACATATTTTGCACAAATCATTCATTAGATGATGAAAATGGATAAAAAACAAAAAACGTGGTTAGCTTTTGGTATTTTATTTGGTCTCACTATCATCGCTATTGGATTGAATAGTGGTTTTGAACATAATTTTGGAACCATAGATGTCAGTGAAGTTGCGATCACTAGTGCAGATGGTAAAATAATGGTAGGAAAATTGTATCTACCTAAAGGAGTTAATAGCACGAATCCAGCTCCCGGAGTCTTAGCTATCCATGGATATAACAATGATAAACACGTTCAGAGACCACATAGCTTAGAACTCGCTAAACGTGGCGTTGTAGTACTAGCAATTGACCTTTTGGATCATGGAGATTCCGATTCGGGACAAAGTGTTTTTACAACTTATCCATTGGAAGCTTACACGTGGTTAGAAAACCAACCATTTGTCAGCGATAAAACAGGAGTTGTCGGTCATTCTCTAGGTGCACTTTGGGCTAATGTAGTTGCTTTATCTAATCCACAAATTGAAGTAGTAGGGTATCAAGCATTTGGACCAGACGATCTTGCGGGTTCTGTAGCTATCTATGCAGCATTTGGAACAAATGTGATTCAGATATGTTCCGCAATGGAAGAGTTTGGAACTCGACAATATAATCAGTCTCGTTCAGATTGGGAAGAGTATTGTAGATATTGGATAGGACTTAACACACAAACGACTGGTGTCGACGATGGTACTACAGAATTTTCGAAAACTTATGGAAATATTGCCATAGGAAATGCTCAACGATATGTATTTTTATGGAAAACTCATCCAGGACAAACACATGACTTAACTGCTACTCGAGAAATCGTATCGTTCTTCTGTCAATCATTATTCGGGTATAGTGAGGAAACTGCGGATGCATATGCTAAACCAACAACCTACATATACGCGGAAATTTGCGGAGCTGCGTCAGCATTATTCTTAATGTTATCCATAATTCCTCTCGCTGGTTTATTGCTTGGAACTCGAATTTTTGCCGATGTGGCCCAACCAATGCCAGAAATTCGAGACGAATTAAAGACTAAGCAATGGGTCTGGTGGTTATTTGCAACTATTAACTTTGCAATTGGTGGAGCTGTTTACTTCTTTGGTGCGAATGCGCCGGAAGGTATATTCGGAAATTTCTTCCGAAGTTGGGTACCAGATGCAAAAAATATCCCCTTATGGACTCCTCTTTATGATATGGCAGTTGGAAATGGGTATACCGGATTTTATGTTCTAAACGCGGGAATCAATGTGTTATTTGTCTTAGGGTGGTATTTCATTTGGGGTATGAAACATCGCGCTAAAGGTGATGATTTGGGTATCTACACTCCAAGCGAATCCTTCAGTAAGAATCTTGTCATAATTGGGAAAACAATTATCTTAGCTGCATCGATCTTCTTCTATATGTATGGAATCACTGCTTTTTCGGAAAATGTCTTCCAATTGGAGATTCGCGGACCGTGGTCAATGTTTAAAACATTTACAACTGAACGTGCAGTTCGATTCTGGATGTACTTCCCAGGAATATTGTTCTTCATGTTATTCAACGCAGGAATTTGGCTATTTGGATTGATGAGACAAAAAGAACATGGAAGTGAAGCTAAAACCAGTTTCATATGGTGGTTAAAAATCCTATTCGCAATGATTACAGGTCTTGTAATCTTGAACATTGTTGGATACTTACCAATGTGGGCAGATATATCCGGACCAATATTCCAAAACAGTGCAATTTTTGGAGTCGGAAACCTTGGAGCGGCTGCAGGAATGGCACCAATGTATCTATTGCAAACTTGGGGATTCCTTCCTATAGCAGCGGTATTGTATTTCATTGCTTTGCAATATTACAGGAAAACTGGCAGAATTTGGCTTGGTTCGATCATCATGGCAGTTGTTTTCACCTGGTTAATTGTCACGGGTACTGTAATAGATCCAACCGTATTGTTCTAAATAAATATTTTTTTTTTTTTAATTAAAGGTCTCAAAACTAATACGAATCAGACGATTTAGGACAATAACTCCATCGAATCAAATGAGAAACAACAATCTGATATTATAATAGAAGATAAGTCACAGAAATCTCCCTTTAAAAATTTCATAAGTTCCTTTTTCTTTTTATGGTCTCAAAATATAACTATAAATTCAAGTGCGAGTATTAAGGAAGCAAGCGCTACCACTAATGGCATAACCATAAAGCCGTAACGAGCAAATTGCTTGTAAGTAATATTCACCCCATTTTTTACTGAGATACTCGACCACATTATTCCTGCAAGGGCACCGATAAGTGTGAAATTAGCTCCAAAATTACTTCCCATTATTAATGCGAACATACTTGCTTGAGTTATTACGGGGGTTGCCATAAAAGTAGGATTTTGTAATATACTAGTGAATAATATTGTCATTGGTTGGTTATTCATGAAGTTACAGGCTATAGAAGAAAGAAAACTCATAAGAAAAACAGCACCAAAAATGCCGATTCTCATTTGAATAACCGATAATCCAGAAGCAAATAATTCCACCCACCCGCTACTAGAAAGTGATTCCACAAGAATAAACATCCCAATAATAAATGGAGCGATTTTCCAAGGAACTCTTAGAAGGGCTGTTGTAAGTGGATGGAAAAGATTTTTTGATTGTTCCTCAACTAAAAGGGATTGGTTTGGGTTTAATTCTTGAAATTCTTGTCCATCATTATTTTTAGTAGCTATATCTCCAATTTGATTGGTAATCTCTAAAGAAGGGAGATTGGATAGGGGAAAATTTTCGCTTTTTTTATCGTTTTCGTTAATTTCTAATACGGATTGATGCTGAGTTGTATCCTTTATGGTAATTTTGTTTTTCAATTTCCCTTGTTTTCTCTCAATAGCGGTTCGATAAATGCTATAACTAAAATCCTTAATCAGTACTATTACCGCAAAAGTAAGTGTAATATGGCCCATATTCAAATCAAAGATTGGTGCGATAATTAACATACCCAAACAACAAGCTAAAATTGTAACGCCAAAAATAGCTCCTGGTTTATCTTTTAATGCTGAAGATGGATTTAAAGCAGGAGGAGATATTCTTTTTTCTAAGCTTTTCCTAAAAATGAGAAAGAGCAGAGTGAAACAGGCCATTCCTCCAAAAATTGTAGGTAATACCATCCATGCGGAATAACTCAAAAAAGTTAATTTATATGCTTGAGCTACGATAATATTGGTTGGATTCCCAATATAGAGAGCTATACTCCAAATATTTGCAGCAAAGAATTGTCCGATTAAAAATGGTAAAGGATTTATTTTTGTATATTTGCAAAAATAGATGATGATAGGAGTTAAAGTCAATATTACTATATCATTAGAAGTGAATGTTGTTAGAAAACTACTTAATAAAAAGAAAGAGAAAAATAACCTTTTTACAGAGCCCCCAGACTTTTTTGCAACGAGAAGAGAGAGATAAGCGAAGGATCCTGTTAAATCTAATGATATACAAATATAAGCTAAAGAGAAGAATAATTCAATTATCATCCAAGGTTGAAGAAAATCATTACCTATTATACCTGCAAGTAATGTATTAGGTGTTATTTGTAATGAAATAAGAAGAATTAACACACCAAGAAGTGGAGCTACACTATAATCAATTTGAAAATAAAACTTAGTTTTCGGGATTCTTATTGTAGGATGCCATAGAATGAGAATAATGACTCCGACAAATACTATCAAAGTTATGACATTACGCATAAATATATGAAGAAAAAAAAGTGAATTCAAAAAGATTGTCAATTTATTTTTTTAATCTGAGAGTTATATGCTATAAGTCGATTCTCAAACTAAGTAGATAATAGGTAAGTCCATTGTCATTTGTTCTAAATTTTTAATTGGCCTGAAACGATAATATTTTTATCAATTACTACTTGGATGAAGAAATCTGGTCAGGCCCATTAACAGCTGCTCTGATTACTGCCTGGTTCTTTAGTGGTGGAATAGTCGTGAGATATGGACTCTAAAAATAATATATACTCTATTTTTTTTTGAAATCCTTTTTTGAATTAATGCGATTATTACAAAAAAAAGAGAAAATACTATTTTTAAAATCGATAGGAACTAAAATAATCTAGATTTACATAAGAAGCCTGAAATAAAACACCGTAGGTATCGTAGAAATCATCATTTGCGGGAGGAGTATAGTGAATTGGAAATACATAACTTGGTTGAATCACATTGATAACGTCTACAATTTCCATATCTGCCATCGTTTGACATCCAGGTCCCAAAGGTAACAAGGCTACGTCGATCAATCCGGTAAGTTGTGCATATTCGGGAATGTTTTTTGAATCTCCTGCATGGAAGAAAGAGAATCCGTCCACATCTATGATATAACTAGTCCAATTTGCTGCTTTCGGATGACTTGCTGGAATTTCACCAAAGGGGAAAGTATACATGTAAAACGTTGTGATGGTTATATGCTCATAGGTTATTTGATCTCCAGGATTGACTGCTGTTCCATTAAACGTATTTAATGCTGTGGTCATACCCTCAGGAAATACAAAGATAGTGGTGTCCTTCCGAATTCGATTAATCGAAAAATAATCATAATGGTCTCCATGATCATGGGTAACAAGAACTACATCTGCTGGTGAATTACTATAGGAAGAGGGGATGTTTATTGGATCTACATACACTCTTACCCCTTTTGATTCAATTAACACCCCTGCATTATCTAAAAGAGTGAATTTGATTCTAGTAATTTCTGAAATCGCTAACATTGCTGGACTGGCAATAATTAGTCCGCCAAATACTATTCCAATAACAAGAATAAATTTTTTATTAACCACCATATTCGATCAATTATTGTTATATTTTTTATACTTTTATATATTTCGTTCCACTTGTGTGACCAAATTCCACAAAATTATAAATCCACGCAAAATTCCTCACAAATCCGTTAAGAGATAAAATTAAACCATAATCCAGATTAAGATTTAAAATGCGTCATGTCAAATACCGATAATATTAAATCTAGAACTAAATCTCCTTTTAGAGAAAATCTTATTTTGGATCCCGGGATGAACGAAAAATAATATATCTTACAAACAATAATTACTCTGTGAAAAAGCGCATCATTCTGCTCTTCGCAATTGCCATAACAAGCATAAGTGGACTATTACTTAGCGGATTCTTTTTTTATTCTTGTCGATATTGCAATGTTTTTAAAACAGAATTTGCCTTGCCTGCATATGAACTTCCGACAGGACCACATTTCAATAATAAACTAAATAATTCAAGTTTGGTTAATCAAAGCATCTTAGTTGGTTTAGAGAAGGTTCTATGGGCATTTACGCGACTCCAACGTGCGGGAGGATTTCCTTTAGGGAGTAAACTGGACGGATCATTAATGTGGAGTGATCGGGGTCCAGAATGCCCTTTATTTCTTCGAGAATTTTCCATTCAAGATGGTACACCCCTTGTGGGATCCATTTATTTGAAAATGTATTCGATTGAACCCAATCCTGTGTATTTGCATATCGCCACCGAAGTAGGAGATGCAATTTTGGCTGTTCAAGACAAAAATGGTGGTTTTTATTATGATGGGAAACGGCATCGAGATGGTACAGGGTATGATCCGCATCCATTAAACACCCGAGGAAGCACTATCTTAGATGATAATGTTATGCAATCTTGTATGAGTTATCTCCTCGATTTGTACAATACCACAATGGATAGTAAGTACTTGATCGGTTTTGAGAAAGCATACAGTTGTCTGAATTCCATTGAATTACCTCATGGAGCATGGAAGCAGCGATCTAATTATTCGGATGGTGCATATCAATCCCAGGCAACCCTTAATGATAACGCTTTGCATGACACGGTTATGGTTTTATTGAAAGCCTATTCCATGTTTCCTGCAAAAGTCCAATATTTAAATGCTGCAATGCGCGCTGGAGATTTTTTAATATTAACCCAAGGAAATGGAGGTTCGGAGATCCAACACGGATGGGCTCAGCAGTACGATATAAATCTCCAGCCTTGTTGGGCGCGGGATTTCGAGCCACCAGCGATCTGTTCTTTGGACACTGCTACTTCCATCGATATTCTTATGGAGTTGTTTTTGACAACAAACGATACTAAATGGTTGGATCCCATCCCAAACGCAATTACATGGTTAAATTCCAGCGAAACAAAATTAGACGAAAGTACATGGTCACGTTTATATGAACTTGAAACAAATATTCCCATTTATGGTATCGATAGCGGTAAGTCGAAAAATCCACAATATACCTATAATATTCAAGATGCGCGTCTCGGATATACTTGGCAATTATCATTTTATATCCCTAAGACCTTGGAGAATTATCAGCAACTCGTAAATTTATCGTATTCTATTCCACAGTATTTAGAATGGAGATCTGAACTTCCATCCATCAAATATCAAGAAAAACAGGCATATGATATCATTCAGATGTTGAATTCAGATGGATTTTGGGTTACGGAGGGATCATGGATCAGTGGAGATGAAATAATTAGTACACATTTTGCTACGAATTGTCAACAAATTTTTCTATATTTGGATGCAGCATTAGGGGCATTCTGAAGTGGGGCAAATACCTAATCACACTTTTACTTCTCATGTTAATTAACTATACTGATATTTGATGAAAGTTTTGGATAACAGGAATTTATCTGTACTCTTTATCTAAGATACGTCGTACCGGAAGAAGAACGTGATACACAAGATATTCTTGAGGTTTTGACGTGGATTTGGATATAATTTTACGTTTTTTTTCAATCTCTGCTAAAAAATCATCCTCAAATTTGAGAAATCTATGTCGATACTCAATATATTCATCGGTAGAATAATATTGAATACGGGGAATACAAGTATTATATTGGTAGATCTTTTCTTTGAAATCCTCATC
>Ga0209253_10001195_pt1 | contig 22661 bp, 19 predicted proteins | sample FrelakmetBRP12BR_FD_187145 | JGI IMG/M metagenome (GOLD analysis project Ga0209253, IMG submission 187145) | Freshwater lake sediment microbial communities from the University of Notre Dame, USA, for methane emissions studies - BRP12 BR (SPAdes)... | ecosystem: Environmental > Aquatic >...
GGCGGGCGGACGCCTGCCGATGGAGGCGGCGCGCCAGGCGGTGCAGTTGCTCGCCGACCGCGTGCGGGGCGAGGGCGGGCTCATCCTGGTCGGCCCTCGGGGCGAGCCGGGCTTCGCCCACAGCACCCCGGTGATGAGCCGGGCGTGGGTCGACGCCGCCGGCGAGATCCACGCGGCGCTCTGACCGGCGGGCGACCCGCACCGCGGCCGTGGCGCCCCGGGGGCCCGCCCTCAGCGGCGAGTGACGCGGGCAAAGCCGCCGGCCACGTCGCGCGGCTGGGAGATTCGCTCCTCGGCGCGGGCGGGGGGCGCGAGGACCAGCGTGGCCGCGATGGCTGCGGTCGCGAGCGTCACCGCGAAGGCCTACTTCTCCCCGCTCTTCCGGATGAATGGCGTCAGGAGCTCGATGGGCAGCGGGAAGATGGTGTTCGTCCCCTTCTCGTTGGAGATCTCCACCAGGGTCTGGAGGTAGCGGAGCTGCAGCGCGCCGGGGGAGCGCTCGATGATGTCGGCCGCCTCGCCGAGCTTCGTCGCCGCCTGGAGCTCGCCCTCGGCAGCGATGATCTTGGCGCGCCGCTCCCGCTCCGCCTCGGCCTGGCGGGCCATGGCGCGGCGCATCTCGTCCGGCAGATCCACCTGCTTCACCTCCACGGCGCTGACCTTCACGCCCCAGGGCTCGGTGTGGCGGTCGATGATCTCCTGGAGCTGCCGGTTGATCTTGTCCCGCTGTGAGAGCAGGTCGTCCATCTCCACCTGTCCCAGCACCGAGCGCAGCGTCGTCTGGGCGAACTGGCTCGTGGCGAAGAGGAAGTCGGTGACCTGCAGGAAGGCGCGGTCGGCCTGGACGACGCGGAAGTAGATGACCGCATTCACCTTCACCGAGACGTTGTCCCGGGTGATGACGTCCTGCGGCGGCACCTGCTCCGCGGTGGTCCGCATGTCGATGACGACCATCCGGTCGATGAACGGCACGATCCACTTCAGGCCGGCGGTGCGCAGCCCGACGTATCGCCCCAGGCGCAGCACCACGCCCTGCTCGTACTCGTTGATGACGCGCAGCCCCAGCACGAACCAGCCGATGACCAGCAGGACCGGAATGAAGAATCCGAGCGTCGCGGGCATCTCCGTCTCCCTTCCTCGTTTCCGGGTCCGCGGCCCCGCCGCGATCCCCCGGCCTTCGCCTCCGGGCGCCGGCGGCGCCCCGGACCCTACGGCAGCGCCCCGTGGACCTTCGGTGCCGCCTCCACATCGAGCACGAGCCCCCTCACCTTCCTCACCCGGACGTACTCGCCGCTCGGGACCGGGTGCTCCGAGCGGGCCGCCCAGAGCTCCCCGTGGACGAAGACCTCGCCGCGGTCCGGGCCGACGTCGCTCGTCACCTGGCCGATCTCGCCGAGCATTCCCGGGGCGCCGACGACGAGCTTCTCGCGCCGTGTCCGCGCCACCTTCCATGCGACGAAGCCCAGCACCCCCGCCAGCGCCAGGGGCGTCGGCCACACCACCAGCGGCGACAAGGTCAGCGCCGCGGGGTCGAAGCGGTATTCGGGCGAGCTCTTGTCGATGAAGAGCAGCGTCCCCACGGCGATGCAGACCGCGCCGGCGGCGCCGGCGATCCCGTGGGTGGTGACGTAGGCCTCGGCCACGAGCAGCCCCACGCCGGCCAGGATCAGGATCACCGCGCCGACGTTCACCGGGATGACGCGCATCGAGAGGAAGGCGAGAAGCAGCGCGAAGGCGCCCACCGCGCCGGGGACGATCGAGCCCGGATGGTAGAACTCCAGGGCGATCCCCAGCGTGCCCACCAGCATCAGGATGGCGACGACGTTCGGATCGGAGAGGAACCCGAGCGTCCTCTGGCGGATGCTCATCTGGAGCGGCTCCAGCGAGGCGTCGCGCACCCGCAGGACCTTCTTCGCCGAGGCGGTCTCCACCGTGCGACCGTCGGCGGCGGCAAGGAGCGCCGGCAGGTCGGGCGCGATGAGGTCCACTACCTGGAGCTTCCTCGCCTCGTCGGCCGTGACCGAGACGCTCTCGCGCACGGCCTTCTCGGCCCACTCGACGCTGCGCCCGCGGGCCGTGGCGATGCCCCGGGCGAAGGCGGCGGTGTCGTTCTCCACCTTCCTCGCCATGTCGCGGCCGGCCTCCTTCTCGACGTCGCCGCCCCCGGCCAGCACCGGGTGGGCGGCACCGATGTTCGAGGTGGGGTGCATGGCGGCGACGTGAGCCGCCATGGTGATGAAGACGCCCGCGGAGCCGGCCCGGGCGCCGGCCGGCCCCACCCAGACGAGCAAGGGCACGTCACTCGCGAGCATCCGCTGCACGATGTCGCGCGTGGCCTCCAGGTGGCCGCCGGGCGTGTCGAGGGAGAGCGCCACCGCGTCGTAGCCCTCGGCGCGGGCCTTGGCGAGGCCGGCCTCGAGGTACTCGGCCGTCCCGGTGGTGATGGGGGCCTTCACCTCGAGCAGGAGCACCCGCGGCCGAGCGCCCTCGCCGCGCCCTGGCTCGGGGGCGGCGATCGAGACGGCACCCCAGGACGCGGCGGCCGCGAGGAGCGCCAGGCGCACGGACCTCGGGGGCGAGCGCAGCCGCATCAAGGGCCCCTCCGCGGAGCCGGGAGCTTGCCGAGCTCCTTCATCACGAGCTGGAGGTCGTCCCAAGCCTTCTTCTTCTCGGCCGGGTTCCGGAGCAGGTAGGCAGGGTGGAAGGTGGGCATCAGGCGCACTCCCTCGTACTCCCGCCAGGCGCCGCGCTGCCGGCTGATGGGGGTCGCGTCGCGGAGCAGAGTCTGCACCGCGAAGCGCCCGAGCGCGACGATGACCTTGGGACGCAGCGCGGCCATCTGCGCCCTAAGAAAGGGCTCGCAGGCTTCGATCTCGTCCGGCTCGGGGTCCCGGTTGTCGGGCGGCCGGCACTTCACGACGTTGGCGATGTAGACCTGCTCCCGGCGGAAACCCATGGCCCCTATCATCTTGTCGAGGAGCTCGCCGGCGCGCCCGACGAAGGGCTCGCCCCGCCGGTCCTCCTCCGCTCCAGGCCCCTCACCCACGAACACCAGCTCGGCCTGGGGGTTCCCCACGCCGAAGACCAGCGTGTTCCGGCCGCCGTGGAGCTTGCATCGGGTGCAGGGGCCGAGCTCGCGGCGGATGTCGAGCAGCGCCTCGCTCCCGCAGCCCTTGTCGGACGACGAGTACGCCCCGGCCGGCGCAGGGGTGGGTCGCCTGGCGGCCGCAGGCGGGTTCTCCGGCGCACCTCGCGTCGCCGCCGCGGTGGGCCTGGCGGGGGCAGCCGCGAGCGCGGGCGCGGCGACGCCCCGCGCAAGGGGCGGCGCGGATGGCACCTCTCCCACTCCGCTCTCCCGCAGCCACCACAGGTGGCGCACCGCCTCCGCGGCGAGCTCCCGCACCTCCGGAGTGGTCGCCTGTGCGTGCCGGCTCACCTTCTCCTCGCCCTTCTTCATGGCGTTGCGCCCCGCTCCCCCCGGACCTAGACTCCGGCCTCGATGCAACGCGTACGGCTGCTCCCCTCGATCCTCGCGGCGTCTCTGGCTCTCGTCGCGCTCGCCATTCTACTCGTGCCGTCCGACGCGTACGCCTGGGGTCCGCTGGCGCACCTCCACTTCTCGGCCCAGGCACTGAATCAGGTCTCGGCGGCGCCACCTGCGGTGCGCCTGCTGCTCGCCGACTACGCCCACGAGTTCCTCTACGGCTCGCTGGCGGCGGACATCGTCGTCGGCAAGAACCTGGCGCGCTACGTGTACCACTGCCACAACTGGAACGTCGGGTTCGATCTCCACCGGACGGCGAGCCCCGGCGCCGAGCAGGCCTTCTCGCTGGGCTTCCTCGCCCACCTGGCCGCCGACACGGTCGCCCACAACTACTTCGTACCCTACAAGACGGTCGGCTCCTTCCACCGGCTGCGGGCCGGCCACGCCTACTGGGAGCTGCGCTACGACCAGCGGATGGACCGCTCGCTGGTGAGGCTGGCGCGCCACGTCTCCCATCCGGACTTCCGCGAGCACGACGGTTTCCTGCGCCGATCTCTGCAGCGATCCTCCGTGCTGCCGTTCGGGGTCTCCCGGCAGCTCTTCGGGTCGCTGCTGCTCTCGGCGCGCTCCCACTCGTTCCAGCACCTCTCCAGGCTGGCGCTGGCCCGGGACCGAAGGCTGGCGCTCGAGGACGACCTCGTCGCAGAGACCAACCGGCTCGCGGTGGCGGCCATCGTCGGGATGCTCGCCGAGGGGGAGGGCTGTGCCGCAGCGCGCGCCGACGCCACCGGCTCGCGCAACCTCCGGCTCGCCGCCGACCTGCGCCGCAAGCTCTTCGGCCGTGCCGGCACGTCCGCGCTCCCGGTGGCCGAGGCCCACGCCATCGCGCGCGACACCCGCGAGAGCTTCCGGGCCTCCATCCACGGGCCGCTCGATCTGCCCGCCGCCGCGGCGCGGGTCGCGGCCTAGCGGCTAGCGCCCCGGACGGCGCTGGTCGAGCAGCGGCACCGCCCAGTCGAGGATGGCGTCGGCGACCGCGTCCTTGGTTCCCTCGATCTCCGCGATCTCCGCCGGCCCCACCAGCGTGACGCGGTTCCGGTCGGCGCCGAAGCCCGACCCGGGCCGCCCCACGGCGTTCGCCACCACCAGGTCGCAGCGCTTGCGGCGCAGCTTCTCGCGGGCGTTGGCGATCACCTCCTCGGTCTCGGCGGCGAAGCCCACCAGCACCGGGCCCGCCGGCGCGCCGCCGTAGCGCTCGCCGAGGGTGGCGAGGATGTCGGGGGTGCGCGAGAGCACCAGGGTCTCGTCCCCCTGCGCCTTCTTCCTCTTGGTGGGGGACGGGTCCCGCGGCCGGTAGTCGGAGACCGCCGCCGCGGCGACGAACAGATCCTGCCTGGCGGCGGCGGCCAGGACCGCATGAGCCATCTCCTCGGCGGTCGTCACGCGTGCGACGGTGACGCCGGTCGGGTCGACGAGGCCGGTGGGGCCGGAAACCAGCAGCACCTCGGCTCCGCGCCGCGCCGCCGCCCGCGCCGCGGCGTAGCCCATCTTGCCGCTGGAGGGGTTGGAGATGAAGCGCACCGGGTCGATGGGCTCACGGGTCGGTCCGGCGGTGACGAGCACGCGGCGGCCGGCGAGGTCGCGCGGCCCGAGCAGGCGCGCCGCCTCCCGGGCGATCTCCTCGGGTGCCGCCAGCCGCCCCGCGCCGACGTCGCCGTCGGCGAGCTCCCCGCTGGCCGGGCCGACCACGTGCCAGCCCCGCCCCCGCAGCGCGGCCAGGTTCTCCTGGACGGCCGCGTTCTCCCACATCCGGGTGTTCATGGCCGGCGCCAGCAGCACTGGACAGGTGCAGGCGAGCGCGGTCGTGGTCACGGCGTCGTCGGCGATGCCGGCACGGAGCCGGCCCAGCAGGTCGGCGGTGGCCGGCGCGACCAGGAGCAGGTCGGCGGCGCGCGCCAGGGTGAGGTGGCCGTAGGACCGGTCCGCCGCGAGGTCGAGCAGGTCCACCAGCACCGGGTGGCCGGTGAGCGCCTGGAAGGTCAGCGGGCCGACGAAGGCGGTGGCGTTGGGGGTCATCACCACCCGCACCGCCCCGCCGCCCTTCACCACCAGGCGCGCCACCTCGCAGGCCTTGTAGGCGGCGATGCCGCCGCCGACGCCGAGGACGACCGTGCGATCACGGAAAGCGCTCATGGCCTCTTCCTCGTATCATGGAGTCCTTCCCGTGGAGACTTCGCCGCCCGATATCGCCCCTCCCGCCGGGGAACCGGACCGCGCGCCCCCAGGCCCGCCCGCCGGGGACCGGCACCGCGCGTCCCCCGGCCCCGCCGCCGCACCGCCGCTCCAGGCGAAGGGGGTGGGTGGCTTCTTCGTGCTGGTGATGGCGCTCTTCGGGTTCGTCGGGTTCGCCGCCCAGCAGTTCCAGCCGGCGCTGGGGCTGCTCTGGAGCGAGGCCTTCGTCTTCATGCTGCCGGCCGGCGCCGCCGCCGCGGGCTCCAACCTCCGCCCCGCCCCCTTCCTCCGCCTCTCGCCGCCCCCCCGGCCGCTTCACGTCGTGCTGGGCCTGGGGCTGGGCGGCGCCTTGTTCCTCGCCGCCGGCGGCGTCATGGCCATCACCACGCTGCTGCTGCCCAAGGCGCTCGTGGAGGCCTACGACCTCGCGCAGCTCTTCAAGGGGCCGGCCTGGGAACGGACGGCAGTGGCGCTGGTGGCGTCGCTCGCCGCCCCGCTCGGCGAGGAGGCCGCCTTCCGCGGCTACGTCCAGTCCTCGCTTCGCACCTGGCTTCGCCCGTGGCCGGCCGTGCTCCTGGGCGCGCTCCTCTTCGGGGTCATGCACCTCGACCCGGTGCGCTTCCCGGCGGTGCTGCTCCTCGGCGTCGCCTTCGGGTGGCTCACCTGGCGCACCGGCTCGCTCTGGCCCGCGGTGGCCGCGCACGCCGCCAACAACGCCCTCGGCTCGGGAATCGCCCTCTCGGGCGCCTCGGACCCCACCGAGCAGGCGAGCCTCGGCCCGGCGCTCGCCATCCTGGCGATGGGGCTCGCCCTCGCGGCCCCGCTCGTCCTGGCCGTCCTTCGCGCCACGCCGGAGCCACCGCCGGCGCGGGGCGCGGTGGCGCTCCGCGACCCGGCCCATCCGTCCATCCGGTTCCGGTTCTCCCAGGTGCCGGCAGCCTACCTGGCCGCCGGTATCGTCGGGATGGGGCTCCTCTTCCTGCTCGGGGTCTTCGGGAAGCCGCTCCCCGCGACCCCCCTCGCACCCTGACCGGCCACCGCCTCCTCCCGGCCCCCGCCCGCAGCCACCGCCGCCGCCCGCGCGGCCGCGTCCAGGCCGGTCTTGCACGCGGGGAGGAGCGCGAGGACCACGCGCCGATCCGGACCGTGCCCGCCCGCGGCGCCTCAGCAGCTGCGCCGGTACACCATGCACTTCAGGTAGCGCCCCTCCCTGAACTGCGGGGCCACCGGGTGGTCGGGCGGCTGGCGCCGGTCCTCCACCTGCTGCAGCTCGATCCGCGCCTTGTAGGCCGCCTCCTTCACCGCGTCCTGGAACTGCTCGGCGCTCACCCGCGCGCTGCAGCTGGCGGTGACGAGCAGGCCGCCGGGCTCGAGCACCTGCAGCGCAGCGCGGTTCAGGGACGCGTAGCCGGCCACGGCGCCTTCGACCGCCTTCTGCGACTTCGCGAAAGCCGGCGGGTCGCAGACGACGAGGTCGAACTTCCGCCCCTGCTCCTTGTACTTGCGCAGCAGGTCGAAGGCGTCGCCGGTGGCGAAGGCGTGGTCGGCCGGGTCGAGACCGTTGACCCGGAAGTTCTCGCGCGCCAGCCGGATGGCGTCCTCGTCCCGGTCCACCGTCACGACGTGGCGGACACCCCCGAGCGCCGCGGCCACCGAGAAGCCGCCGGTGTAGCCAAACAGGTTCAAGCCCTCGGCGCGCCCGCGGGCGAGCTCCCGGGTGAGCCGGCGATTCTCCCGCTGGTCGAGGAACAGGCCGGTCTTCTGCCCGCGCCGCACGTCCACGAGCAGCTTCATCCCATGCTCGTCGATCTCGATGCGCTCGGGCGGCTCCGCGCCCCAGAGCACGCGCCCCTGGGGTGGGGGCTCGTCGGCCTCCTCGTCGCGGGCGATCTCGTCCCGGCCGAAGACCCCGGCGAGCCCCGGGGCCTCGTGGCGCAGGGCGTCCACGATCGCGCCGCGGTGCGGCGTCAGCCCCGCCGAGTAGAGCTTCAGCACGGCGAAGCCGGCGTAGCGGTCGGCCACCACGCCGGGCAGCCCGTCGTTCTCCCCATGGATCATCCGGTAGCCGGTGCTGCCGTGGATGAGCTCGGTTCGCAGCGCCGTCGCCCGGCGCACCCGCCGCCGCCAGAAATCGCCGTCGATGGCTTCCGCCGGCTCGCGGGTGAGGATGCGGACCGAGATGGCCGAATGCGGATCGTAGTAGCCGCGTGCGACGAAGCGGCCGCCCTCGACCACATCCACGATGGCGCCGGCCTCGAGCCCGCGCGGCGCCCGGTCCACCGCCTTGCGAAAGACCCAGGGATGGCCGGCGCGCAGGTGGCGCGCCAGGTCCTTGCGCAGCTCCAGCTCGGCGATCGCGCCGCTCACGCCGCCCTGCCTCTCGCCGTCGCCCTCTTGCGGGTGCTCTCCGCCCGGGTGGTCCCGGCTGCTCTGGCCGTCCGGGCGGCGCCCGCCGTCCGGGCCGGTTCCCGCTCGCCGAGACCCCGGGCGAAGTTGCCGATGACGAGGCCGGGACGCGCATCCTGGAGCGCCCGCAGGAGCGCCCGCATTCCCATCGCCTCGCCGCGTCCGCCCCGGTCGCGGGCGATCTGCCAGTAGAGGTCCGGGTCCATGGCCAGCGAGCGGGTCTGCACCTGGTCGACGCCCACCCGCTTCACGAGCCGGCAGAGCCGCTCGACCTCCTGTTCACGGTCCGTCACTCCAGGGAAGGTGAGCAGGTTCAGGGCCAGGTAGAGCCCCTTCGCCTTGGCCACGCGCATCGAGTCGACCACGTCCTCGAGCCGGTATCCCACCGGCCGGTAGTAGGCCTGGTACAGGTCCTCCGAGGCGGTGTTGGTGGAGATGCGGACCGCGTCGAGCCCGGCGTCGGCGAGCGCCGACAGGGCCTCGGGCATCGAGCCGTTCGTGTTCACGTTGATCGAGCCGCGCGGCGTCACGTCGCGCACCAGCCGGATCGAGCGGGCGATCGCCTTCCAGGCGAGCAGCGGCTCTCCCTCGCAGCCCTGGCCGAAGCTCACCATGATCCGGCCGCCGGCCGCGGCGAGGTGGCGCACGCCGACCTCGGCCATCTCCGCCGCCGTCGGGGGGTGGAGGATGCGCTCGTGCGAGGGGGGCGGCATCCCCTCCTCGGTCTCGGAGAGGCAGCCGACGCAGCGCGCGTTGCAGGCTGCCGAGGACGGGATGGCCCCCTCGTCGCGGCCGTAGAACAGGTTCTGCGCGGTGAAGCAGCGCCACTCGAGCGCGCAGCGCGCCAGCTGCCGGTAGATGGGGTTCGGGCTCGCCTGGCAGAGCGCCTCGACCCGGCCGGCGAGGTCGGGCGTGGAGTGCGTGGCGACGTCCCAGTGGCGGCGCCGGTCGGTACGAAGCGCCCAGGCCACGGCGCCGTCCGGCCCCAGCGCGGCGGCGGTGTAGGCCCACTGCGGAAGGATCGGCACGCGGGCCGTCGCGAGCGGAGGTCGCGCGGTGGCCGGGAGAAGCAGCCGGGTGTAGCCCGGGGGCAGCGCAGCGCCCACGGCGACCGGCGCGAAGGTCCTTCGCCCCACGCGCGCCTCGCGGAGCACCACCTCCTCACCGGTCTCCGGGTCGAAACCCACGGGCCAGCGCCCGGGCAACACGCACAGCGTGGACCCCTCCGGCAGCGCGATCGGGCGCTCCCGCGGGGCGAACGCCGACCCGCCGCTCCGAGCGGCGGCGCGAAGCCGGGGGTGGTCGTAGACCGCGCCGCGGTCGTCGGCGAAGAGCAGCTTGAACATCGGGAAATCCTTGAGCATCGGGGATGACCGGAGGTCCTTATAGCGATTTTCGCTGGTGCCCGCTGTCTACGTGGTTAGGCTGGAAAAGGTCCGCAATATCGAGCGTTGAAACGTTTACGCCCCATTCAGGACTCGCTCGCAGCCGGAATCGACAACCGGCCCAGGGCGTTGTCAGGCGAAGTACTTGGCGGGTTCCCGTCCCCTGGACGTGCCCTGCAGGAGGAGGCCAGCGACTTGATACCGACCCGCTCCACGGACCGCGTCCGCCGGGAGTTCGAGGCGCTGGCCCTGCCCCATCTCGACGGCCTCTATGCGGCCGCGCTGCGCCTCACCAAGAACCCTCGCGACGCCGAGGACCTGGTGCAGGACTCGGTCCTGCGCGCCTTCCGCTTCTTCGACAAGTTCGAGCGCGGGACGAACATCAAGGCCTGGCTGTACAAGATCGTCACCAACACCTTCATCAACCGGTATCGCCGGGTGACGAAGGAGCGCAGCATCGTCGACGACGACCGGGACTCGGTCCAGGACCGGCTCGTCTCCCGCGAGGCGGCCGCCCAGGCCGAGGACCCGGAGCGCGCCTTCTTCGACCGCCTCCTCTCCGACGACGTCCTCCGCGCCCTGGACGCGATCCCCATCGACTTCCGGATGACGGTCGTCTTCGCGGACCTCCAGGACTTCTCCTACAAGGAGATCGCCGAGATCCTCGACGTCCCGGTGGGGACGGTGATGAGCCGGCTCTTCCGGGGTCGCCGCCTGCTCCAGGCTCGACTCGCGGAATACGCGGCCACCTCGGGTGTGTTGCAACCGGGCAGGGAGGCCGCGAGCATCGACCTCGACGCCTGGAAGCGGCAGCGGGGCAGGACCTAGCAGCCCGGCAGGACCTGGGAGCTCGACCGAGATCATGACGAGCGGCGCCACAGCGGACCCTGGGTACGACTGCACGGAGGCGGAGCTGCTCCTCGAGCCCTACCTGGACGGCGAGTTCGACGAGGTCGAGCGGGCGGCCATGGAGGGGCACCTGGCGGCCTGCGAGGGGTGCCGCACCCGCGCCGCCGCGGCCCGCTCGACGCGCTCGGCGCTGCGCGCCAAGCTTCGGGAGGCGCTCGCCCCGGGCACGAGTGCCGGCACGGCGCCGGAGTCGTTGCGGCGCCGCATCGCCGAAGCCCTCGAAGCCGAGACCCTCTCTCGCGAGGCGGCGCCGCCGTGGTGGCGCCGCCTCCTCTCCCCGCTCCCGGTCGCGGCGGCCGCCGCCTGCGTGGCCGGCGCGCTCCTCGTCTTCGCCGGTCACCGCAGCGCCGACCCGCTCGTGGAGGAGGCGGTGCGCAAGCACGCCCGCGACCTGCCCCTGGAGCTGAACGCGGCCTCGGTCGGGCCGGAGGCCATCTCGGCGCTGCTCGCGAGCAAGCTCGACTTCAACCCCCGCCCCCCGGCCTTCCGCTCGCAGGGCGTGCGCCTCGTCGGCGCGCGGCTCGCGCAGCTCCGCGAGTGGCCGGCCGCCTACATGCGGTACGAGACGCCCCGCGGACAGGTCGGGCTCTTCATCATCGACGATCCCGACCGGCGCGTCGGAGAGGCCGGACACGCCGTCCAGGCCGGATCCGGTACGGTCTGGGTGATCAACGCCCGGGGCTACAACGTCGCGCTCTGGCGCCGCAACGAGATCGTCTACTCCCTCGTCGCCGACCTCGACGAGGCCGACCTGGTGCGGCTCGTCGAGACCGCCCAGGGCGTCGAGCGCTGACCGGCGAGCGGGCCGCCCCGGCGGTTCCCCCGCCGCGCGGCGCCTCCTCCTCGCCGGGCCGGCACCCCTTGCGTTTTTGACAGGCCGCCGGGGCCATGGATACACTTTCCCCAGAATTTACGCGGGCGTGTGCGCATGGGTGCGCCTCCCCCGGGAGCCCCTGAATGGCAAAGACCATCCTGCTCATCGAAAGCGACGCGCCCTTCGCGCGCGAGATGTCCGCCGCGCTCGAAGCGCGAGGCTTCGGCGTGCGGGTGAGCGCGGACGGCAAGGAGGGTCTCGAACTGGCCCGGGACCTGCGGCCCGACCTGGTGGTGCTCTGCGTCGAGCTCCCGCGGATGTCCGGCTACTCGGTATGCAACAAGCTGAAGAAGGACGAGGCGCTGCGGGCCATCCCGCTCGTCGTCATCAGCGCCGAGGCAACGCCCGAGACCTTCGAGCAGCACCGCAAGCTGAAGACCCGAGCCGAGGACTACCTCATCAAGCCCTTCCCGCCCGAGACGCTGGTGGAGCGCGTCGGGGCGCTCGTGGGCCTCCCGGAGCCCGCCGCCGGCCCCGACGAGGAGGTGGTGACGCTCGCCGACGTCGAGCTGGAGGCCGGCGCGGCGCAGGACCTCCCGCCCCTCGAGTTCTCGAGCGCGCGAGAGAGCGAGGAGGACGAGGACCTGCGGCTGCTCGACGACGCCTTCGACACCATCGCCCGCGGCGAGCCCGCGCCCGAGTTGCGTGGGGCGGCCGGCGCGCCGGCCCAGCGTCCGGAGCCCGGTGAGGCGCCCCCGCCCGACGACGGAGCCCTGGCCTTCGAGGACGACGTGCTCGAGGCGCCCGAGGCGATCGCCGCCCACCCGGAGCCGGCCGTTCCCGCGGCGTCCCGGACGCTCGTCGAGGAGCTCGCGGCCGACCTGGAGCCGCTCTCTGCCGAGGTGCTGGAGGTCCTGGAGCCGGACACCGTCACCCGGCTCGCGCCGGCCCCCTCCGCCGGGCTGGCCGGCGGCGCTCCCCCTTCTCCGGACCGTGCCTCCACCGAGGACCTGCTCCGGGCCGCCGGCATCCCGCTGCTCGCCGCCGAGCCAGCCGTCGCCCCCGCCGACGCCGCCGACGCCGGCGGTCTCCGTGCCGAGCTCGGCGACGCCCGCCGCGCGCTCGTGGAGCGGGACGCCGAGACCCGCCGGCTCCGCGAGGAGATGGTCCGCCTGCGCACCGCCACCGACGAGGCCGCGCTGGAGTCCGGTACCCGCGAGAGCGAGCTGCGCGCCGCCCGCGCCCGCCTGGAGGCGGTGCAGGGCACGGTGAAGAAGCTGGAGGCCGACCTCTACGCCGCCCGCGAGGACGCCCGCCTCGCCGCCGAGCGCGCCGCCTCGATGGAGAGGGACCTCGCGGCGCTTCGCTCCCGCCTCGACGAGTCCGAGCAGGTCGCCTCCCGCCGAGGCGCCGAGGTCGCCGAGGCGGTGGCCCGCGCCGAGTCCGCCGGTCGCTCGCTCGACGAGCTCAGGACCGAGCTGTCGGTGACGCGCAGCGAGACCGAAGCCCTTCGCTCCGACGCCGAGCGGCGCAGCGCCGACCTGCGCAGGCGCCTCCAGGAGCTCGAGGCCCAGGCGGCTCGCCACGAGGAGCGCGTCGTCAAGGCCTACCAGAAGATCAAGACCGACGAGAAGCTCAAGGAGAAGACCCGCAAGGCGCTCACCGTCGCCCTGCAGCTCCTCGACGAGCGGCTGCCGCCCGAGAGCGGTGGCGAGACCACCGCCGCGCCCCTGCCGGAGCGGCCCGCCAGCTAGGGCCCGCCCCGGCGCTCCCGGCGACGCCGGAGTGCCGCGGCCACGTCGCCGAGCTCCTTCACGCCCAGCGCGCGTGCGGCCGCGAAGTAGGCGAGCGCGCCGGCCGCGATGGGCGCGAGCGCCAGCGTCGCCTGCCGGCCCAGGCCCGCGGTCGGCAACCGCGCCTCGAGCAGCCGCGCCGAGCCCCAGACCACCACCGCCATCACCGTGGCGGCGCCGAGGCAGCGCAGGAGCTGCCGGTAGATGCCGGCCTGCCCGAGCCCACCGTGCCGCCGCTTCCAGGCGACGGCCAGGACCGCGAAGTTGGCGGTGGCGGCGAGCGAGGTCCCGAGCGCCACCCCGCGGAAGCCGAGCACCGGGTAGAGCGCCAGGTTGAGAGCCACGTTCGAGGCCATCCCGACGATGCTCCCCACCACCGGCACGCGCGCCTCGTCGAGCGCGTAGAACGCCGGGGCGAGCACCTTCACCGACGAGTACCCGTAGAGCCCGACCGCGTAGCAGACCAGGGCGCCGGCGGTTGCGGCCGCGTCGGTCGGGCCGAAGCGCCCGTGCTCGTAGACGAGCGAGATGATGGGGCCGGCGAGGACGACGAGGCCGACGGCGGCCGGCACGTTGAAGAAGGCGACGAGCCGCATCGCCGAGCCCAGCGTCTCGCGCACCCCGTCGAGGTCTCGCCGTGCCGCCCGCTGCGCCACGCCGGCGCCGGCGACGGTGGCGATGGCCACCCCGAAGACGCCCAGCGGCAGCTGCATGAGCCGGAAGGCCATCTGCAGCCAGGTGTTCGCGCCGACCTCGTGGGACGCGAAGATGGTGTTGACCAGGATGTTCACCTGCGTCGCCGAGAGCCCGATGACCGCGGCGCCCATGAGCCGGCCGATGCGCCGGATGCCCGGGTCGCGGAGCGCCGACGCCCCGAGGCGCGGGTGCGGCCGGTAGCCGAGCGCCCACAGGCTGGGTACCTGCGCTGCCAGCTGCATCAGGCCACCGACGAGCGTCCCCATCGACCACCCGACGACGGCCACGCGCGGCCCCTTCCCGGCGGCCCAGAGCCAGACCCCGACGGCGATGGCGCCCACGTTGAAGAGCGCCGGGGCGAGCGCCGGGGCGGTGAACTTCCCCTGGGCGTTGAGCATCCCCATGGCCAACGCGGAGAGCGACACCAGGAGGAGGAAGGGCATCATCACCCGGGTCAGGAAGGCGGCGAGCGCCGCCTCTTCCGGCCCGAAGCCGGGCGCCAGCAGCCCCACCAGGGCCGGCGCCGCCAGCACGCCGAGCAGCACCACCGCGCCGACCACCGAGAGCACCAGCCCCACCAGCGCATTCGCCAGCCGGTAGGCGTCCTCCGGCCCCCGCCGCGCGTGCGCCTCGGCGAAGGTCGGCACGAAGGCCGAGGAGAGCGCGCCCTCGGCGAAGAGGTCACGGAGCAGGTTGGGGATGCGAAAGGCCACGACGAAGGCGTCGGAGAACCGGTTCGCCCCGACGAGCGCGGCGAAGAGCTGGTCGCGCACCAGCCCCAGGAGGCGCGACGACATGGTGGCCGCGGAGAGCCAGACCGCGCGCCCCATGCGCATGCCGCCGCTCTGGCCGCCGGAGTCCACCCTCAGTGCTTCCCGCCCTCGGGTCCCTTCGACGCCAGGTCCTTCTTGTTCACCCAGGACTTGGCCTGGGCCTGAACCGTCACCGGCACGTTGCGGTCGCGGGCCAGCTCCTTGATGTCTCGCTCCTGGAGCGTGGGAAGGAACTTGAGGGCGGTGGGGAGCGGCACCTTGGGGTTGCGCACCAGGGCCAGCCGGATGGCGTAGGTCTTCAGGAACTCGCGGTTGTCGTAGATGAAGCGCAGCAGGTCCGCCCCGGCGGTCTTGGAGTTTGCGAGCCCCAGGATCTCCCCGTCGGTGATGCGCGGGCTCTGCGCCGCCGCCAGGCTCACCAGCCGGTTCGAGTCGCGGAGCAGGATGGTGCGGGCCTCGCGGTTGCCCAGCGTGGCGAGCTTGATCTTCTCGGCCACCGACATCTTGACGATGCGCTGGGTGATGGTGAGCTTCCTCTGCGCGTCCTCCGGGGTCTCCTGCCGCGGCGCGCCCTCGTCGCGCTCCCGCGCCAGATCCTCCTCGTACTCCGCCATCAGGACCGCCGCCGAGTCCTCGGGGGGCTTGGCGGTGGGATCGACGCCGTGGACGCGCTTGTGGGCCTCCACGATCTGCGGGACGTCGAGGAGCACCAGCCCGTTGCGGACGCAGAAGTCACAGGCGCCGTCGATGGTGGAGGCCAGCGCCGCCGGGTTCCGGCACAGCCCGCGGATGATGTCGTCGTGCCGCAGCAGGCGCAGCTCGTTCTGCCGGATGATCTCGACGAGCCGCTGCCCCACAGAGGGCGCGAGCCGGGCCATGGTCTCGTCGGGCGTGGTGGGGTTGAGGAGCAGGATCTCGATCGCCGCGTCCCGTCCGGCGAAGCGGTCGGCGAGCCAGTCGAGGACCGGCCCCTTGAGCCCCTCGGCGCGCAGCGCCACGCCCCATATCTTGTCCGGCAGCCCCTCGGCGGTTCGGGTCGCCGTGTCCCGGACCTGCGGCTCCTCGTCATGGGAGAGGAACCAGAGCATGGTGACGAGGTCCTGGGCGGCCACCGCCGGGACGAGCCCTTTGGCTCCCATCATCCGCAGCGGCAGCGGCGCCTTCCCGTCCACGTGCTTGTGGAGCGGCTTCGGGAGGACGTCGATGGGCAGCGGACACTCGGCCATGGAGCTACTCCTGGGAGCCGACGGACGGAGGAGCCGGCACGGCGGCCTTCGGCGCCGCGGGGATCTCCCCGAGCGACGCCGCCGAGGGAATCGACGACGGGTCGAGGGCGCGGCTCCAGCGGTGGCGCAGTCTACCCAGCCAGCGGTTGACCAGGCTGGAGCGCGGCAGGAAGGGGATCACCGGGCGGCGCCGCTTGCCGAGCGACTGGCGCGCGAAGGCCAGCGAGCGCTCGCCCGGCCATGCCTCGAGCCCCCGCTCCAGCGCCCGCACGGCTCGCTCACGCTGCGAGAGCGCCACCGCCACGCGAGCCTGGTTCAGGGCCAGCTCCGGCACCGGGCCGGCGACGCGCACGGCCCGGTCGACGTAGACCATGCCCAGGCTCGAGTTCTTCTCGACGAGGACCAGGGTGACCCCGTACCAGGAGATGACCCGCGGGTCGGCCGGCGCGCGGCGGTGGGCCCCCTCGAAGGCGCGATGCGCCGCCTCGATCTCGCCGGCCCGGAAGCGGGCGATGCCCTCCTCGAGGGCGGCCAGGGCCTCGGGACCCGCGGGCCGAGGGGCGTGTCTTTGGGCGGGGTCGGTCACCGGTTGAGCTCGTGGATGAGCCGCAGCCCGTCGAGGGTCAAGTGCTCGTCCACCTCGGAGATGGCGCGAGAGACACCGGCGATGAGGGGCGCCAGGCCACCGGTGGCCACCACCTTCACCGGGAAGCCCAGCTCGGCGGTCATCCGTTCGCAGATGCCGTCCACGAGCCCCACGTACCCGTAGACGAGCCCGCTCTGCATGCTGGCCACGGTGTTCTTGCCCACCACGTGGGGCGGGCGGGAGAACTCGACGCGCGGGAGCTTGGAGGCGTTGCGGAAGAGCGCCTCCATGGAGATGGAGATGCCCGGGGCGATGGCGCCACCCAGGTACTCCCCGCGCGGCGAGACGGCGTCGAAGGTGGTGGCGGTGCCGAAGTCCACGACGATGAGCCCTTGCTTCCAGCGCTGGTAGGCAGCGACGGCGTTAACGACCCGGTCGGCGCCGACCTCGCGAGGGTTCTCGTACAGGATGGGCATGCCGGTCTTCACGCCTGGGCCCACGAAGAGCGGCTTTTGGCCGAAGTAGAGCTGCGCCATCTGCTCCAGGCTGAAGGCGAGCGGCGGGACCACGCTGGAGACGACCACCGACTCCACCCGGGCCGGGTCGAGGCCGGCGGCGGCGAAGAGCTGGCGCACCAGGATGCCCCACTCGTCGTAGGTGCGGCTCTGGGAGGTCTCGACGCGCCACTGGTGGCGGAGCGCCTGACCCTCGAAGGCACCCAGGACCGTGTTGGTGTTTCCCACGTCGATGGCCAGGAGCACGGTCGGAGCCTAGCCCCGGTCCCGGGACGGGTCAACGCGGCCGGAGGAGCCGCACGTCCCCGGCACTGACGTGGATCCGCCGGCCGCCGGCGCGCACCACGAGCGCCCCGCTGTCGTCGAGGTCCTCGGCCACGCCGTCCACCTCGCCGCCGTCCACCTCCACGCGCACCTCCCGCCCCAGCGTGGCCGAGCGCTCCCGCCAGGCGTCGCGGATGGCGCCGAAGCCTTCCTCGGCGTGGCGGTCCAGCCATTGCTCGAGCTGGGTGAGAAGCGCCGCGGTGAACAGCGCGCGGGGCACCGGCTGGCCTCGCTCGATGCGCAGGCTCGTGGCGGTGGCCCGAAGCTCCGGCGGGAAGTCTTCGGGTTCGGTGTTCAGGTTCACGCCGATGCCCAGGACCACCCAGTGCACCGCGTCGGGCTCGGCGGCGAGCTCGGTGAGGATGCCGGCGAGCTTCCTTTCTCCGGCGAGCACGTCGTTCGGCCACTTGATCCCGGCGTCCACCCTGGCCTGCCGGCACGCCTCGCAGACCGCGATGGCGGCAACGAGCGTCAGCTCCGGAGCCCGCCTCGGCGGCAGCTCGGGGCGCAGCACGGCCGAGAGGTAGAGATTCTTCCGCGGCGGCGATTCCCAGGGCCGGCCGCGACGGCCCCGCCCCGCCGTCTGGCGCTCGGCCACCACCACCTCCCCGTGCGGCGCCCCCTGCTCGGCGAGCTCCTTGGCGAGGTCGCTCGTGGACGCGATCTCCTCGAAGCAGTGGAGGGTCTGCCCCATGTCGTGGGTGTTGAGGAGCGGGCGCAGCTCCAGGGGGCCGAGCCGGTCGGGGATCTCGCGGAGCCGGTAGCCGCGGGCCGGCACGGCGTCGATGCGGTAGCCCTGGGCCCGGAGCGAGCGGACGTGCTTCCAGACCGCGGCGCGAGAGAGGCCGAGCTTGTCGCTGATGGCCTCACCCGACACGACCTCGTCGCCGGCCTCGGCGAGGAAGGCGAGCACCTGCTCCTCGCTGTCGGCGCCCTCGGGCATGCGGCGGATTCTGCGGGGCCGGAGGGCGGGGTGTCAACGCGGGGCGGCCGGCGGCCGAGCCTCGGGCGGCGGACGGGAACGTCGCCGGGATCGGACGCGAGGCCGGGATCGAGGCGAGCCGCGCCGGCCGGGTACCCGCCCGTCAGCGCGCCGGCTCGACCTCGAACGAGATGTCGGCGGCCGGCGCGCTGTGGGTGAGCGCCCCCATCGACACGTAGTCCACCCCGGTGGCGGCGACCCGTGGCAGCCGCTCGAGCGTCATGTTGCCGCTCGCCTCGAGGAGCACCCGGCCCCGGGCGCGGCGCACCGCCTCGGCCATGGTCGCGTCGTCCATGTTGTCGAGGAGCACGATGTCGGCCCCGGCGCCGATGGCCTCCTCGAGCCCCGGGAGGTCCACCACCTCCACCTCCACCCGCAGCATGGCGTTTCCGCGGGCGCGGGCGCGCCGCACCGCCTCTCCCACCCCGGCGCAGGCGGCGACGTGGTTGTCCTTGATGAGGAGCCCGTCGCCGAGCGAGAAGCGGTGGTTCACGCCGCCGCCGGCGCGCACGGCGTCCTTCTCGAGCCGGCGCCAGCCGGGCGTGGTCTTGCGGGTGTCGAGCAGGCGCGTCGTCCCGCCCCCGGCGCCGAGGGCCTCCGCGGCCCGGCGGGTGGCGGTGGCGACGCCGGTGAGGCGCTGGAGGAAGTTGAGCGCGGTGCGCTCCGCGGCGAGCAGCGCCCGCAACGGCCCGGCCGCCTCGCCCAGGAACTGACCCTTGCGGAAAGGCGTTCCGTCGGGCCCGTCGAAGCGGCATGTGGCCCCCAGCCGCTCGAAGACCCGCGCGGCGACGGCCGTACCGGCGAGGACCAGGTCGTCCTTGGCGAGGAAGCGCCCGGTCCCCGCCGCGTCAGCCGGGATGGTGGCCTCGCTCGTCACGTCGCCGAGCGAGAGGTCCTCCTCGAGCGCGAGGTCGATGAGCCGCTCGACGCTGCCGGAGAGCTCGGCCATGGGCTACCTCCCCCCGCCGAGCAGCCCCCGGTGGGCCTCGAGCTTCCGCTTCTTCTCCTGCAGCTCCAGCGTGCGGGCACGGGCCTCCTCCACCACCTCGGGGGGGGCCCTGTCGACGAAGCTCGGGTTCCCGAGCCGCTTCTCGAGCCCGGAGAGATCCGCGTCGACCTTGGCGATCTCCTTGTCCACCCGGACGGTCTCCGCGGCCATGTCGACGACGCCCGCCAGCGGCACGAGCACCTCGAAGCCGTCACCGACGGTCACAGCGCACTGGGGTCGCCGCCCGGCGCCCCGCCCGGCGGGGTGGAGCACCAGCCCCTCGACGTTCCCGAGCCGCCCGATCCGCCCCTGCTCGGCACCGAGCGTCTCCAGCGCGACCCCGGTCAGCCCGCCCACCTCCACGCCGCGCAGCGCGGTCTTGAAGGGGATGTTCATCTCGCCGCGGACGTTGCGGATGGCCTCGACCACACCGATGACCGGCGCGAAGCGCTCGACGGCCCCCTGGTCCACCGGGCGCCGCTCCGGGTAGTGCGCCTCCAGGATCGACGCCGGCCAGGCGTCGGCGCCCGTGGCCGTCTTGAGCGTCTGCCAGAGCTCCTCGGTGACGAAGGGCATCATGGGGTGCAGGAGCCGCAGCGACGTCTCGAGCGCGTGGGCCAGCACCACCTGGGCGCCGTGCTTCTTCTCGGCGTCCTCGCCGTAGAGCGCCTCCTTGGCGAGCTCGATGTACCAGTCGCAGAGGTCGCCCCAGATGAACCGGTAGACGGTGCCGGCCGCCTCGTCGAAGCGGTAGGCCTCGAGCGCCTCCCCCGTGGCGTCCACCGCCGCGGCGAGCCGCGCCAGGACCCAGCGGTCGGCCAGGCTGCGCGCCGCCTTCTCCGGGTCCTCGCCGGTCCAGCGGAACCCGGAGAGGTTCATCAGGGCGAAGCGGGTGGCGTTCCAGAGCTTGTTCGCGAAGGCGCGGTAGCCCTCGACGCGATCCTTCGAGAGCTTGATGTCGCGCCCCTGCGCGGTCGTGAGCGCCGCCAGCGTGAAGCGGAGCGCGTCGGCGCCGTACTTCTCGGTGAGATCCAGGGGGTCGATGACGTTCCCCTTGGTCTTCGACATCTTCTGCCCCTTCTCGTCCCGCACCATCGGGTGCAGGAATACGGTGCGGAAGGGGACGTCGCCCATGAAGTGGATGCCCATCATCATCATCCGCGCCACCCAGAAGAAGATGATGTCGTGCCCGGTCTCCATCACCGAGGTCGGGTAGAAGGTCCGGAGCTCCTCGGTCGGGTCGGGCCAGCCGAGCGTCGAGAAGGGCCAGAGCGCCGACGAGAACCAGGTGTCGAGCACGTCCTCGTCCTGGCGCAGGTCGGCCTTCCCACAGGTGGCGCAGGCCCTGGGGGTCTCCCGGGCCACCGAGGCGTGGCCGTCGGTGCAGTACCAGGCCGGGATCTGATGGCCCCACCAGAGCTGGCGGCTGATGCACCAGTCGTGGATGCCGCGCATCCAGGCCATGTAGGTGTTGGTCCACGACTCGGGGATGAACCGGGTGCGTCCCTCATCGACCGCGGCGATGGCCGGTCGGGCGAGCGGCTCGATCTTCACGAACCACTGGTCGGAGAGGAGCGGCTCGAGCACGGTCTCGCAGCGCTGGCATCGCGCCAGCGGGAGCAGGTGCGGCTTCGCGCCGCGCTCGAGCCCCTCCTCGGCGACGAGCGCCTTCACCTGCTTGCGCGCCTCGGCGCGGTCGAGCCCGGCGACCGGTCCGGCCGCCTCGGTCATGCGCCCGTCGAGCCCGATGACGGTGAGCATCGGCAGCCCGTGGCGCTGCCCCACCTCGAAGTCGTTGAAGTCGTGGGCCGGGGTCACCTTCACCGCGCCGGTGCCGAACTCGGGGTCGACGAGGACGCCGTCGGCGATGATGGGAAGCTCGCGGTCGAGGAGCGGGTGGCGGACGCTGCGGCCCACCAGGCCCCGGTAGCGCGGGTCGTCGGGGTGGACCGCCACCGCCGTGTCGCCGAGCATCGTCTCGGGACGCGTCGTGGCCACCACGATCTCGCCCGACCCGTCGGCGAGCGGGTAGGCGAAGCTCCACAGCTCGCCGGCGTGGTTCTCCTCGTGGTTCACCTCGAGGTCGGACAGCGCCGTATGGCAGCGCGGGCACCAGTTGATGAGGCGCTGCGCCCGGTAGATGAGCCCCTCCTCCCACAGCCGCACGAACACCTCGCGAACCGCCCGCGAGAGCCCCTCGTCCATGGTGAAGCGCTCGCGCGCCCAGTCCAGCGACGCACCCAGCGCCTGGTGCTGCACGCCGATGCGCGAGCCGTACTTCTCCTTCCAGGCCCAGACCCGCTTCAGGAACTCGGCGCGGCCGAGCTCGTGGCGGCTCTTCTTCTCGGTCCTCTGCAGCTCCTTCTCCACGATCATCTGCGTGGCGATGCCGGCGTGGTCGGTGCCGGGGAGCCAGAGGGTGTTGAAGCCGCTCATCCGCTTCCAGCGGATGAGGATGTCCTGGATGGTGGCGGTGAGCGCGTGGCCGAGGTGGAGCGACCCGGTCACGTTGGGGGGCGGCAGGACGATCGAGAAGGACGGCCGGCGGCGGTCGGACGCGTCGGCGTGGAAGTAGCCGCGCTCCATCCAGTGGCGGTACCAGCGTGGCTCCACCTCGTGGTGGTCGTAGGCCTTGGACAGCTCGGCCGGGGCCTTCGTCTCGGTGGTATCGGACACGCGCGTCTCCCGTTGGATCGCTCCCCCGTCCCGACCGGCCGCGCCGGTGGGGTCCGCCGGGGATCCGGGGGGCCGTTCTACTTACTGGTTCTGGCGCTGCTTCACCAGCAGGTCCACGTGCTCGCGGATGATGGCCTCGGCGAGCTGCGGGACCACTTCCCAGGCGATGCGCTCGACGACCTCGCGGCTGGCCTGCGACAGCGCGAGCCGCAGCTGCGCCTCGCCTCCGTCGGCCGGTCCGGCCGGGGCCGCTGCGGCCGTGGCCGGCGCGGGAGTGACAGGCGCCACGGCGACCGGCTCCGGCGCGACCGCGGCTAGAGGCTCGGCGAGGCCGGGTTCGGCCGCCACGGAGGCGCGCGGCACCGCGGTGACGAGGGACGGGACCGCGCTGACTCCCGCTACCAGGACCGCCGGGGGCGCCGCTCCGGCCGGCTCGACGTCGGTGAGGAGCGGCACGGGCTCCAGCGCAGCCAGGTCGAAGGCCGGGATCGCGACGGGCTCCGGTGACGGCGGAGGCGGCGGGATCGGCAGCGGCGCGGTCACCTCGACCTCCTCGAGGTCGAGGATCGGCTGTGCTTCGGCGTCGGAAGCCGCCTCGACGGGGGCCGCGGCTGCAGGACGCGGCGGTGCGGCCGCGACTGGCATGGTGGAGGCAGGGGGCTCCTCGAGCGAGACGTCGCTCCAATCCTCCTCGGGCGCCGCGGCGGGCTGGAACGGCGCGGGCGACAGGTGCGGCTCGAAGGTCACCGGCGCGGCCACCGGAACCGGTGGCGGAGGCTGGACCGCCGGCGAAGGAGCCTGAGCCGGGGCTCGCGGCTGGGGTGCGGGCGCGGCCGGATGGGCGACGGGGCCGACCGGGGCCGCGGGGGGCA
>Ga0209253_10001196_pt1 | contig 22653 bp, 16 predicted proteins | sample FrelakmetBRP12BR_FD_187145 | JGI IMG/M metagenome (GOLD analysis project Ga0209253, IMG submission 187145) | Freshwater lake sediment microbial communities from the University of Notre Dame, USA, for methane emissions studies - BRP12 BR (SPAdes)... | ecosystem: Environmental > Aquatic >...
CGCACCGACTGGTACGCAAACACCACGCTGCTCACAGTCGAGGCTGGGGGTTCACTGTGTGTGTCGGTGGCTGGCTCAACGGCCTGTTCACGGCTCGCGCGCAGCTCGCCCTCCAGATCCTCGCGCAACTTCCTGAGGAAATCCGGCAGATACTTGCGCACTTTCTGAGACTCCACTTTCGCCTCTTCGAGCGCATCCAAAACTTGCTGTACCAGCGACTTCGTCGCCGAGGCATCCGGTGCAGGAACGACGAGACGAGTCGTCGAATCCGCTGCCGGAGCCGCGGAGGCCGTCGAAGGCTGGGTGGGCGCCGTGGTACCGGTTGACGACGGCGGGATCGCCGCAGCCGTCGAAGGCGCCGCACCCGGGGTAGCCGGTGTTGCCGGGAAAGTGGTGGCCGTCGGAGTCTGGCCCGTCGGCACTGCGGGCTGCCCGGTCACGGAAGATGCCACCTGGGCCGCCACGACCGTCACCGATCGTTCGACGCTGACACTCAGATCCAAGCCGGAGAGGGACGACAGATTCCCGAACCTGTCCGCCAGTTTCGCCGTCTTGGCGAGGGCTTCATCATCCTGTCCGCGAAAGAATTTGCGAAATATATTGCCCACTTTGCGGAATAATTTTTCGAGATCATTCAACTCCTGCTCGTTGAGATCTCCCTCGACAGTCACGCCGTATTGCTGCTTCAGCGAGGCTTCGACACTCTTTGCGCTGACCTGCGCTGTGCCAGCGTCTGTCTGGCTCTGCCCCTGGTAGTTCACCGCCCGATACCGGGCTTCAAAGTCGGCAGTGAGTGTAATCGTATCGCCTTCGGCTGTCGTGACACTCAACCGGCCGGTCAGGTCGGTCGCAGCCGAAATGGCCGAGACTTTAGTATCCAGCCGCTGCGAGCCGGCCGCATTGGACACCGGGGTTTGGAAGAGATTCGACGGATTCAATTGGGAAACGGCCGCGACTGCCATGGGTGGCTCCTGGGTCCCGAGGTGAAAAGCATCTGTTCTTGGGCCCTTATCGGCGGGATACTAGATTATCTTGAGTGAGGCTATGTTATATTGAGCGGAAATTCGGGTCGGTCCCGTTCGTCAGCCGAAGGAGATACGCCATGCGTACATTGCCCTCCTCCGCAGTCCTCGCCGTCAGCGGCCTGGCACTAAGCCTGGTCGCAAACGGCTGTACGTTCAAAGCAACGATCGAGCAAATTATGGATACGACCTCAAACGTCACGGGGACCACCTCGTCGGCTCACAGCTGGGTGACGGAAGACGGACTGCTCAAACCGGAACACAAGGCCATCGCCTTCCTGACCCTCAACCAGAGCAATATTCAGCAGGATCTGGCAGCAGGACAGGGCGAATATCTGACTTCGCTCGGCACCCTGTTAGGCGTGCCGGCGCATCAGCAGCTCGCCTATGGCGCGGCGGCACAATCACGCTACGCTCGTGGCCTTGACGGAACAGACCGCACCCCCGCGGCCTGGCTGTCCGCTCTTCAGGAAACAGCTCAGCCGTTTCGGCAAAACGCGCCGGCGCGAGTTCAGGACTAAGCATGACTACTGCGACGACGCCGGCATCCACGCTCGCCTACCGACGGATCATCCACCCGTCGGATTTCTCCGATGACAGCCATACCGCCTTGGTCCATGCCGTGAAGTTAGCCGTCGCCCTGCACGGGGAACTTTCTATCATGCATGTCGACCCGGATGTCGCCCGCAAGGATTTCGAAGACTTCCCCAAGGTTCGACCGATTCTTGAGCAATGGGGACTCCTGCCCCAGGGAAGCCCCAGGACCCAGGTCAGCGAACTAGGCATCACCATTAAGAAGACCCGCACGGTGGCCAAGAACCCGACCGAGGGGATTCTGCAATATCTCAGCAACCATCCGGCTGATCTGCTCGTGATGTCGACCAACCAATATGAGGGGCTGGCCCGCTGGCAGCATCAAAACGTCGCAGAACCGGTCGCCCGCCAGAGTCATGCCGCCACGCTCTTCGTCCCGACCCATGTCGAGGGCTTTGTGGCCAAAGACTCCGGTCAGCCGAAACTGCGACGCGTGCTGGTCCCGGTCAGCGCCGAGTCGAATCCGCAACTCGCCATCGATACCACCTCGCAACTGGCGGCCACCATGGGTTGTGACAACCTGACCGTCGTGGTCGTACATGTCGGTGAAGACGAGACCCTCCAGTCCATCAAGTACCCCATCCAGAACGGCTGGCTCTGGCATACGATGACCTGCCGGGGAAATGTCGTGGATGTCATCCTCGGGATGGGGGCGGACTTCGACGTCGATCTGATCGTAATGACCACGGCAAAACAACATTCCCTGCTCGACCTGATGCGAGGCAGCGTCACTGAACGTGTGCTGAGAGGCGCTCGCTCGCCTTTGCTCGCCATTCCAACCTAGCCCATCTCATTTGATTCCATGCGCCTGGACAGGGCGGGGGATATTCCATCGCGCTCGCAGACTATCCGAGCGGCATCCTGCGCGAAAGACCGGTCGCCTGAGAGAGAAGAACCGGCGCGTCCTTCGCCGTCACGGTGCGCACGACCACGCCGTCGCGGAGCACGATGAAGTTGGACGGCACCGCGGCCACACGCGGCCCCGGCAGGATGATCCCGACGAGATTCAACGGATCGGACGCTGAAATTTTGATCTCTTGTCCCGTTGCAGAGCCGGTCACGGACTTGCGTAGCGCCCGCAACGCTTCGACCGCCTCCGGCAGGGCGAACTGCTCGCCGACGAAACCCGTCACAAATCGCCCGCCGCGCAGCTCCCCTTGCAGTTCCAATTTCCGGTACACCACGACCAGATCCCGCCACGACTCTACCAGCGACTCCCGAACCAACAAGTCCCGAAAGACCACCCCGTACCGCCGCAAGATCTGACGCGCAACGTGTTCAGTGACCGGTGACGCGTGACGCGTGACAGGTGCAGCGCCTCCGGGGCTGAGAGCTGATGGCTGAGAGCTGATGGCAGGTCGTAAGAGCGACCAGCGTCCGGCTGTATGACGCGGACGCCGCGCCCGTTCCCGCCCCTCGGCACGGCGGCGGCGCGGATCCATGAGTGCGCGCAGATTGTCGAACCCGTCGGCCGTCACCAGGCCGGCGGCAACTAATTCCCAGAGTCCCGCTTCGACTTCCGCCGGCAGATGATTGGTCGATCTCACAAGATCCGCAAAAAAGCTGGCGCCGCGCTCCTGCAACGCACGGCGCAGGTCCTGGGCCACGGCACTCAACTGGCCATAGGGATCCGGTCCGGCCTGCGCCGCGCCTTCCGCGAATGCCCTCATCAGCCATTCCCCGTCCTCGCGCGGGAACAGACTGATCGGTGCGACGCTGGTCGGCACGATGCGCCGCGCCCGATCCGATTCACCGGCGGATGCCAGTCGCGGATGCGGTGAGAGCCGGCCCCAACTCACCGCGCCGCTCAGACAGAGACGATCCAACCACTCCGGTTCGTATTTCGCCAGACGCACGCGCAAGAGCTGCGGTTCCCATGCCGAGGCCGCCGCTTCAAACCCGGCCAGTTGGGCAATGACCTGCGTAAGCCCGGCCTCCCCATGCTGACGAGAACCCGGCGTCACATGCTGCCACTGAAACAGAAAGCGCATGAACTCAGCGGCGGTCACCGGCTCGATGTCCTTGCGCAACCGGCCGATCGTCAACCGATGGATCCGCGCCAGAAGCCGGCGGTGACACCATTCTTCCGCTCGCGCGGCAGGCCCGAGGTGAGAGGCCTGGGGCAAGGGGAAAGAGCTGAATTCTTCACCTCTAGCCTCTCGCCCCGTGCCTCGTGCCGGGCCTTGAGGACGGAATTGGCCGCGGAGGACCTGGCCCTGCGATTCCAGTTTCAGCATCGCCGCCATGACGCCATCGACGGGGAGATGCAGACGATCGGCCAGCTGCGGCCCCGTCGTCGGGCCGATGCTCTCCATCCACCCCTGCACAACCGCAACGAGGACCTCTTCATCGCCGTCCGCAAACAATCGTTCGACCCGGTCCCGGTTCTCCGCCGCCACCCACCCCCTCGCCTCGCGCCCCTCGCCTCGCGCCTGAATCGAAACCGTACGGTCGGATTCGATCAACACTGGCAGAAACTGCGCCCATGGCTGCATCTGGTCATCAGGCAGCCACACCAGAGTCAGCAGCGCATCGTGCAGTTCGTCGGCATCCCGGACCACCGGCCACGCCTCTCGCTCGACCTCTTCAATCGCCGCCGCATCGAGTGCGCCGACCTGCCCGAGCATCTCCGGCGGCAGGGTCCGCCGCATTTCCACCGCCCGGGCGCGGCGCTCTTCCAACGGCGCGTCATCGAGAAAGGCGTAGGGGTTGGCGTTCAGAATTTCATGGGAAAAGACTGAGGGCACGGGCGTATCCACCGCGACACAGCGAATCGTGCCGGCTTCAATGGCCGTCAGCACGGTCGTCAGCCCCTCCAGATCCATCGCCTCCGTCAGACAATCGTGGATGGTTTCGTTCACGAGCGGATGATCCGGAATCTGCCTGGCCGCCCGCTCGCCGGTAAGATTCTCCTGGCAGGCGATCGCATCCGGAAAGACCGCCGCGAGCAAGTCCTCCGACTTCATCCGCTGAATCTGCGGAGGCACCTTCTTGCCGTTGGAAAATCTGAGCAGCGCCAGCGAACGCGACGCATTCCACCGCCAGCGCGTCGCGAACATCGGCGCGAGCAAGACCGCCTGGATCAGCACCTCGCGGACCGTCTTTGAATGGAGATAGCCGAAGACCGACTCCAGCGGAAAGCTGTGCTTCTCGCCGAGCGAGATCACCAGACCGTTATCTGTCGCCGCGGCTTGCAGCTCGAAATCGAACGTGACGCAGAACCGTTTGCGCAGGGCGAGGCCCCAGGCCCGGTTAATCCGCCCGCCGAAGGGCGCGTGCAGGACCAGCTGCATCCCGCCGCTTTCGTCGAAGAACCGTTCCGCCACGATCGTGTCCTGCGTCGGCACGACACCCAGCACGGCCTTGCCGGTGAGCACGTACTCGATGGCCTGCTGCGCGCCACGCTGATCCAAGGCACATTCTTGCTTCAGCCAGGCAATGGGCGAGAGGCGAGAGGCGAGGGGCGTGTAGGGAACATCCTCCTTACCTCGCGCCTCTTGCCTCGTGCCACTAGCCCGCTGCGCAATCTCCTGCCGAAGCGATGCCACCTCCGCCGATAATTCAGCCGTCCGCGACGGCGCTTCGCCGCGCCAGAATGGGATATTGGGTGGCGCACCGTGAGCGTCTTCGACCCGGACCTTCCCCGCCTCAATGCCTTTGATGCGCCAGGACGTATTGCCCAGCAACATGATATCGCCGGCGAGACTCTCCACGGCAAAGTCCTCGTCGACCGACCCCACCACCGTCCCTTCCGGCTCCGCCACCACCGCATAGTTCGCCGTATCGGGGATGGCGCCGCCCGAGGTGATCGCCGCCAGCCGCGCGCCTCGCCGCCCCTTGATCCGCCGGTTGATCCGGTCATGGAACAGATAGGCCAGCCCCCTCCCCCGCTGAGTGGCGATCCCGTCGGCCAGCATGTGCAGGACGCTATCGAACTCAGCCCGCGAAAGATCTCGATACGGATAGGCGCGACGGCACAAGGCAAACAGCTCGTCTTCCGTCCAGGTCTGAGTGGCCGCTGCTGCGACAATCTGCTGGGAGAGAATGTCGAGCGGGGCGGGCGGGATCGTGATCTGATCCAGCGTACCCCGGCGAATCGCGCGCACAAGCGCCGCGCATTCCAGCAGTTCATCCCGCGTCATAGCAAAGATGCGGCCTTTGGGAATCGCCTTGACCCAGTGGCCCGCGCGGCCGATCCGTTGCAACCCGGTGGCGATCGCTCTGGGCGAACCGATCTGACACACGAGATCGACCGCGCCGACATCGATCCCCAGCTCCAATGAGGCCGTGGCAATGACGACCCGCGTCTTCCCGGTCTTCAACCGCTCTTCCGCCGACAGACGAATCTGCCGCGACAGGCTGCCGTGATGCGCCGCGACCACATCGGGACCCAGATCCTGGAGCCGCTCTTCCAGGTAATGCGACACACGCTCAGCCAGCCGCCGCGTATTCACGAACACGAGCGTCGAGCGATGCTGCCGGACCAGTTCGGCCACACGGTCGTACACATCGGACCAGATGGCGTTCGTGGCGACGGCACTCAGCTCATCCTTAGGCACCTCGACAGCAAGATCCAATTCGCGGCGATGACCAACATCGATGATTCTCACGCCGCTCGTCGTTCGTATCTCGTCGTTCGTGGTTTTGTTCGCGAGATACGCTTCACGCTTCACGAAAGACGAGGCCTGGTTCCCGACGAGAAACTCGGCCACCAGTTCGATGGGTCGCTGGGTCGCAGACAAGCCGATGCGTTGCGGCTTGACCAGTGTGAGTGCTTCCAATCGTTCCAGCGACAAGGCCACATGCGCGCCCCGCTTGTTCGGCGCCAGCGCGTGAATTTCGTCGACGATGACGGTGCGCACCGTCTGCAACATGCGCCGGCTTTTGTCGGCCGTGAGGAGAATAAACAGCGACTCCGGCGTGGTCACGAGGATGTGCGGCGGCCGCTTCAGCATCTGCTGCCGATCCGCCATCGGCGTGTCGCCGGTGCGGACCAACACGCGAAGCTCCGGCATCAGCAGCCCGGCCTGCAGCGCCATCTGCCCGATTTCCGCCAGCGGCTTTTGAAGATTTTTCTGGATGTCGTTGCTCAGCGCCTTGAGCGGCGAGACGTAGAGAACCTGCGTGTGGTCATCGAGTTCGCGGGCAAGGGCCTGTTTGAAGAGATGATCGATGCAGGAGAGAAACGCCGCGAGCGTTTTTCCCGATCCGGTCGGCGCGGCAATCAGCGCATCCGCACCGGATTGAATGGCAGGCCAGGCCTGAACCTGGGCGTCGGTCGGCTCACCGACCTGCGTCCGGAACCAATCGGCTATGAGGGGATGGAAAGAAGAGAGCGGCATCCTGTGATGCTAGGATGCCGCCCAGGTCGAGTCAAGGCCCCGTTACTTCACACCGGAACTAAGCCCAATGGCCGGTCGGACGTTCGTGGGCTACCTTACGGAAAAATCGGTGACGTTCCTTCCGGCGACAAGCGGACTATTCAGCTTCGTACTTGTGCCGGCAGTTTCAAACGTCGCCCGATACAGTTCAACGATGGCGGCATTGTCCTCATTGGCACGGTAGATCGCACTATTGCTATCGGGAGCCACAGCATAGGTCGAAACATTTTTCCCGGCAACCAACCCAGGGTTAAGCCTCACGGTACCAGGAAAGCCGAACACCGCCCGATAGATTTCATTGACACCAGCGGTGGTTTGATCAGCCCGGTAGACAACTCCGCTCCCGTTCGGGAACAACACAAAGTCTTCCACATTCTGCCCCGCAACGTAACCCACCGGACTCAGCTGAGTGTTCACGCCGGGGAACACCGTCCGGAACAACTCAAAGATATCGTCTGTGGTCTGATCGGCGATGTAGACGACTCCGCTGCTGCCCGGAATGACACCAAACGATGTGACATCTCCGCCCGCAACGAGAGGTCCGTTCAGCTTGGTACTCGTGCCTGGTGTTGCCAAAGGAACCCGGTACAGTTCAAAGACCTCATCAGCATCCTGATCGGCACGGTACACAACGGACAGCCCGTCAGGTGTGACGGCAGAATCCGTCACGTTCCCGTTTGCCGTAAGCACACTGTTCAGTTGAATGTTGGCACCACCGCCGGCCGGAACAAAATACACCTGGCTCGTGGCAAGGATCCGGTTGGCGATGTAGACGACGTTCGCGCTGTCCGCAGTTACCGCGAACGCGCCCACGTTCTGACCGGCCACCAGAGGAGGGGCAACCAGCCGGTCGCTGGTTGGAGCGTTCGCGAATAGCACCCGATACAACTCGCTCACGCCTTCCGTATGTTGATCGGCGCGGTAAATGACCCCCGTGCTGTCGGGGAGAATCACAAATGTCTCGATATCCTGCCCTCCCGCATAGGCTGGATTGAGCCGTGAATTCGTTGCGGTCCCCAACACTGTCCGATACAGCTCAAACACCTCATCGGTGTTTTGGTCCGCGCGATACACCACCGCGCTGCCGTCAGGCGTGATGGCAAATCCAGTCACATCTCCACCGGCAGGGACAATAGTTCCATTCAGCTTGGTGCTGGTTCCAGGGGTCGCTAAGTTCACGCGGTATAGCTCGTAGACATCGTCCTGGTCTTGATCAGCGATATAGACAACAGCCGTCGCACCCGGTGTGACGGCAAAATTCGTGACCGTGCGGCCGGCGCCCAGTGCAGGATTGAGCTTTGCTCCTGAAGACCCCAGATACAATTCAAAGACACCGACGGTATCCTGATCAGCCAGATACACCACCGTGCCCGCTCCCGGCGCTGTCCCACCCGCTGGTCCACCCCCGTCATCAGGACAACCGGTTAGAGACAGGCACAGCAACGTAAGTAATACGCCCAATTTCGTTCTGATCATCGTGGCACCATAATTGTCTTTATTGGCAGAGTCTTTATTGACATTTTGAGCCTCTTATACTGCTTATACCATATGAAAAATCCACGCCAAACAAAGAACGTATGGCGCGCAATGGTCAGCGGCATCCACTTTCATCTCTGACGGAGGACCACCCCGCTGTGCAAAAAACCCTGATCATACTCGGCTCCGGCTATACCGCGCGATTTCTCTTCCCACTGGCTGCGCGGCAGTACCCCAACGTGTTTGCCACCAGCCGAGATCCTGATACGCATCTTGGCCACCTATTGCCAGAACAACGTCTCCGCTTCGACCTCGCGCAGCCGGACACCTGGGCGAACATCCCGCACGATACCGATCTCCTCTGGTGCTTTCCCGCTGCGCCATTAAACCTTGTGCAACAGTGTTCCGAGCAACTAATGACATCCCGCCGCCGCCTCGTCGTGCTCGGCAGCACGTCGGCCTATGACACAGGCGACTCACAGGACTATCCGCCCTCCTGGATCGACGAAACGGCCCCGATTGATCTCACCAAGCCTCGCGTACAAGGAGAAGAATTCCTCCGCAAGAACTGCGGCGCCATCGTCCTGCGCGTGGCCGGTATCTATGGCCCGGCGCGCAATCCCGTCGATTGGATCAGAACCGGCCGCGTCGGCCCCTCACGCAAATACGTGAACCTGATCCATGTCGAAGATCTCGCCTCGATCTGCCTGCTGGCGCTTGAACGCGGCACCCCCGGCGAAACCTATAATGTCAGCGACGGCCAGCCTCGCACATGGAAAGAGATTTGCGTCGCCATGGCACAAAACCTACATTCAACAACGCCCCCTCCAGAGAGTGACGAACAATCCGGGAAACGGATCTCCACTCACAAGCTCGTAGCAACATTCGGTTCAGTCATCCGCCATCAAGATCTCTATACAGAGTTGACACGACTCACACGATCCTGAACAGGCTTGTCAAAACGGTCATCCAACGAGGCCGCAGACGATAACGGACCGGAGGCGTACCCTCCCGGGTACGTTGAGGACCGCTTCGAGCCGAGAACGAAGTTGGGGGCCGTTTTCACAAGCCTGCTAGCGAAGCAGGGCCATGACGGCCAGGCACACCAACACATTATTCGTCGCGTGCGCGATCATGCCGGGGATCAGGCTGCCGGTTCGCTCGTAGAGCCACGCCCAGAGCAGTCCGCTCCAGAAGACACTGATAAAGCCGATGAGCCCATAGCCGTGGGCCGCGGCAAAGATACAGGCGCTGATCATCGCCGCCGGCAACGGCGTCAGCCGCCGGCGCAGGATCGCATAGAGTATTCCGCGAAACGCCAGTTCCTCAAAGATCGGCGCAAACACGACATACTCGAGCAAGCTGATCGTCAGCACCGGCCCCGACGCCCAGACCAGATCGGGGTCGAACCATTCCGTCCAGTGATTGGTCAGCTGCAGCGATTCCGCCACCCGTCCCATCACCCACTCGCCCCATAATCCGGCCGCGACCACCGCGAGGACGACACCCGCGAGCCGGCCGACCCGCCGCCAGGGAATCTGCAACCCGAACCCGGTGAAGACATTCAATCCTGCCGGTCTAAGCAGGTAATAGTACGCCATCGCCAAGAGCGGCAGATTGGCCACAGGGATCGCGACGGCACGCAGCGACACATTCTCAGACGGCGCCATAGAGATGAAGGCGAGCGAGAGCGCGGCTCCAAGGGCACCGCCACGCAACAACACCGCCGTGCCGATGCCCCCTGGCCATGGCGGCGGCATCCCGGGCTTGTGCACTCGCATCCCATCGGCCCGGCGGATGTTCAGCCAGGCAAACCGGAGCAACATGAAGGATCCGACGATCAGGCCCAGTAACTCGGCGCCGGTCAGCAGTTGCGAGCGCACTTGAATCCGCTCGCCCCGATCATGGATCTGCTCGCTCGTCGCGATGCCGAGCCGGACATCCCCCGCTCGCTCAGCCAATGTCGCCGCGAGGTGATTGTAAAACCATCCGGCCGGAAGGACTTCGGCCAATGCCGCTTGCAACTGCTGTTCATGCTCGCCCGTCAGGGGATCATCGCCATAGGCCGCGTCAATCATTGACGCATAGAGGGGAAGCGGCGCATCTTCACCGGCCCAGGTCTTCGCCTCGGCAAGGGCTGCCGGCTTCTGTCCGGATTCAGCCTGCAGAATCGCCAACCGCAATTTCGCCGATGGGGACTCCGTCGCCGTGATGAGTTCCTGATACCAGGTGATCGCCTGCATCCGCTCCGCGTCGTTGCTGCCGGCCGACCACTCCGTCACCCGTTTCTGCCAGTCCGGGGCCAGGAGAAGCCCGTCCTGTGCTTCCATGGTCCGGCTGACCATCAAATCGAGCGCCCGCTCCGGGTCCTCAAATCGCTCCAGCCTGGATGAGTGGGAGGAGATCCAGAGCAACGCCCCCAACGCCGTGATGAGGAGTGTGGCGGCAAACAGACTCACCGCCAGCGAAAAACGCGGCCGGTCCGGTCCATTGAAGGGCGAACGGCCTTCTGCGGACCACTGCCCGGCCAACACAGGCTGGTCGCTATCTGACCTGACTGCATCATTCATGGGGTGACTATACCATCGGCCAGTCCCCGTCACCTATCCCTCGAAATGGCTAGATCCTCCCCCCAGGCTGTTGAGAAAGTCCGCCACTATCACATGGCCTCTCAAGCCGGACTTGGCTATACTAACCCCGCAGAACCTTATGGAGACCTCGGCGTGATGCGTGATTTTATTCCTCCCCGGCGCCTCTTACTCGGCCCCGGCCCCAGCATGGTGCACCCCCGGGTGCTGCGCGCCCTCTCCACTCCGTTACTCGGTCATCTCGATCCCGCCTTTCTGGGCGTCATGAATGATATTCAGCAGTTGCTCCGGCAGGTGTTCGTCACCACCAATCCCTTCACCATCGCCGTGTCCGGAACCGGATCAGCCGGAATGGAAGCGGCGATCGTCAATGTGGTCGAACCGGGGGATGCCGTCATTGTCGGCGTCAACGGGGTCTTCGGGACCCGCCTCGCGACCGTCGTTGAGCGATGCGGCGGCAAGGCCGTCACGCTGGAGATGCCCTGGGGCCAGGTCATTCCCCCCGAGATGATTGAGTCTGCCTTACGCCGGTCGGGACCGGTGAAAGCGGTCGCGCTCGTCCATGCAGAGACCTCAACCGGCGCATGGCAACCGATTGAGCCGGTCGGCAGAATGTGCAGGGATCACAATGCGCTGCTGATCGTCGATGCCGTCACCTCGTTAGGCGGCATTCCTGTGGAAGTCGACCGCTGGGGCATTGATGCCTGTTACAGCGCCACACAGAAATGTCTGAGCTGCCCGCCCGGGCTCGCGCCGCTCACACTGAGCCCGCGGGCCCTGTCTGTCATCAAAGGCCGTCGCACCCCCTGCCAGAGCTGGTATCTGGACATGGCCCTGGTGGCAGACTACTGGGCCGAAGGCGCTCGAGCCTATCATCACACCGCGCCGGTCTCGATGCTCTATGCCTTGCGCGAAGCCCTGCGCCTGGTTGAGGAAGAAGGATTGCCGGCGCGCTTTGCGCGTCATCGGCTCAACAGCGGGGCGTTGGTGGCCGGCCTCATGGAACTCGAACTCACTCCGCTGCCGATCGCCGATCATCGCCTGCCCATGCTGGCCTGCGTGACAGTCCCGCCGCATATCGACGAGACCGCGGTGCGCCATCAGCTCTTGCAGCAGTTCGGCATCGAGATCGGCGGAGGACTGGGCCCGCTCAAAGGCAAGGTCTGGCGCGTGGGATTGATGGGTGAGTCCTGCACAGAAGCGAATGTCCTAACGCTTCTCAATGCGCTCGAAGAGATTTTCATTCGAAGCGGCTGGCTGTCGACACCCGGGGTTGCGCTGCAAGCTGCCGCACGAGTCTATAGCCGGGCGTTATAGAAGGAGTTCCGAATATGAACCGTCCCCTCTTAGTGGTATTGGGCGCCGTGACCTTTGCGCTGACGGGCATCATCTTTTTCTGGGTCTTCAAACTGACGATGGCCAATTCCATGAAGACGGACATGGTCTCGCCGGAAAAAGTCGCGGCGTTCATCCAGGCCATTCTCGAAGCCAATCGCAACAACTATACGGACAACGTCGTGGTGAAGCTGCAAAAGGAGGGCATTCAGGCCCACGAACACTGGAAAGACGAACGCGGCGTCGCGCTGCCGGCCCAATATCTGATGGAATCCGGCCGGCTCGTCTCGATGAAAGATCTGAAGTTTTCGTTCCGCCTGGCCAGCTTGACCCCGATCTATGTGTGGAACGGGCCGAACAGCGACTTTGAACGGCTCGGCCTGGCCGCGGTGGACAAAAATCCCGACAAACCGCACTACGGATACATCACCAAAGGCGACACGCGGTACTTCCAGGCCATTTATGCCGACCGGGCCGGATCGCAAGCCTGCGTCGATTGCCATAATCAGCACCCCAACAGCCCGCGCCGCGATTTCAAATTGAACGACGTGATGGGCGGTATCGTGATCACCTTCCCGGTTGGAGAATAGTCCCATGGCCATCGCCATTCAGCATGTTCGCCTCATTGACGGAACCGGCCATACGGTTGACCGCGCGACGATTCTCATTCGCGGCAGCAAGATCGTCGCCGCAGGGGCGAGCCGGACCATGACAATCCCGAAAGGGGTCACGCGTGTCGACGGCCGCGGCCTGACCGTCATCCCCGGCTTGATCGACTGTCACGTGCACCTTTGCCTGGGGGGAGAGCCGGACGTCGTGGCCACGGTCGAATCAGAATCCCCGTCCATGACGCTCTTGAAGTCGGCACGGCATGCGAGACAGACGCTGGAATCAGGATTCACGACCATCCGCGATGTCGGCTCGCGCGATCATTCCATTTTCGTCTTGAAGAAGGCGATCGACGCGGGAATCATGCCGGGCCCCCGCATTGTCGGCGCCGGCCTCGCGATCTGCATGATCGGCGGCCATGCCCGTTTCATCGGCCAGGAAGTCGAGGGGATCGAGCAAGTCCAGCGCGCCGTCGACGCACAGCTGGCAGCCGGAGCCGGAGTGATTAAAGTTATCGCCTCAGGCGGCGTCCTCACTCCCGGCACGTCTCCGGATCAGGCGCAAATGACCATGGATGAACTCACCGCCGCTGTGGCGACAGCCCGCCGGGCGCAGAAGAAAGTCGCCGCTCATGCCCACGGGGCTTCCGGCATGAAAAACGCGATTCGCGCCGGCGTCCATTCCATCGAACATGCCACCTTGCTCGATGACGAAGCCGGCGAGTTGATGAAAACGCACGGCGTCTACATGGTCCCGACACTCTCCGCACTCTCCACCACCGCCGCAGGGCGGCCGGGCTGCGGGATCCCCGTCAGCGCGCTCGACAAAGCCAAAGCCATGACGAAACGTCATCAAGCCAGCTTCAAGAAAGCCCACCAGAGCGGGCTCTGCATCGCCATGGGCACCGACGCCGGGACCCCGTTCAACTATCATGGAGAGAATGCGCAGGAACTGGAACGGATGGTGGCCTTCGGGATGAGCCCGATGGAGGCGATTCTCGCCTCGACCGCTGCCGCCGCGCGTTTGATCGGCATTCAGGACACAGTCGGCACGCTCACAAAGGGCAAGCAGGCGGACCTCGTGATCCTTGACGGGAATCCCCTGCGGCGGATCGACCTCCTCCGCGACCGCAGCCGGATCATGGGCGTGATGCAAGCGGGAAATTTTGTGGCAGGACCGCTGGCGAAGTGACGTCATTCGTCAAGCGTCATTCGACTTCCTGAGAAGAAATTATTTCCCCTCACACGATTGACGATTCACCGCCGTTCGTAGAACAACTCCAACGCCGAAGCGTAGCCGTGCACACGACCTTTTCGAAAACTCTCTTCCAGGGTTCCGCGGAGGGCGCGAAACCCGCCTTTATCACCTTTGTTGACGACGCCCTGTGACACCATCATTTCAGCGGCCACGTCGACCAGTCGCTGCTTGCGCGTCTCCATCTCCTCGGTAAGAAAGTCGTCCATGACCTCCGCGCCCCGCTCCGCCACGAGATCTTCCTTGAAGGTGTCGTATCCCTGCTCCGCCACAGTCCGCTCACGCAGGAGGGCCAGCTCGGCCTTGACCCGGGCGACATTCTTCACTAAGAGTGCAAACAGTTCCTTCCGGCCCTCATCAAAGAGCTTCTGCTCCATCTCATGGAGTATGACGGACGGGTCCACCACGTCCCCGCGCGGCTCATCGCCCCAATAGAGCCGGTCGTAGCTTCGGCGCTTCTCGGTATCGCCGACGATCTCGTAGGCCGCATTGATCTCGCGGATCCTGGCTTCGGCGGTTGTACTGTCGGGATTACGATCGGGATGGTGCTGAAAAACGAGCCTGCGATAGACCTTCTTGATCTCGTCGTCGGACGCCTCACGCGAGACGCCCAATATCTGGTAGTAGTCCATTCGAGCCATGCGGGAAACTATAGCATGAGGCTTCTCCGAGCTTCACCTTGACTCCTCCCCCGCCCCTTGACCTTCTCATCATCCGGCTTATCTAATGACTCATGACAAACCATACCACTCAAAAATCCCTCACGAACGATGAAAAGAAGGCAGCGGACGCGGCGTTCAATGGACGTCCGTTCAATCCTGCCTGGTCTGTCTCCGCGCGAGCGGTCTATGACGGTATCGTGAACGCGTTGCCGACGCCGACATTACCGGCTCTTCCCGGACTGAGTGAAACCGATATCACTCCGTCACGCTCTGGTTCCGCCGAACCCGAGGCTGTCGAGACTGAGAACACTCAAACAGGGGAAGAAGAACACGCGGAGGAGACCTCCTCGATTCCGACGATCCAGGATCGCAGCCAGGCGATTCAGGCTGGAATCCTGATCGATGTGACGCCGACCGCCCAACAACTCGGACTGACATTTCCCGTCACAATCACAAAGCCTCTCTGGGACATCGGAATCGTCACGAATCAATCACTCTCTGAAGCAGAACAGGCAGGACGGCTTCGCGATGTGTTGATGGCCTTCAGGTTGAGGCTCGCAAGTCTTGCGACCATCTCGCCGCTGATTGATTTCCCGGCACTCCTGGCGATGCCGCCGAGTACCGTGCCGCAACCGGTCCCTTTGTTCGCCATCATTCAGCCGGACAATGGGAACCAGGCCAACGTGACACTCCTGCTGCCGAACGAAGTGTCGCTGTCCATCACCAACTCGAATTAAAACGACGCTCATCGGCTCCGACCGGCTTCCCCGCCATGGGAACATGGCAGCTTTACGAGGCGGGGGCGCGTCCACCGATTCCCCCACCTCTCCGGCATAGTTGCAGGACGACCGCTCGGCGTGTAAGTTAAACTCATAGACAGGTTCGAGGCGCGGGGCTCACACACAGGATGGGACGAAGATGACACGCCACGATTACCGGCCGCTACAGGTGGCCCGGAACCTCCTGGGTTCGATTACGTTTACCGCTCTGCTCCTCGCCGGTTGCGCGAGACTCCCTTTTGACCCCACCCCCGTCGTTCCCACAACGGCTCCCCTCCCGTACTCAGCCAAGGTGAAGGTGAGCGAGATCGGCACATACGAAATTGAGGCCGGCGCCAGCATGAATCCGGACCCGACCCTGCAAAACCACGTCAGGCGGGCGGCCCCGACATTGTTCCCCACCACGGACCCGGCGGAATGGGAACGCGCGACCGTCGAGTACCTCGCCACAAGAAAGACGTTTCAGAAGATCGTTCAGGAAGGCCCGGCGGACCTGGACCTCACACTGCGCATCAATATGTACATCGACCCGAGTGTGTCCTCCTCGTTCAGCCGCATCTACCTAGTCATCACGGACGGCACGTTGAGCGATCCTAAGACCGGACGATCCTTGATGAGCTATTCAGGGTTTGGCCGGACGGCCGGAGACGCGCAGGACAGGCCGGCGATGGAACAGGCTCTCCATGCCGCCTTTCGCGATCTCTTCGGGAAGATGGAACACGACAAGCGACTGCCCCTGCTCTGAGGACTTCGGGCTCCCGCGTGATGCAGCAGGACATCCTGTCTGCGACCTGATCCCTGATGACGTTGCCCCTACTGTTTGATGAGCCGTGCCACCAACTCACGCTCTTCGGTCTCGTTGTTGACCTCTCCATTCAGCCTGGCATCGAGCAATCGGTCGAGAATTTTCTTGAACTGCGGCCCCGGCTTTAATCCCATGGCCTTCAGCTCGACGCCGGTCAACACCGGCCTTACATGCTGGTAAGACGTCAGAAAAGCCGATACCTGCCGCTTCACCTGATCTGACGAACTCTGCGCCATCATCGCCACCACCGCTTCATCCGGCATATCCCGCAACAAGCGGACGACTGCCGATGGTTTGAGCGGAGGCTGCTTCGCCAGTTGGCGCAGAGCCCGATGGGCGCCACCGCGAAAGGCCTTCAGCATGGTCGCTTCACGCTCGCTGAACGGGAAGCGCTTCATGAGTTCTCCCACACCACGATCCGGCAGCACGGCGGCCAGCGCCATCACATAGACCAGCCAGGCTTCCGTCTTGCGGTCGAGGTAGAGCAGCCGGTACCAATCCAGCGTTTCCTCCGTCGCAAGCATTAATTTCTCCAACCGTGCCGTCCAGGCCAGTTTCGGATGAATGAATCGGAGCAGGTCGAGTTCCGCCAATCGCTTCAGGCCGGTTTTCGGTTCCCGCTCGGAACAGAGGGCCTTCAGTTCTTCCAAGAGACGATGCCCGGACAGCCGATGGAAGAGTTCCATCTTGACCGCCGCCTTGATCAACGCCATCGTGTCTTTGCCCAGGTGGAACCCGAAACGCGTCTCAAAACGAATTGCGCGGAATACCCGGGTCGGATCTTCGATAAAGCTCAGACTGTGCAGGACACGCACGGCCTTGTCCTTGAGGTCACGCTGGCCGCCGTAAAAATCGAGAACGTCCCCGAACCCTCGCCCGTTCAGCCGCACCGCCAGGGCATTGATCGTGAAATCCCGCCGGTACAGATCCTTCTTGATCGAACTCTGCTCGACCGTCGGCAGGGCCGTCGGAAATTCATAGTACTCGGTGCGCGCAGTCGCCACATCGAGCTTGACGCCGTCCGGCAGCACGACGACCGCCGTGCCGAAGCGTTCATGCACCTTGACCCGTCCCCCGTGCTCGGCAGCCAGCTTGCGCGCAAAAGCGATCCCGTCACCTTCGATCACCAGATCGAGATCGAGGTTTTCGATCCCGAGCAATAAGTCCCGCACACAGCCTCCTACCACATAGAGCGGCAGTTCCAGCCGGTCAGCCAGCTGTCCGGCCTCTTTGATCAGCGTAAAGAGCGGCGGCGGCAGCTTCTCTTGGAGTTGCCGCCTGAGATTGCGCTGATGCACCGGCCCCGGCACCCCGACCGGATCCGTGACTTTCGGGCGAATCTTCACGGAGCGCAACACATCGTCATGCCAGGCCCTGAGCAGATCCGTGCGTGTAATGACCCCGACCACTCGCGTGCCGTCAAGAATCGGCACAAACCGTTGATTCCGCTCCAGCATCGCCTGCTCGATCGTATGGAAGTCGGTGTCCGGATGAGCCGTGAACTGATCGGCTTGGAGAATATCCGCCGCCGTCATCTTGCCCAATCGATGAAACAACGCCTTCTGAATCTGCTCCCGGCTGACCAGTCCGGCATAGCGATCTTTGCCGTCCAGCACCGGCAGGACATTCACGCCGTAGTTGGTCATCCGCTGTTCCGTTTCCGTCACCGTGACGTCTCCACTGACCGTCTTGACCGGCCTGGTCATGACATCCTTGGCCAACAACGTCGGACGGTACCGCTCCGTCAGCAACTGCACGAGCCGCTCCTTCACCTCGGCCACCGTTCGCCCTTTGACGATCGCGGCGGCGGCGACTGCATGCCCCCCGCCCCCGAACTCCTGCGCGATCCATCCGACATCGATCTCCGGCGCGCGACTGCGACCGATGACTTCCACATGCTCCTCGTTCATCACGACAACCAACACGGCGTCCACACCTTCAAGCTCGGCCAACTGGTGCACCGCTTCGGCCGCTTCCACGCGATCCCGATCAAACGTGCTGGTCGCCACGAGCACCTTCCGGCCTTCCAGATAATGCACCTCGCTGTGCTGCAGCAAATCATTCAGCAACGCGACGATGTTCGGATCAAGCGGCCGGCGCAGCGTCTGAGCGATTAATTTCAGATCGGCCCCGGCACCGATGAGAAAGGCCGCAGCCTGAAGATCACGCGGAGTGGTGGAGGAATAGGTGAATGACCCGGTTTCATCGTAAAGACCAAGCGCCAGCACGGTCGCTTCGAACGGGGTGACCGGCACGCCGGCCTCTCGCACCCGTTCGATCAGTATCGTCGCCGTGGCCCCGACCGTCTCGATGACCCGGCTGATGGATTTCCCGATCGAGGGTGCACCGGCTACGCTGAGGTCTGCTCCGTGGTGATCGAACACCGACACCTCGACCCGCGGGTCCAGCCAGCATTGCTTGAAGGGACCGATCCGATCGGGCTCATGGGTATCGACCAGAATCAGCTTCGTCACTTGTGCGAGATCGAGATCTTTGAGCTTGGTGAGATTCAGGTCGTGTGTCAGGAGAAAGGCATGCACCGTTTCCTGCGCCCCGCCGGAGAGCACCAACCGTACATCGGGGTATAACTTGCGCACGGCGACCATCGAGGCCAGCCCGTCGAAGTCCGCGTTGTGGTGGGTCGTGACCACTTCCATCCCGGCATTCTAACAGGGTCTTCTGCGGCGTGGAACGCTTCCCCCCGGTCAAATCCCATTTACCTTCGGCCCCTCCCCCCGTCTCACCCGGAGGCCTGACCCCTAACAGCGCTTCAGCGCAAGCCGACATACGGCAGGAAGACCGGCGTGCCGACCGGCAACAGAATCGGCAACAGGATCACCAACAAGACCACCGGGACAACCGTCTCGCTGAGCGCCTCGTTTCACAAATGAACTTCCACCACCAGTTCCTCCGCTACAGATCGCTGGCTCGTGGCACAGTGCTCCCTGAGAGACTCCGCGCGGTGTTACTTCAGATCACCTTCACTCGCTCACCGACTACATCACTCTCCAAAGAGAAAGATACTCACCCCCTGATTTCAGACGGCAATACATTGCTGCACAATTCCACACCGCCGCCAATACGAAGAGGCAAATCTCCCCTCCCCCTACTTTCGTTCTGAAGCGATTCGCACCAGCGTTTCGTGAGATTTTGCCCTTTATCACCTCACGATACCGACGAGCATAATTCTATGGTCATCGCTCCGTAACGATCTAACATCGCTGACTCGTTGAGGTTCTCTGTTTCCCGTCGAACGAACCATAAAAATCCTGTGCAGGCACGCATACTGCTGAGTGTTAGATCGTCATGAGTAGGACACTTCACATTGCGGATAAGTCGGTGCATATCGGCATAGATCCATGCCGATATGCGATTGGGAGCGAGAGGACGCGCGTGAATCCTTTTTCAGAATCTCCGCACAAATGGCTATGTGAGTTTGATCTTCGCACTCTTTTGCCAACAGGAGGGGCGGCGGGTGGCAAGTCTCATCGCGGAGTCTAGACCGGTGTCTTCGCGACCTTTGTGCCGATGCTCAACAATGTTCCGCCAACAACCTAGCGCGGCGATCGCCCGCTAGGAGAGCCAAGAGGAGAAGTTACATGAGAACGAACCGGACAACCCAAAGTGGATGGCAGCGTGTCCTGTCACTTGCCGCCACGGTTTATGATCGCTGGTATAGACACAGTTTATTACTAGGGTTTGCACTAGTTCCTCCCTTTCTTTTGGCGTCATACAGTAACACCAATTCGAATTCGCGCTTCCCTGCGAAACGAGTGAGAGATCCCGCAACTTTTGAGGGATCTCTTCCTAGTCCTAGGAAAATCGGAGGGGAGTTCCGTCTCGTGGACGCCTTCGGCAAGGGTCGCACTTGTGTTCTTGACGGTAGGTGAAGACCGAGACCTGCGCGGGAACACCTTGGAGATCGGAGCTGCTGGATATGTATTCAAGTCCGGCTGTGTGTTTTTCTGAGCGGCACTCGTGCAGTTATATTAGTTCGCATTTTTCAACTTAAATACTGTGAGGTTTCAGATGTCACTTCTAAGCTATTTGAACAGATCGAAAGCCAAGGCACCTATTGGCCAATCGTTCGGCAGACGCGCAATACACCTGGCCATAGCATTGAGCAGCGTCATCTTGTTAGCTGCTTGCGGTGATGATGACGCCGCAGCGCCAGCTGTCGCAAGTGCATGTTCCAGCGCGATCAGCAACGCGACAGGCAAATGGGTGACGGTGGTGAATAACACCTTCTCGCCACCCGGGCCCGCAGGTATCGGAAAGAATTACTTCAGTTATAACCAACCGTCGATCAACAGTAATGGCACAGTCGTCTTCCGGGGCCGAGCCAAGGCACCAGCGGGAGGGGGGGGCCTGGCGGGGAGCCCCATCGCGGGGTCTGGTCGGTCGATCTCTGTTCATCACCGGCGTTACAAACCATCCTCGACACCACGACGGTTGTTCCAGACCCCAATAATTTAGGGTCTAGCTTTAACGAGACCCCTTCTATCCCGCGTATCGATATCTCGTCCTCGCTCATCGCTTCGCGCGGGAATTCACAGCCAGTCTGGACCTACACTGATCCCATTACTCAATTAGAGACAAGGGCCGGGACCACAGGCGTCTTCGCCTGGATCAACGGCCCGCTCACCACGGGAGTCAATACTCTCGGCAACCTGCCAGACTTCTCCTATTTTCAGGTTCCTCTCCCAGCTCCTGCTGGCACGAAGTTCGACGTATTTCCTGGTTCCCCGACGATGAGCAACGGCAAATACATCGCATTCAAGGGCAATTTCACGGTGACAGAGAACAACGTTCCTGTGGGGAAGACCGGTGTGTTCTTTAGAGACATTTCTGGTCTCATGAATCCCGTCATCGCCATCGCCGATACCAGCACGATGATCCCCGGCCAAGCCGTGCCATTCGGTTCAACTGCGCCACCCAGCGCCGCAGCCGGCAAAATCGTGTTTACGGGACTTGATAATGAAGAGACCCCGACCATGGGCGGCATTTACGTTGCGCCTCTTGCTGATCGACCAGCCCTCACAGCCGTGGCTCTCATTGGCGGTCCCGTACCGGACCGGAGCGGAGTCCAACTGCTGGACGTGGGCGGCTTGCCCCTCACCTTTTCAAAGTTCGGCGAAGGCCTCGCCTACGACGGACGCTTTCTCACATTCTGGGGCGCGTGGGGAACGGCCACACGGGACCTCGTTCTGACGTGCCCGAACGACGGGAACAAGGACCGCAGAGCGTACTGCCTGGCAACTTCTGGCCCAGGTGGAACGCAAACGAAGCAAGTGCCTGTCAATCAAGGTATTTTCCTCCATGACACGGTCAGCCAGAAGACGCTCATGGTCGCCCGCTCCGGCGTTGGAGAAGGGTTTCAAGACTTCCTTTATTGGGTCTACTCAGGGCGGCCGGATGTGTTACCGCCTGGGGAAGGGGGCCCCGACGATAGCGATGGAGAGCCACCACGATGGCGCTCCTCTGCTTTCGCAGCTGTGGATGGAAGGCGCGGCGTGCTCTTCAAAGGCAGCCGGTCACCTATTGCGGGCGTCACAGTGCCGAGCAGCGGACTCTACGGCGCCGGGTACATCAATGAAGCCCTCACAGCGGTCGTTCCAGCGATAGAAGTAGGAAACCTCGTCGCGAAGCTCGATGCGAGCGCGCCAGCCGATTCAACCGTGCTCTCAGTTGGAATCGAGCGCGAGGCCGTCCGGAACGGATGGGTGACGCTGACTGTATCAACCATTAATCCAGCTGGAGAAAGCTGGGCCGGCGTTTACGCGACCTACGTACCAGTGCTCAATAATATTCCACCAACAAACTAGCGCGGCGGTCGCCCGCTAGGATAACCAACAGGAGAAGTTACATGAGAACGAACCGAACAAACCAATCTGGATGGCAGCGTGTTCTGTCAATTGCCGCCACGGTGGCGGCATCTGCGGTCATGGCCTTTGCCTTAACCGCTTGCGGTGATGATGATGCAGTAGCACCGCCTCCTGCGACCGTTGCGGCACCGGGAGCCCCGACTGCATTTACAGCGACAGCTGGCGAGAATGTCGTGACCCTGCAGTGGTCGCCGCCAGCCGCATCGGCCACTGCCGGACTGCCGACCAGCTACGTCATCTACGTCAGCGAAACAGCAAACACC
>Ga0209253_10001197_pt1 | contig 22636 bp, 17 predicted proteins | sample FrelakmetBRP12BR_FD_187145 | JGI IMG/M metagenome (GOLD analysis project Ga0209253, IMG submission 187145) | Freshwater lake sediment microbial communities from the University of Notre Dame, USA, for methane emissions studies - BRP12 BR (SPAdes)... | ecosystem: Environmental > Aquatic >...
GCCGTAGTACCACTGGATGACGCCCGAGTGCGCGTCGACGTTCGGCCAGGGGTTCTTGGTCTTGCCGTGCTTGGTGAGGACGCCCGGCGCCACCTCGTAGATCATGTTCACGAGCTGGAAGATGGGGTCGTTGGGCAGGTGCTTCTTGGCGTACTCGTTCTGGGCGACGTAGCGCGGGTCGGTCTTGCGGAGCACGGCGTGGCCGTATCCCGGGATGACCGAGCCACCGTTCAGGGTGTCCCAGAGGAACTTCTCGAGCTCCTCCTTGGTGGGCACCTTGTTGTTGAGCTTCTTCATCACGTTCATGATCCAGCCGAGCACTTCCTGGTTCGCGAGGCCGTGCAGCGGGCCGGCCAGGCCGTTCAGGCCAGCCGAGAACGAGTAGTACGCGTCGGACAGCGCCGAGGCCACGAGGTGCGTGGTGTGCGCAGAGACGTTCCCCGACTCGTGATCCGAGTGGAGGATGAAGTACATGCGCGCCACCTCGTCGTACGGGGCCGCGACGCCCATCATGTGGGCGAAGTTGCCGCCCCAATCGAGCTTGGCGTCGGCCTTGATGTGGACGTCGGACTTGTACTTCATCCGGTAGATGTACGCGGCGATGGCCGGCAGCTTCGCCAGCAGGTTCATCGAGTCCTCGTACATCGGGTCCCACATGTCGTTCTTCTTGAGTCCGCCCTCGCCGTACTTCTTGGCGAAGATCGAGTCGCGCTGCATGGTCAGCACCGCGGTCGAGAGCATCGTCATGGGGTGCGAGTCGCGGGGCATCGCGCGCAGCACGTCGATCACGTAGGCGGGGATGGCGGAACGGGCCCGCCAGTCCTCCACGACCTCCTGGGTCTGCGCTGCGGTCGGAACGTCGCCGGTCAGCAGGAACCAGAAGAACCCTTCGACGAACGGCTGCTCCTTGCCAGGGACCTTGGGCAGCGCGGCGAAGGTCTCTGGGATGGTCTTGCCACGGAAGCGGATGCCCTCGAACGGGTCGAGGTAGGAGATGTCGGTGACGAGGCTTCGGACATCGCGAGCACCGCCAATGCACTGGCCGATGTTCACCTTGTCGATGACGACGTTTCCGAACTCCTTGTTGAGCTTCGCGGTCCGGGGGCGGTGCGCCTCGATCTTCTCGAGAAGCTTCGCCTTGAGGTTGCTCTGGGCCATGTGGGAACTCCTGCCGCTGAAAGGTAAGTTGGACGGGATACTGCGAGTGCGATTCGAAGAGTCGGAGAATGGTACCCGATTCGTTTCAACGCACAACGCAGATCGTCAAGCGCCCCAACCGACGGTGAACGCGTTTGATTGCGGTCAAACGTGGGCGAGAAGTGGTGTCGTCGAGTCGAGAAAGCCCGATCGGGTCGCATGAAAAAAGGGGGCCGCCTCGCGATATCGCGGGCGACCCCGGCTCTCTCGAGCGCACTTCATTCCCGGGCTACGCGGGAAACTCTAGTTCACCGGCGCCATCCGCCGGCCAGCGCAGCGGCGATCTGCGCGGACATCTGTCCGGCGTCGAGCGGGCGCTGTGGCTCCGGAGCGACCTCGCGGACCGATTCAGGAGTCGACGACGGTTCGCCCTCGATGGGGCCTTCCTCCAGCCCGCGGCCGCGCGGCTTCTCGGCGCCGGCGACCGACCGGCATCCTCGGCACCAGGGCTGGTTGCGGATGGAGCCGTCGGCCATGCGGCGCAGCCCGAACTGGGAGAGCGGACGCATCTGGTGGCACTTGAGGCACATCAGCGTGATCAGGACCTCGTGCCCGTCGGCATCGTAGACGGCCGACTTGCGCCGCCTCGGCTTGGGGGGAGCCAGCGGGTCCCGGAGCCTCTTCATCGGCGGCGCTTCCTCGCGGGCAACGATCGCGGGTGCCACCATGACCTTCACTGCCATGTCGACGGACCTCCTGAAGGGAATGCCCGGCGGCGCTCGAGGAGCCGACACCGGCGGCATGCAGCATGGATCAGGGGTCTGACAGTCAGGCGGTGGAGAACCGCGCCCCGTCCTCACGAACCTCCCCAAGCTCCCAACAGAGTTCGTCCGGCGCCCGCCCCGACACCCGGACCCAGCCACGGTGAATGCCGTGAAGGTGGTGAGCCACGCAGATCGAGACCAGGTTCTCCGGGTCGTCGCCCCCGCCTTGAGATCGGTAAACGACGTGGTGTACGTGCTCCGCCGCCCGGCTGCACCCAGGGACCTGGCAGAACCCCCGGTCGCGCTCGATGATCCGCCTCTCCGGCGTGAACCTGGCCTCCGGCGCGCTCTCCCACGTGGTGATGAAGTGGTCGGCAACCCAGTAGAGGCACTCCTCTGCGGTGAGCGGCTCCCCGGCAACCCTCCGCGCCGCCCAGAAGGCCTCCTCGAGGAGGAACGAGACCTGCCGCGGCACCCGCAGCGACACCTCGCCCCGCGCACACGTCTGCCTCACCTCGTGGTTCGACACCTCCCGGTGCAGCGCGATGCAGGTGGCCTTCTCGGCGTGGGCGATCCAGGCATCGACCGTGTCCCCGTTGGCCACTCCGGCGACGATTCGGGCCTTTTCGTAGCTGATGCGCCCCGACCTCATCGCCTCGCGAAGTCCGGGCATCTCGTGAAGCCGCCGCTCCAGCCAGGCCCGCTGCTCGACCGTCCGCGGCGCGAGCCCGAGCCTCTCCGTGCAGTAGTGCTCGAAGTTCGCGAAGCCGAGCTCCTTCCAGAGCGCGCCCCGCCGGATCACGTGCGCGAGTTGCCCGACCAGGTCGTCCCACCGGCCGCGCATGGCCGCCAGCTCCCGCAGCCGCGCGTCGATGACACCAGGCGCGCGCTCATCGCCCACCTCCGGCGCCTCCACGCCTTCCACCTCTTCGAGCGCCGCCCACCTCCGGGTTTCCCGCTCGAGCGTCTCCTTCAGCAGCTCCGTCGCTGCGTCACCCCGAGCCGGATCCTCCCGGCCCGACCCCCGGTACGCGCCCAGGAACTCCTGGCACACCACCTCGAGCCGCTCCCACCGTTGCGACGTGGGGCCGAGCAGCCGCCCGGCGAGCGCCAGTGCGTCCTCGACGTGCTCCACGGTCTCCGGCGAGGCCGCGACGATCACCCGCTCCCAGCTCTCCTCGCCGTCGGAGCCGCGGCCGGTTGCCCCCGCCGCCAGTTCACGCACGGTGGACCCCCGGGCCCGCGCCACCCAGGCCGCCTCGTCCCTCCCGAAGGCCATCCCCAGCACCATCTCGGCCTTCCGCGGCGAAACCTCGCCCCGCCGCACCGCGCCCGCCAGCAGCGGCCGCGCCCGCAGCTCCCGCGACAGCCGCGCCATGGCCTGCGTCGTTCGCCCGGCCACGCCGAGCACCTCGCGCCCGTAGTCGGAGAGCTTCGCGTACCCCAGCCGGAGGAGCCTCTCTCCCTGCGACAGTTGATCGAGCCGATCTCCCACGGCCAGGTCCACCGCCCCGCGCCCCCGGGCCACGCGCAGGAGCAGCCCATCGACCAGCAGTGAAGTCTCGCCGCGGGGAAGGCCAGAAAGCCCGCCGGCGCCATCCACCCGCCGCGACAGCTCCTCGAGCATCACGGAAAGTGAGGTGCGCCCCGGCTGCCCCTGTCTCGCATGCCTACCCATGCGTTCAGATGTTCGCACGCCTCCCTGACATCCGGCCCACCCTGATCCCGGGCCCGCTCGATGTCCCTCCGAAGGAACCTCGCGACCACCGCCAAGGCGGGCTCGAGCGCCCTCGACGACACCTTCGTCGACGCCACGTTGGCCCTCGCCAGGGAAGGACCTCCGCCACGCGGGTCGCCCTGGAAATTCTTGCCACGTGGTGACGGGCGCGAAGCACCTCAAACGGGGTCGCATCCCCCGGGGCGCTTTGACGCCGACCCCCCAGTAGTTCAGGCTGCTCCACATGCCTTCCCGGAAACGCACCACCGTCTACCTCGACGCGCGTCTGCACCGCGCGCTCCGCCTCCGGGCCAAGGCCACCGACAGCACCATGTCGGAGGTGGCCGGCGACGCCCTTCGCCAGGCGCTGGCAGTGGAAGCCCAGGACATCGAAAGGGCCGAGCTCCGGAAGCCGGAGCGGAAGATGACGCTGAACGCCGTCGGCGCCCGGTTGAAGGGGCGCGCCAGGGTCTGACAGCCCCGCCCCTCACCCCCGCAGAACCTGCTTCTCCACCAGCCTCGCGTACACCCCCTCGCGCGCCATCAACTCGGCGTGCGTGCCCGCCTCGACCACCTGGCCGCCGTCGATCACCACCACCCGGTCGGCCCCGATCACCGTCGAGAGCCGGTGCGCGATCACCACCGACGTGCGGCCTCGCATGAGCCGGGTGAGCGCATCCTGAACCAGCGCCTCCGACTCGGCGTCGAGCGCGCTGGTGGCCTCGTCGAGCAGCAGGATGCGCGGGTCCTTGAGGAGCGCCCGGGCAATGGCGATGCGCTGCTTCTGCCCGCCGGAGAGCTGCTGCCCGCGTTCGCCCACCCGGGTGGCGAGGCCATCCGGAAAGGAGGTCACGAAGGTCTCGGCGTTGGCCGCCCGCAGCGCGTCGCGGACGTCGGCGTCGCTGGCCTCCGGGCGCCCGTACCGCACGTTCTCGGCGATGGTGGTCGAGAAGAGCACCGGCTCCTGGGAGACCACGCCCACGAGCCGCCGCAGCCAGGCCGGGTCGAGCTCGCGGATGTCCACGCCGTCGAGCGTCAGGCGCCCGGCGGTCGGATCGTAGAGCCGCGACAGCATCGCACCCATGGTGGACTTGCCGCCGCCGGAGGGACCCACCAGCGCCACCACCTGCCCCGGCTCCACCGCGAGGTCGATGCCCTGGAGCACCTCCACGTCGGGCCGGGTCGGGTAGCGGAAGCGAACCCCCTCGTAGGCGACGCGTCCAGCGACGCGCTCGAGCCGGCGGCCGCCGGACACCGGCATCTCCGGCTTGCGCCCGGTGAGCTCGAAGACCCGCTCGGCCGCGCCCAGCCCCTTCATCGCCTCGGCCCAGATGTCGGCCAGCGTGCCCAGCCCCATGGCGATGAGCAGCGTGTAGACGAGGAAGGCGGTGAGGCCACCGGCGGTCATCTCCCCCCCGGCCACGAGCGAGCCGCCGTACCCCAGCACCACCGCGATGGCCGCGTAGATCCCCGCCGCGGCCGCGCCCATGAAGATCGAGGCCGCCGCGGCGCGCGTCCGGGCCAGCTGGAAGCTCGCCTCGATGGCGCCGGCGTAACGGGCCTGCTCGGCCGGCTCGGCGGCGAAGGAACGGACGGTCCGGATGGCCGAGAGCGATTCCTCCGCGGCGTGGCCGGCGTCGGCGAGGGCGTCCTGGTACTTCTTGGAAAGGGCCCGGACCTTCCGGCCGTAGAAGACCGCGCCGATGGCCACCGCCGGAACGACGAGCAGCATGACCGCGGTGAGCTTGGCCGACGTGATGACGAGCAGCACGAGCCCGCCCACGACCTGGACGGCGTTTCGCAGCGACATCGAGAGCTGGGACGAGAGCAGCCCCTGGAGCGAGGCGGTGTCCGACGCCAGCCGCGAGGTGAGGTCGCCGGTCCGCTGCCCGTCGAAGAAGGCCACCTCCTGCACGACCAGCGAGTCGAAGAGCTGCTCGCGCACCCGCTTCACTCCCCGTTCACCGGCCAGGGTGAAGAGGTAGGCCCGGCCACCCACGGCGAGCCCCTGCACGACCGCCAGCGCGCCCATGAGGAGCGCGGCGAAGCGGATCCGGCCGACGTCCCGGGTCTCGAGCGCGCCGTCGACGATGATGCGGATGCCCTGGGGGTAGGCGAGGGCGGCCGCCGAGCCGAGCAGCAGCAGGGCGGTGGCGCCGGCGAGGGCCCGCCACTCCATCCTGAGCAACGGCAGGATGTGGCGGACGGAGGAGAGGCGGTTCTTGCTGGGCACGGGCCCGTGGAAGCTAACCCACGGAATACGCGGTGCAAGGGGCCGTTGGGGCGCAGCGTCAGACGACCTTGAACCCCCGCAGGATCTGGATCGCCCCGGCCAGCACCGCCGCCGTGGCCGCCGTCACGCCCGGCTTGGCCTGGGCCCGCGTCCAGGCGTAGCCCGCCGCCGCGAGCACGGCGAAGGAGAGCGCCAGCGTCAGCGGGAAGTTCCCGGTCCGGACCTGGAGGAAGTGGAACAGGATCCCGGCCTGGAGCCCCGCGGCCAGCACCGCCGCGAAGGCCGGCACCCTGGCTCCGGCGTCGAAGAGGAGGACGACCGACGCAGCGAAGGCGGCGAGAGACAGGATGTCGAAGAGGCTCATGCGGCGGATTCTGCCCGCGCCAGCACGTAAGGCAAGATGCCGCCCGCCTTCAGGTAATCGACCTCCACCGGCGTATCGAGCCGGACCGTCACCGGCTGCCGGACCTCGGTCCCGTCCTTGCGGTGCACCACCAGCGTCGCCGCCATCCGCGGCGCGAGCTTGGCGATCCCCACCACGTCGAAGGTCTCGGTCCCGTCGAGCCCGAGCGTCTCCGCCGATACGCCGTCCGGGAACTGGAGGGGGAGCACCCCCATGCCCACCAGGTTGGCCCGGTGGATCCGCTCGAAGGAGCGGGCCACCACCGCCCGCACGCCGAGCAGCACCGTTCCCTTGGCGGCCCAGTCGCGGGAGCTCCCGGTGCCGTACTCGTGCCCGGCGATCACCACCAGTGGAATGGCTCGCGTCTCGTAGTCGACGGCGGCGTCGTAGATGGAGGTGATCTCCCCCGACGGCTGAACGGCGGTCACGCCCCCCTCGCGTCCCGGGACCATCAAGTTCTTGATGCGAACGTTGGCGAAGGTGCCGCGCACCATGACCCGGTCGTTGCCCCGGCGCGAGCCGTAGCTGTTGAAGTCGGCCCACTGTACTCCCAGTGACAGGAGGTAACGGCCGGCCGGCGAGTCGGCCTGGATGGACCCGGCCGGGCTGATGTGGTCGGTGGTGATGGAGTCGCCGAAGATGGCCAGCGCCCGGGCGTCCATCACGTCCCCGAGCAGGCGCGCCGGGGTCATGAAGTAGGGCGGCTCCTGCACGTAGGTCGAGCGGGCGTCCCACTTGAAGAGCGCGCCGCCGGGCGCGGTCATCTCGTTCCATGCCGGATTCTGGTCGAAGCGCGCGTAGTTCTTGCGGTACTCGTCGGGGTCGGAGGCCTTCTCGAGCAGCGCTGCCACCTCTGCCTGCGTCGGCCAGATGTCCCGGAGGAAGACCTCGCGCCCCTCCCGGTCCTTGCCGAGGGCTTCCCGACCCAGGTCGCGGAGGACCGTGCCGGCCAGCGCGTAGGCCACCACGAGCGGCGGGCTCATGAGGAAGTTGGCCTTCACGTTCACGTGCACGCGGGCCTCGAAGTTGCGGTTGCCGGAGAGCACGCTGGCCGTCACCAGGTCGTTCTCGCCGATGACCGCCTCGAGCCGCGCCTCGATGGGGCCGGAGTTTCCGATGCAGGTGGTGCAGCCGTATCCCACCACCTGGAAGCCGAGCGCCTCGAGATGGGTGAGCAGGCCGGCCTTCTCGAGGTATCGGGTCACCACCCGGCTGCCCGGTGCGAGCGAAGTCTTCACGTACGGTGGAGGACGCAAGCCGCGCTCGTGGGCCTTCTTCGCCAGGAGCCCGGCCGCCAGCATCACCGAGGGGTTGGAGGTGTTGGTGCAGGAGGTGATGGCGGCGATGACCACGTCGCCGTGGCCGAGATCCACGCCTTCGGCCGCGTGACGGGTCGGGAGCTCGGCCGCAGGCTTGCCGTAGCCGGTCGCATCCGCCCTCGAGAAGAGCTCGGTGAACCGCTCCTTCACCTGGGGAAGCGGGATCCGGTCCTGCGGCCGCTTCGGGCCCGCCACCGCTGGCACGACGGCGGCCAGGTCCAGGTCCACCACCTCGCTGTAGTCGAGCTCGCCCTGGCGCGGCATGCCGAACGTTCCCTGCGCCTCGAGGTAGGCCCGAACGCCGTCCACCTGTTCCCGGGTCCGTCCGGTCGCGAGCAGGTAGCGCATGGTCTGCTCGTCGGGCGGGAAGTAGCCCAGGGTCGCGCCGTACTCGGGCGCCATGTTGGCGATGGTGGCCCGCTCGGTGGCGGGCAGGCTGGCCGCGCCCTCGCCGTGGAACTCGACGAACTTGCCGACCACCTTCCTCCCGCGGAGCAGCTCGGTCACCGTGAGTACGGCGTCGGTGCCGGTGGCGCCCTCCGGGAGCCGGCCGTGGACGTTCACGCCCACCACGTCGGGGGTCAGGAAGTAGGTCGGCTGCCCCAGCATGGCCGCCTCGGCCTCGATGCCGCCCACGCCCCAGCCCACCACGCCGATGCCGTTCACCATCGTGGTGTGGGAGTCGGTGCCGATGACGGTGTCGAAGAGCCAGGCACCGTCCCGCTCGGTGGCGACCGAGGCGAGGAATTCCAGGTTCACCTGGTGGCAGATGCCGATGCCCGGGGGCACGATGCGCAGCCGCTTGAAGGCCTGCGTTCCCCACTTGAGGAAGGCATAGCGCTCCCGGTTGCGAGCGAACTCGAGCGCGAGGTTCTTCGCGAGCGCGTCGGCGGAACCCCAGGCGTCGACCTGCACCGAGTGGTCGATGACGAGGTCCACCGGCACGAGCGGTTCGACCCTGGAGGCCGGCCTTCCGTCGCGGGCCATGGCGGCGCGCATGGCCGCGAGGTCCACGATGAGCGGCACGCCGGTGAAGTCCTGGGCGAGCACGCGCGAGACCACGAAGGGGATCTCTTCGGTTCGCTCGGCGCGGGCTTGCCAGGCGGCCAGCGCTCGCACGTCCTTCTCGTGGACGCGCACGCCGTCGAGGTTGCGCACCAGCGACTCGAGGACCACCCGGATCGAGACGGGTAGCCGCGAGATGCGGCCGAACCCCGCCTTCTCGAGCCTGGGCAGCGAGTGGAAGCGGCCGGTGAGGCCGGCGCCGCGCTCGAAGGTGGAGAGTACGCCCAGCGGGTCGTTCATCGTTCAGGCCTCCGAGGCGGGTCATTACAGCCTGCCGGCGTCGCGAGCAACCCGGTCGGCGTCTCCATCAGGCGACCCAGAAGAAGCGCGACCAGAAGAGGAACAGGACGGCCTGGGCGAATGAGAAGGTCGCCACGAACGCCCGGTCGAGCCCGGGTCGCCTCGCCAGCATGGCCAGCGCCAGGAAAGCCGGAAAGAGCACCGCCGCGAACCGGGTCGAGGAGAGCATCGTCCCGGAGAGGAGCACCGGCAGGAGCGAGACGAGCCCCCACAGCCCCGGCACCCGGGTCTCGCGCCGGGCGAGCAGCCAGGCCGAGAGCGCCGCGACGAGTGCGATGGCCCCAGCCTCGAGCGGCCCGAGCCAGGCGTGGAAGTCGCGCGGGTGGAGGAGCGTCTGCCAGGGTGCCGCGAGCGAGCGCCCCCAGGCCGCCTGGGCGTGGAAGAGGGCCATCGGGTCGCCGGTGATCCGCCAGAGCTGCCCGGCGTGAAGGGCCAGGCCGAGCCCGGGCAGCGCGGAGGCGAGGAGCGCGCCCCGGCGCCGGGGTTTGCCCTGCGTGAATGCCAGCCAGGCGAGCGGCACGGCCACCAGCACGCCGCCCGGGCGGGTGAGGGCCAGCAGGAGCCCCAGCAGCCCGGCGAGCAGGAAGCGGCCGCGCATCGCGGCGAGCAGGGCGCCCACCGACAGGAGCAGGAAGAGCGCCTCGGGGTATGGCGCCGACAGGATGAACCCGGTGGGAAAGACGATGGCGTAGAGCACGGTCCGCGACGCCACGTCGTCGTCGCCGGTGACCTCCCGGGCGAGAAGCCAGAGCAGCCAGAGGCCGAGGAGCGCTGCCGCGTTCGACACGGCGATGGCGCAGAGAAAGAGCGAGCCCTCGCCCCGCCACGCCGAGGGCAGCAGCGCGTGAAGCGCCCCCACCGCCCAGGGATGGAGCGGGAAGAAGGCCACGTTCGATTGCACCGACGCGAGCGGTCCTCGAAGCTCGTAGCCCCGCGCGGCGACGTCGAGATACCAGTGGGCGTCCCAGCGCCCGAAGGCGTCGAGCGCCGTTCCGGGCAGGAAGGCCCATCCCCGCCGGGCCGCCTCCGGGAAGGGGTAGCTCCAGCTCGAGGACATCTGCCCGCCGAACCAGGCCACCCAGAGGAGCAGGAGCCGCGTCCAGGCGAAGGGGAGGAGGACGGCGCGAAGGAACATCCGTTCCTTCTACATCTACCCCGACGGAGGGGGTGAAATAGACCGCTTCCGCCGGCGTATGATCCCTTCGAGGAGACTTGCCATGACCACCTGCCCCTACTGCCGCACCGAGAACGAGCCAGGCGCCACCCGTTGCCGCCACTGCACGAGCTGGATGGAGCAGCCTCCCCTCCAGCGGGAGTGGTACCGGGCCCGCCAGGGAAAGATGATCGCCGGCGTGTGCCGCGGCCTCTCCGACCGTTTCGGAATCCCCATCGCGGTCACCCGGCTCCTGGCCATCCTCTCCGTCTTCGCCGGGGGCTGGGGGATCATCCTCTACGTTGCGCTCTGGATCGCGATGCCGCTCCTGCCGCTGCCCACGTACTTCGCGCCGCCGGTGGCCGGGCCGCTCGTCACCCCGCCACCGCCGAACGCCGGCTAGGTCTCCGCCGACGGCAGCAGGATCCCCGTTCCGGCCAGCCGAAGCTCGTCCTTCTCGACCCGCCCGAGCAGCCGCAGCACCCCGTCGATGAAGGTGATGGGGTGAGGAGGACAGCCGGCGATCCAGAGGTCGACCGGGATCTCCGGCACGCCCGGCATCCCGTTCGACTGCACCGGGCTGTCGCGGAAGATCCCGCCCGAGCAGGCGCAGGCGCCCACCGCGATGACGAGCCGCGGCGCCGGCGTCGCCTCCCAGGTCTCGAGCAAGGCCTCCCGCATGTTCTCCGAGACCGGCCCGGAGACGACCAGGCCGTCGGCGTGGCGAGGCGAGGCCACGAAGGCCACGCCGAAGCGGGACATGTCGAACTGGATGTTGCCCGCCGCGTTCAGCTCGGCCTCGCAGCCGTTGCAGCCGGCCGCCGAGACCTGGCGCAGCCGCAGCGAGCGGCCGAAGAGGGCGCGCGCCTTCTCGTCGAGCGCGCGGGCCAGGAGCGGCGCCTCGCCCTTCACGACCAGTTCATTCCGCGACCGCGCGGCCAGCCGGTAGTCGCGCGTGAAGGCCACCGCGCCCGGGCTGGCCTCCTCGCACAGGCCGCAGAAGGTGCAGCGCCCCAGGTCGATGGCGAGGCGCGGGGTGCCGGGATCGACGACGGCGCCGGTGGGGCAGACCTCCTCCGCCGCGCGCCCCCCGTCGCCCTTCGAGGCGTCGAGGAGCGGGAGGCCACGAAAGCGCTCGGGGAAGCTGGCGGGCCCTTCGGGGTAGGCCACGGTCTGCCCGCCGAAGCGGGAGCGGAACTGGAAGATGCCGGGAATGCCGTCCATCAGAGGTCGTGCCCGCAGTAGGAGAGGTTGAAGCTCTTGTTGCAGAGCGGGAAGTCGGAGATCTGCTCGCCGCGCATCGCCAGGGAGAGCCCGATCCAGTTGTGAAACGATGGATCGACGAGCTTGTAACGGGTGAAGCGCCCGTCGTGGCCGGTCGTCACCACGTGGCAGAGCTCGCCGCGCCACCCCTCGGTGAGCGAGACCACGAGGCGATCCGGGAGCGGCGGAGGGCAGGGCGCCCGCACCGGCCCGGACGGCAGGGAGCGGAGCTGCCGGACCACGAAGTCGGCACTGCGTTCCGCCTCGAGCCGCCGAACCCAGGCCCGCGCGTACACGTCGCCGGTCTCGCCGGTCACCGTGGGCACGTGGAGGAAGCGGAAGACGCCGGTGGCGTGGTCGCGCCGCACGTCGCGCGACACCCCGCAGGCCCGCGCCGCCGGTCCGACCAGGCCGAGCGCCATGCAGGTCTCCCGGCTCACCACGCCGGTGCCGTCGAGACGGTTTCGCACCGACGGGGACTCGAAGAAGAGGCCGGTGGCGCCGTCCACCTGCTCCCAGGCCTTCTGAACCTTGTCGGCGAGCCGGCCTGCGGCGCCCGGGTCGAGGTCGAAGCGCACCCCGCCGGGAACGACGAGGCCGCGGCCGAACCGGTTGCCGCAGATCTCGGCCAGCGAGTTCAGGAAGTCTGCGCGCAGCGCCCCGCAGTAGGACGCCGTGGGGAGGAAGCCCACGTCGCCGGCCAGCATGCCCAGATCGCCGACGTGGTTGGCGAGCCGCTCCAGTTCCAGCGCGATTCCGCGGAGCACGGACGCCCGCGCAGGGATGTGGGCTCCCGAGACCGCCTCCACCGCGTTGGAGTAGCTGATGGCATTGCCGACGGAGGTGTCGCCGGCCAGCGACTCGATGAGCCCGACCGTGCGCCGGTCCGGCCCACCCACCAGCAGGCGCTCGACGCCCCGGTGCTGGTAGCCGAGCACGATCTCGAGGTGGAAGACGTGCTCGCCGTGGCACTGGAAGCGGAAGTGGCCAGGCTCGATGACCCCGGCGTGGACCGGCCCCACCGCCACCTCGTGCACCTCCTCCCCGTCGACGCGGAAGAACGGGTAGTTGCCGGGGATGGTGCTGGGCTGGGCGACCCGCCCCCACGGATCCACGCCGGGAACGAGCGGGGGCTCGAAGCGGAGCGGCTTCAGCCAGGGGTGACCCTCCGGGCGCACGCCGAATTGCTCGAAGATCTCCCGCTCGAAGGCCTGGAGAGACGGGCATTCCGCCGAGAGCGAGGTCCAGGAAGCGCCGACCCGGGTGGAGAGGACCGCGAGCCGGCCCTGGGCATCGTCGGCGAGCACGGCGGTGACGAGTGTCCGGTCGCCGTCCTCGCGCCCGAAATAGCTCGAGACCCGGCCGCCGGCGGTGAGGATGTCGGCCACGATCTGCTGGAACTCGTCCACGGGGAGGACGGGAACCTCGGCGGCGCCGACCGCCTCGCCGTTCCAGGCCTGGAGCACGCGGTTCGCCATGATCAGGTTCCCGTCACGAGGTGGGCCGCGGCCTGGAAGAGTCCCTGCAGCGCCCGGGGCAGCCAGAGTCCGAGCGCCAGCACCATGAGGAGCAGCACCAGCGGCGGTCCGGCGGTGAGCCAGCCGTCCTTGAACCCGGGCTGCCCGGGCGCCCCCCTGTCGTCTCCCTGCACGACGTGGAGGACGGTGGCGCCCATGCCGATGAAGATGACCGCCAGGAAGAGCAGGAAGAAGGCGCCCACCACCCAGCGGCCGGAGCTGAAGGCGCCGTTCAGGATGATGAACTCGCTCCAGAACGGGCTGAAGGGGGGCGTGCCGGTGACGGCCAGGAAGCCGGCCAGGAAGAGCGGGCCGGAGATGGGCAGGCGGCGCATCGCGCCCCGCACGTCGTCGATTCGCTTCGACCCGTACGCGCGGTGAATGTTGCCGGCGGCCAGGAAGAGCACGCCCTTCGAGAGGCCGTTGTTGACCACGTGGTAGAAGGCGCCGCCCACCGCCGAGCCGCCCAGCCCCAGCGCCACGGCCAGGATGCCCATGTGCTCCACGCTCGAGTAGGCCAGCATGCGCTTGAAGTCCCGCTGGCCGGCCATGAAGACCGCCGCGAGCGCCATGGAGAGCAGCCCGAGCGCGAGGAGGGCGTCGGAGGCGAAGGGCGCCTCGCCGGCCGCGCGCATCACCTGGAAGACGCGGACCACCGAGAGGAAGGCGAAGTTGGTGATCCCGCCGGCCATCAGCGCCCCGAGCAGGCCGGGGGCCTCGCCGTAGGCGTCGGGCTTCCAGGAGTGGAGCGGGGCGAGCCCCATCTTCGTGCCGTATCCCACCAGCAGGAAGACGAAGGCCGTGCGCACCCAGGGCTTGGAGAGCTCGGGGCCGGCGCGGATGAGGTCGTCGAGGAGCAGCGACTTCGGCCCGCCCGGTCCGGCCCCGGAGAGGGCCAGGAAGAAGGTGCCGAGGAGCGCCAGCGCGATTCCCAGCGACGACACGAGCAGGTACTTCCAGGCCGCCTCCAGCGAGCGGGCGTTGTGGTTGAAGTAGATGAGCGGGGCGGTGGCGAGCGTGGTCACCTCGATGGCCACCCAGAGCACGCCGAGGTGCTGGGCCACCCCCACCGTGGTCATGGCCGAGAGCAGGATGAGCAGGCCGCCCACGAAGACCCGGTTGTCCCGGTCGGCACGCCTTTGCAGATAGCCCTGGGCGTAGATGGCGCTCGCCAGGAAGAGGACGCTGGAGGTGGAGACGACCACCTTCCCGGCTGCGTCGAGAAAGATGTAGCCGGAGAGCACCGGTCCCTCGGGGTGGATCCAGAGGCTGATGACGCCGGCCAGGTGGACCGCCGCGCCGACCAGCAGCAGGCGCGGCCGCGTCCGGTTGTCGGGCCAGGCGAACGCGCTCCCGCCGAGGACGAAGGAGACCAGGATGATGAGAAGGATCATTCCGGGATCAGTCCTTCAGCGAAGACATGGCGTCGGTGTCGAGGGAGGAGAACTCCCGGTTGATCTGGAACATCACGATGCCCATCACGAAGACCGCGGCGAGGAGGTCGAGGAGCACGCCGGCCTCGACCATCACCGGCATGAAATCGGTGAGGAGGAGGCCGAAGACGAAGACCCCGTTTTCGAGCACCAGGAATCCCAGCACCTGCGTCACCGCCTTGCGTCGGCTCACCACCAGCAGCAGGCCGGTCCAGACGGTCGCGAGCGCGGTGGGGACGAGGAAGGTGTGCATCTCGGGCATGGGCAGGGGCAGGCCGCGAGAGAAGGCGAAGGCCAGCACCACGCCCACGCCCCCCAGGATCATGGAAGGGACGTATCCGACGAGCGGCTCCATCTCGCGCCGGATGGCCATCTCGCGGATGGCCCGGAACATGAGCCAGGGGATGAGGACGGCCTTGATGGCGAAGGCGCCGCCCGCCACGATCAGCACGTGCCCCATGTTGTGGCCGGAGGAGGCGAGCAGGAGCGCGAGCAGGGAGAGGAGCGCCCCCTGCAGCGCCACGGCGCGGATGGCGGCCCCGAGCCGGCTCGAGGCCAGCACGAAGAGGTCGAGGACCACCACCAGGATGAACGCCATGTCGGCAAGGGAGCGCACGTTCACCTCAGGAGAAGGACGAGTGCGAAGACCGAGAGGACGGACGCGCCCACCAGCATCTGCGGAACCCGGTTGAGCCGCAGACGCGCCATGAACGACTCGACGAGCCCCACCAGCACGGCGAAGCCGACCAGGCCGGCCACGAAGGCCGCCTCGGCCCCCCAGATGCCCTGGACGCGGAGGTCGAGGACGAGGCGCACGAAGAGGGCGCCGAAGAGGAAGAACTTGATCGACGCGCCGTAGAGGATGAAGGCCAGGTCCGGCCCCGAGTGATCGAGGACCATCACCTCGTGGATCATGGTCAGCTCGAGGTGGGTGCTGGGATCGTCCACCGGGATGCGGGAGTTCTCCGCCAGCGCCACCACGAAGAGCGCGATGGCGGAGAGCAGCAGCGCCGGCGCCGCGCCGCTCCAGGCCGGTGCCAGCCCGGGCCCGAGCATGCCGGACAGCGAGAGCGAGCCGGTGGCGCGCGCCAGCACCACCAGGCAGAGGAAGAGCGCCGGCTCGGCCATGCTGGCGAAGGAGACCTCGCGTGCAGCGCCCATGCCCTCGAAGGACGAGCCGGTGTCGAGGGCGGCCAGCGCGGTGGCGAAGCGGGCCAGGGCCAGCAGGTAGGCGAAGAGGACGAAGTCTCCGGAGAAGGAGAAGATGGCTGGCTGGCCCGCCACCGGCAGCATGGTCCCGGCCGTGGCCACCGCCGCGAGCCCCACCACCGGGCCTGCCCGGAAGACCCAGGTGGTGGTGCGGCTGTAGACCGATCCCTTTCGCAGGAGCTTGGCGAGGTCGTAGTAGCCCTGGAGGAGCGGAGGGCCGCGTCGCCCGGCCACGATCGCCTTCACCCGGTTCACCACCCCGAGGAGGAGCGGCGGCAGGAGCAGGAGGATCCCGATCTGGAAGAGCGCGCGCAGGATCATGTCACCACCAGAGAAGGCGCCAGGCGAGGAGGAAGACCAGCGTGGCCAGCACGAGCAAGGCGTAGAAGTGTACCCGGCCGGCCAGCAGGGCGCGCACCCGCGACGCGGCCGAGCCATAGCCGCGGATGCCGGGCAGGATGGTCAGGTCGAGCACCGCCTCGCGCGGCTCGGTGGAGAAGCGGGCCGAGGCGGGGAAGGGGCCCCGGGGCGGCTGGAAACGCACCCGCGGGAAGAGCACCCAGCGGAAGCCCTGGTTCAGGATCTGGGCGAAGGAACTGCCGGTGTATTCCATCCGCGCGGTCGGGTACGCGTAGCCGCAGCCCCAGGTTTCCCCCACGGCGGCACCGGGACCGAGCCGGCGACGAAGGAAGGTGAGCGAGGCGACGAGTGCGAGGAGCAGCACCGCCAGGCCCGAGACCATCCCGGCCGACGCGGTCGCCGCCGCGGCGGGCGCAGCCAGGGTGGAGAGCGGCAGGCCGGACCAGCTCGCCGCGCCACGCGCCAGCGCGGGCAGGAAGACCGCCGGGAGGACGCCGATGGCGACGCAGGCCGCCGCGAGCACGCCCATCGGGACGAGCATGGCGCGGGGCGATTCGTGGGCCGCTGCCGCCTCGGACGTGCGCGGTTTGCCCAGGAAGACCGTGCCCTGGACCTTCACGAAGCAGGCAGCGGCGAGCGCGCCCACCAGCGCCAGCGTGGGCACCACCAGGACGGCGAAGGAGGCCCGATCACCCGGGGGAAGGTCGAGGGCGCGCAGGGAGCCCATGACGACGAGCCACTCCGAGACGAAGCCGTTCAGCGGCGGCAGTCCACTGATGGCCGCGGCGCCCACCAGGAAGAGACCGGCCGTGAAGGGCATGGCGCGGGAGAGCCCCCCCAGCCGCTCGATGTCCCGGGTGCCGGCGGCGTGCTGCACCGATCCCGCCCCGAGGAAGAGGAGCGACTTGAAGAGTGCGTGGTTCACCACGTGGAGCGCCGCACCGGCGAAGCCGAGCAGCACCAGCGCCGGCTCGCCCCGGGCCCGCCCCAGCACCGCCAGCCCTACACCCATGGTGATGATTCCGATGTTCTCCACCGAGTGGTAGGCGAGCAGCCGCTTGAGATCGTGCTGCGCCAGCGCCAGCGCCACGCCGAGCACGCCCGAGGCCCCGCCGAGAACGAGCAGCGCGACGCCCCAGGAGGCCGGCGGCGACTCGAAGAATCCGGTGGCCCGGAGGATGCCGTAGACGCCGGTCTTGAGGAGCACCCCGCTCATGAGCGCCGAGACGTGGCTGGGGGCGGCGGCGTGCGCGCCGGGGAGCCAGAAGTGGAGCGGCACCAGGCCGGCCTTGAGGCCGAAGCCCACGAGCGCCAGCGTCCAGAGCCAGCTGGCCTTCGCGCCGGTCGCGCCCAGGTGCTGCCAGCCGGCGAAGTCGAAGGTCCCCCGCGCGCTGCCGACGATCGAGAAGAAGGCGAGGATGGCGAAGGTCCCGGCGTGGGCCGCGACCAGGTAGACCCAGGCGGCCTTCTGCGCGTCCTTCCGGTCCGGATCGGCCAGCACCAGGAAGAAGCCGCAGACGGCCATCACCTCCCAGGCGAAGAGGAAGAGCATGGCGTTGTCGGAGAGCAGCACGAGGGCCATCGAGCCGGTGACGAGGCCGTACCAGAGCTGGAGCCGGACCGCGCGGGCGCCCAGGCTTGCCTGCGGAAAGTACGCCAGCCCGTAGATCGAGCCCAGCGCCGGGACGAGGAGCACCGGCACGAGGAAGAGCGCGGAGAGGGGATCGAGCCGGAGCGCCAGCGATGCGTTCGGCTGGCCCCATGGGGTGTGGAGGACGAACGGGGCCGCGCCCGCCAGCACCGGGACGGCGGCGACGATGCCCAGCACGGCCGCGAGGCAGAGCACGCCCGCCGAGAGCCGCTGCCCGAGCACCGGACGGCGCCAGAGCGCCAGTCCAGGGAGGCCGCTCGAGGACGCGAGCACCACCGAGGCGATGGCCAGCGCGCCGATCACCGGAGCCATCCCCGCAACGCCAGCGCCACGAGGAGCGCCAGCACCGTGACCACGGTGTAGAGGAGCTGGAGGTTGAGCCGCCCGGCCTGGAACCGGCGCAGGCGGCTCATGCGATCGCCGAGGACGCGGAAGATCGGGTCGAAGAGCCGGGTGCGGGCCGGATCCTGGGGATCGGTCCGGAAGGAGGCGCGGCCCGGGAAGATGCCGCGGGGCGCCTGGAGGTGGACGCGCGGGCGCAGCAGGCGGGGGACGAGGCTCGTGAGGAGCAACTGGGAGTACGAGGAGGCGGTGTAGGCCATGCGCGGCGTGGGCGCGCTGAAGCCGCAGCCCCACGTCGCAGCGACTGTCGCAGCGACGCCGGCGCTTCCCAGCCGGCGCCGCAAGGCGATCAACCCGGCCACGACCGCGATCAGCACCACCACCACCCCGGGCGCCGCCGACGAGGCCGCCGCAGGCGCCAGCGCTGCGGCCACGTGCGCCCCGCCCACCTGGACCGCTGCCGGCGTGAGCAGCCGGAGCGGCAGGGAGGGGAAGACGCCGAAGATCACGCACCCGGCCGCCAGGAGCGCGAGCGGCAGCCACTGCGAGGGCGGGACCTCGTGCGCCGACGCCGCCTCCTGGCTGCGCGGGTTGCCGAGCAGCGCCACGCCGGCGATGCGGGTGAAGGAGATGGCCGCGAGCGCCCCCACCAGCGCCAGGATGGCGATGGCCAGGTAGCCGACCAGCGACTCGGCGCCGGTGGCCGCGCCGGAGCCGGAGAGGAGACCGAGGTAGAGCAGCCACTCGGAGGAGAAGCCGGCCAGCGGCGGAAGGGCGGCCAGCGACGCGGCGCCCACGAGGAAGAGGGTTCCCGTCACCGGCAGCCTGGCCAGGAGGCCGCCCATCTTCTCCAGATCCTGGGAATGGGCGGCGTGCACGAGCGTTCCGGCGCCCAGGAAGGCGAGCCCTTTCATGAGGGCGTGGTTCCAGACGTGGAAGAGGGCGCCGCCGAATCCCAGCGCCGCCACGACAGGCAACCCCTCGGCGGTGGCCGCGACGCCGAGGCCGATGCCCAGGATCACCAGGCCGACGTTCTCGACGCTGGAGTAGGCGAGCGCCCGCTTCAAGTCCTCCTGCCCGAGCGTGAGCGTGATGGCGGCGAGCGCGCTCGTCAGCCCGATGGCGCCGAGCAGGATGCCGTAGCCGACCGGCAGGGCGGGCAGGAACCCGAGCAGCCGGAAGACGCCGTAGACGCCGGTCTTGATCATCACCGCCGAGAGCAGCGCCGAGACGTGGCTGGGAGCGGCCGGGTGGGCCTCGGGGAGCCAGACGTGCAACGGGACGAGCCCGGCCTTCGTGCCGAAGCCGACGAGCCCGAGGCCGAAGAGGAGCGCCGGGGCGACGGTCCCGGTCGATCGCAAGGCCTCGAAGCGATCGAAGTCGAAGCCGCCGGCGGTCCGCCCGAGCAGCAGGAAGAGGGCCACCAGGAAGGCCGTGCCGACGTGGGACGCGACCAGGAAGACGAAGCCGGCCCGGCGAACTTGAAGCCTCTCGTCGTCGAGGGTGACGAGGACGAAGGAGGCGACGGTCATCACCTCCCACGCCACCAGGAAGAGCACGCCGTCGGCGGCGGCCAGCACGAGCGAGATGGCGATGAGGAGAAGGTCGTAGAAGAAGACGAAGGCGGCCAGCGGCCTCCGTCCGACGTACGGTTTCATGTGGCCGGCGCCGAAGACCGAGGCCGGGATGGCCACCGCGAAGAGCGCCACCTGGAAGAAGGCGGAGAGCGGGTCGAGGCGCAGGTGGAAGGCCCCGAGCGGCTCCGACCAGGGAAGCACCAGCGCGGCGGGCGAGGCCCCGAGCAGGAAGGGGAGCATCGCGGCCAGGCCGAGCAGGCTGCCCACCACGGCCGCCGCCGTGCCGATCCGGAGCGCCAGCGCCGGCCGGCGGCCAAGCAGGAGTCCGGAGAGCGCCCCGGCCAGGAGCACGGCGAGCGAGGCGAGGTACAGGTTCACCCGGCGTCACCTCGGGCCAGCCCCTCGTCCCGGGCGCGGGCGAGGGCTCCCTCCACCCGCTCGATCTCGGCGAGGATCTCCTCGTCCGGCGCGCGCGCGGCGAGCTTGGCCGCCACCGCCGGGTCCCGCAGCGCGGCCGCCACCGCCGCCAGCAGGTGCAGGTGGAGCCGCGTGGAGGGAGAGACCAGCAAGCAGAGGGTGTGCACCGGTGGGCCGTCCCCGAAGTCCACCGGTGGGTCGGCCAGGTAGATGGCCACGGCGGGCCGGTCGACCCGCAGCACGATGGGCTCGCGCGGGTGGGGAATGGCGATTCCGTTGCCGAGAGACGTCGACCCCAGGTGCTCCCGGGCCCGGACCATCTGGAAGAGGAACTCGCGGTCGAAGCCGGGGGGCGCGGGGAGGCGATCGACCATCTCGCGGAGCAAGCGGTCCTTGTCGCCGCCCGCAAGCCCCCGGTGGATCCCGCCGGTGCGCACGGCCTGGGAGAGCGTGGGAAGCGCGCGGGCCGATAGCCCCGGTTCCTCGAGAATCTCCGCGGAAACCGGCATCTTCCGCTGCGCCGCCCACTCGAGCAGCTCGATGCGGTTGAAGCGGTACCGGTCGTCCACCAGCTGCGCGGGAAGCTCGCCTCGCCGGACCCAGCGCTCCAGCACCTGTTCGGTGACGCCGAGGAGCCGTGCTGCGTCGCGCACCGTCAACTGCATCCGCGGAAATACCTCCAGATTCCGGGTCTACGGCAAACCGGCCGACCTCGCAAGGACGGAGGCGAAAGAGTTCAGGTCGAACCGATCGGCCCGGTGACTTGCAGCACCTCGACCGGCGCCGAGCGCCCGCGCAGGACGCGGCGCCCCAGGTCCTGGAAGGAGAAGGCGCCGGAGGCCCGTTCGGCGGTCTCGCGACCGACGTAGATGGTTCCAGGGGCGGCCATCGACTCCAGCCTGGCTGCGATGCTGACCACGTCGCCGAGCACCGTGAACTCCGCGCGGTCGGGCGACCCGAGGCTTCCGGCGATGACCCTTCCCGTGTTCACGCCGATGCGGATGGAGAAACGCCGGTCGGCGGGAAGCGCCCGGTTGGTCTCCTCGACCCTGGCCAGCATGCGCCAGGCGCAGCGCAGCGCGCGAATCGCGCCGTCGGACTGTGGAAGCGGCGCCCCGAAGACGGCCATGACCCCGTCGCCGATGAACTTGTCGAGGGTTCCTCGCTCCTCGAAGATCGCCGCGGTCATGGATCGGAAGAAGTCGCGGAGCAGTGCCGCCAGCTCCTTCGGCGGAAGCCGATCGGTCAGCGAGGCGAAGCCCTGCACGTCGGCGAAGAGCACGGTGACGTCGTCGCGGACCTGCGCCTCGAGGGGGTCGCCGTCGGCCTGCTCCTCCAGGATCACCAGGGCGGCCATGTCGGGGGAGAAGTGGCGGAGCAGGCGCTTGCGATGGTCTTCCGCGCCCAGCGTTCGCGCCAGGAAGCGGGCCCGTTCGATGGCCAGGGCGGTCTGGTAGCCGACCACCGTCGTCACCTCCAGGTCGTCGGCGGTGAATGGATCGACGAAGCCGCGGTCGAGCACGAACATGCCCAGGATCCGGTTGTCGGCCCAGACCGGCACGCAGAGGCAGGAGCGGATCCCCTGGAAGATGACCGACTGGCTGCCGGTGAAGCGCAGGTCCTGCTGGGCGTCGATGGTGAGCAGGCCGGCCCGGCCCTTGGCCGCGGCGGCCACCACGGTCTCCGACACGCGAGGCGGGGAGCCGACCGGCTCGGTGGCACGCGGCCGCATCTGCCCGGACGGGTCCATGAGAAGGATGGTGGAGCGCTCGGCGCGCACGGCCGCCGCCACCGCGTGGAGGATCTTGGCGAGGGCAGCATCGAGGTCGGGCGCATCCACGAGCGCCCGGCCGATCTCGTTCAGGACTGCGACCAGCCGGCCAGGCGTGGGTCCGCGGCTGGTGGTGCGACGGGAACTGGGGTCCGTGTCCCGATGCGGCTCGGGCTGCTCGGCCTGGCGCGACTCGGCCTGAATGTCTGCGAGGTAGCGGACGACGGTGCCGTGCTCGGCGAGAAGCGGGTCGAGCGGCTGCGGCGTGAGCCCCTCGCGCAGCTCCACCTCGGTCTTGCCGAAGCGCAGCCGGTAGCCAGCCGCGAGCGGCGCCTCGTTCACCTTGTGCTCGTTCACCCAGGTGCCGTTGCGGCTCTCGAGGTCCACGAGCCAGAGCTGGGTGCCGCGCCTCTCGAACATGGCATGCATGCTCGAGACCCACGGGTCGGCGATCTGGACCTGGCATTCTGCCGACCGGCCGAGCACCGTCGGAACGTCGGGGAGGAAGAACACCGTCCCCCCGCAGATCCCGTTCACGACGAAGAGCTCCGACACCATTCCTCCCCATTCACCCGACGTTTCGGTAGCTTGTGATAGCTTAGCCGATCTCGCCGGCCGTCGCGTATGCCCGTTTGCCCTACATGCCGCACCCAGAGCGACGAAGGCGTGGCCGTGTGCCCGGTCGACGGGACGCGCCTTGTGCTGGCCCCGCGGATCGAGGGGCGGGTGCTCGGCGACCGCTACCGGATCATCTCCCGGCTCGGGCAGGGGGGAATGGGCAGCGTCTACCTCGCCGAGCACGTCACGCTCGGAAAGCGCATGGCCGTGAAGGTGCTGCGCCCGGAGTTCTCCCGCGACGAGGAGCTCCTCGACCGGTTCCAGCACGAGGCCCGGGCCGCCAGCCAGATCGGGCAGGAGAACATCGTGGAGGTCTTCGACTTCGGCCACACGCCGGAGGGGGAGGCCTACTTCGTCATGGAGGCGCTCGACGGGGAGAGCCTGGCG
>Ga0209253_10001198_pt1 | contig 22634 bp, 21 predicted proteins | sample FrelakmetBRP12BR_FD_187145 | JGI IMG/M metagenome (GOLD analysis project Ga0209253, IMG submission 187145) | Freshwater lake sediment microbial communities from the University of Notre Dame, USA, for methane emissions studies - BRP12 BR (SPAdes)... | ecosystem: Environmental > Aquatic >...
GTGCGCCGAGGCGCAGGGCGCCTTGCCGGGGGCGCGGCCGGGAGCCTATGCTTCGGGCCGCCCATGTCGAAGCTCCTCCTCGTCTGCGCCGGCGGCGCCATCGGCAGCGGCGCCCGCTATCTGGTCGGAACCTGGGTGGCGGCCACCTGGGGCACCGGCTTCCCCTGGGGGACGCTGATCATCAACGCCACCGGGTCGTTTCTCATCAGCCTCGTCATGTTCCTGGGGCTCGAGGTGGGGATGATCGGGCCCGAGCTCCGATTGCTCCTCGCGGTGGGCGTCCTGGGGGGCTTCACCACCTACTCCTCGTTCAATTACGAGACCCTCGCGCTCGCGCAGCGGGGGCAATGGGGCCTCGCCGCCGCGTACGTGTCGGCCACGCTGCTCGTCGCCTGGGTGGCCGGTGTCGCGGGAATCGTCCTGGCCCAGTGGACGGCCTCCGGAGCCTGATCCCGCAGGGGGTCCCGGCTTGTCGGTTTTCAGAGGCCGATGCCGCCCATTCCGGCTATAAGGTTTCAAACCCAGGAGAACGATTGAGCGAGAAGGAAGCGACAATTGAAGTGCAGGGCTCCGTGGAAGAGGCCCTGGCCGGTGGCATGTACCGCGTGAAGGTCGACAGCGGCCCCGTGGTGCTCGCCTATGCATCCGGAAAGATGAAGAAGTTCCACATTCGCATCATCCCCGGCGACCGCGTGAAGCTGGAACTCAGCCCCTACGACCTCACGCGAGGCCGCATCACCTACCGAGACAAGTAACCCCGTCCGGACGCCCCGAGGCGCCATGACCGGGCCCCCAGCGCAAGCTGTGGGACGTTCCTCCTCATCTGGGCGGCGGCGGCGGATCGCTGCGTCGATCGGACGTGGGATCGTCGTCGTCCGGTTCCTGCAGGCTGACGCTCCCCTCGCTGGCGTCCCCGGAGCCCGGTGGGTGCTCCTCCGACAGAGGCGCGAGACGCTCGGACAGGGCCGCGGCCAGTTGCTCGTCGGAGAGCTGGTTCTGGATGCGCATCTTCCCGAGCACGTCGTCGATGCGCGCATTCCACCACGGCGTGAGCCCGGAACGGTGCAGCCTGGAGTGAAAGCGGCGCGGGCTGGGAATGACCGTGGCCAGGAACGCAGACTCCCGGGGCGTGAGGTCGCGAACGCCCTTTGCAAACCAGAAGCGCGCCGCCTCTCCGGCGCCGTAGACCCCGGGGCCCCACTCGGCGATGTTCAGGTAGATCTCGAGCAGCCGCGCCTTCGACAGGGTGGCCTCCAGCGCGATGGTGCCGAGCGCCTCGCGCACCTTGCGCGCCAGCGTGCGTTCCGGGGAGAGGAAGAGGTTCTTCGAGAGCTGCTGGGAGATGGTGGAAGCGCCGCGAACCCGGCCTGGCTCGATCACGGCGTTCGCGATCTCCCGGAAGTCGAAGCCCCGGTGTCCGAAGAAACCGGCGTCCTCGCTGGCGGTGACGGCTCGGACCAGCGTCTGGGGGACCTCGGGATAGGGGACGAAGGCCGGGTTCCCCGGTCCGACGGCGATGCGGCGCGCGGGTTCTCCAGGCGCGGGGTCGATGGGTTTCCACTCGAAGCCGGAGGATAGCCAGGTGGGCCCGGCGGCCCGGGATGCTCGGCGAAGGTCGTCGAGGTCGAGGTCGACCTGGACGTCCCAGTCGCCGCGGCGCGCCAGCGGGCCGGAGATGGAGGCCCGGCCAGAGAGGGTCCCCGAGACCGCCGGCGCCGTCGGCGGGGGAGCGAGGTCGGGCGGCAGGGCATCGACGAGCGCCCGCCAGGGCACCGCGTCGGCGCGGACCGAGACCGAGAAGCGCGGCTCGCCTCGGAACGACGCTTCCGCGGCGACCGCCGCCGCGACCTCGCCGGATTCACCCAGGGTGATCTTGCCGCCCTCGATCGCGACCCGGCGCGCTTCGCCGCCCCAGGTCACGCGGCCGGACGCGCGCCAGGCCATCGGGCCGAGCGGGACCGGCCCGATGCGAGGTCCGGCCACCGACAGGTCGATCGCCCGCACCTCCGCGTCCAGCGTGCCGGACTTCAAGTCGTCGGCTGCGCGCCCCGTGGCGCGAATCCGGATCGAGCCGGAGTCCACCGCGAAGGGCAGGCGACCCGCGAGTGCCAACGGAATATCGGCGGGCAGCGAGACGGCCCCCGCGGCCCGCAATCCTGCCCCGCCTTGCGATCGGAGGAGTTCGACGTCCAGGGTTCCCCCCCCGGGGAGTCCCACCCGGACGCTTCCGGCCAAGCCATCGGTGCCGCCCCCGGTGCCTCGCCGGACGTCGATGTCGACATCGAAGGGGCCGATCTCCTCCGCCGGGCGTCCCGCCGCCGAGGGCAGGTCCAGGAAGAGACGGCGGAGGTGCACGGACGGGAGGGAAGCGGCGGCGGCCGCGGCGCCCGGACGCATCTGGCCCGCTCCGCGTCGGTCCATGGCCCTTCCCAGGTCCTTCCCGCCAGGCCCGGGCGCGAGATGGACGCCGCGAAGGACCACCGAGCCCAGCTCGACCCGGCCGGTGAGAAGTGGGCCGAGTCGGGGCCGGACGACCACGGTGTCGGCGCGCAGGAGCGGCGCGCTGCCCGGACTCGCCCCCGGCACCGTCACCGGCTCGAGGCGGGCCCGAAGGAGCAGGTCCAACCGAACCTCCCCCACCTCCACCGGCCCAAGCCGGGCGCGGAGCGCATTCAGCGCCCGGTCCTTCAGGAACGCGCGCCCGGCCTCGCCGTTGCCCCAGGCGAGCACGCTCGCCCAGGATAGGATCGAGAGCGCCGCGACACCGGCGGCCGCCGTGAATGCGGCGCGCCGGCCTCGGAGCGCCGGGGTAGGGGGTGCTGCGGGGCGGTCGGAATCGGGGGACATCGGGGCGCGCTACTTAGCCCCGGCCCGGGCATGGGTCAACACGCTAGATTTCCGGAGCAACCTCGGAGGCCATCCCCCCGTTCGTCTGTTATAGATTCGACTTCCGGAGATGAATCACCTCGGCCCCAGCCTGCGCCGTCGGCGCCACCGCTCCTGGACGGGATGGCGACTGGTCGCCGGCGTGGTTCTCTCCCTGTCGATCAACGCCCTCGTCCTCTGGCTGGTGGAGATCGACTGGACGAAGCTGAAGGCCCTGTCGTCCCAGGGGCCGCGCTCGGTTGCCCTGGCGCCGCTCTCCCAGGACGCGTGGGCCGCCAACCGCCAGGTCACCGACGGTAGCCCGCCCGCCCCCGTTCCGGCGCCTCGCAAGCGCGCGCCCCCCGTTCCTCCTTCCGCCCAGGCCCAGGCGCCCGCGGTCCCCCCCCAGCAGTTGCCCGGCCAGGTCGTGGACGTGGCGCCGTCGAGGAACGCCCAGCCGCCCAAGGACAGCCGCTTCCTCGCCGAGAGCAACAACACCGTGGAGAAGGAGAGCATCTCCAGATTCACCAAGCTCGACTACGGGAAGGCAGCGCCGACGCCTTCGCAGAACCAGGTCAAGGAGCAGGCGCCGAGGGCGAGTGGCGAGCAGGCGTCCAAGGACGGTCCGTCCGGCACCGCGGCCGGCGACACGCGCAAGGCGGGCACCCGGGGCAAGCTCCCCGAGACCGCCCCGAAACCGTCGCCGGACAGGCTGGCGATGGCGGTCTCGCCCGACGGCCGCATCGACTCCAGGGATCGGCCGAAGGACCCGGGAGCCGATCGGAAGAAGAGTCCCGTCGAGGAGCTCGGTGAGGGCGGGGAGGGAGGCGAGGGAGCGGCGCGCCCAGGCGCGTCGGGGGGGAAGCCCATTCTCACGCCGTCGGCGGCCTTCTACGACAAGCTCACCGCGGCGCCGGCCCCCGATCACGTCGAAGGAGTCGACGTGGGCGACGCCACGTTCCTCAACACGCGCGAGTGGAAGTTCGCGGGGTTCTTCAACCGCGTGAAGCAGACGGTGGCCGAGAACTGGAATCCGATGGGTGCGGCCAGCGTGCGCGACCCCACCGGCTCCCGCTATTTCCAGAAGGACCGCACCACCATCCTCGCCATCACCCTGAACCCCCAGGGTGGCGTCACGGCCATCAAGGTGGCCCGGACGAGCGGTCTCGACTTCCTCGACCAGACGGCGATCGAAGCCTTCGAGAGGGCCCAGCCATTCGTCAACCCGCCGAACGGGCTGGCCGATGCGCACGGCGACATCCGCTTCACCTTCGGCTTCCACGTCTCGAGCGGCGGCGGCGGCTTTCGCTTCTTCCGCGGGCCGGGACAGTGACCTTCGCTACAGGCTGACCGTGCCCTTCAGGCCGAGCTGCAGCCAGCCGTGGAACTGGCGGTTGGCCGAGGCGATGGTGTGGCTGCCGGTGTTGTCGGTGGCCGACGAGTACTGGCCGCCGAAGAAGCCCACGTAGGGGCCGGCCGCGAACATCTTCGACAGGTTCCAGTCGGCGCCGACCTGGACGTTGATCCACTCCCAGCCGTTTAGCCCCAGCTTCTGGGTGGAGGCCGGGACGGTGCCGGCGGCTGGGATGTCGACGGTCTGGTTGAGCCACTCCCAGCCCGATCCCACGCTCACCCACGGGTTGAAGGTGGAATCGGGCAGGAAGCCGTAGACCGCCTCGGCGCCCACGCGGACGTTGGACGCGGAGCAGGAGAAGCTCGCCAGGCAGGAGTAGGCCGCGACGAAGGCCGGACCGTACTGGAAGTAGACGCCGGCCGAGAACTTGGGCGTGAAGCGATACCGGCCGGCGACCTCGAGCGGGACCGCGCCCGAGACCACGTTCGAAAGAGGGCCATGGCGGTCGGTCGTCACGGTGGTTGCGGTGGCGATGTTCCCCATCGGCAGCGCATAGCCGACCTTGAGGTCGATGGCGACCTGTGCGCGCGCGGAGGGGGCGAGCACGAACGAAGAGAGAAACGCGAGGGTGACGATGAGCCGCTTCATCGGGATTCTCCCTGGAGTGGGCATGCCGCCACAGCCTGCCACAAGAAAAAGCGAGCAGTCCATGTTTTTCGTCGGAGTGGTCGTCGACAATCTACACTGGATTCGCCAGGTTGCGGTCTCGATCCGGCAACATGGAAGTGCGAGCTATTCGACCTTCATCCCCGGTGTCCAGCGCAGGACCGGCTTGCGCGCGGCGCGCGTCTCGTCGAGGCGGGCCCGGATCGGCTTTCGGGGCGCGCTCTTCAGGGCCTCGGGGTTCGCCTTCGCCTGCTCGGCGATGGCGAGCATCGCCCCGACGAACTGATCGAGCGTCTCCTTCGACTCGGTCTCGGTGGGCTCGATCATGATCGCCCCGTGCACGACGAGGGGGAAGTAGACGGTGGGTGGATGGGTCCCGTGATCGATGAGCCGCTTGGCGACGTCCATGGTGGTGACGCCGTCGTCCTTCTGCAGCTGGTCGTCGAAGACCACCTCGTGAAGCGTGTCGGTCGCGTAGGGCAGGTTGAAGTGCCCCTTCAGCCGGGCCCGCACGTAGTTGGCGTTCAGCACGGCCAGCTCGGCGACGCGGCGCAACCCGTCCGGCCCGAGCTCGCGGATGAGCGCCCAGGCGCGGACGAACATGCCCATGTTGCCCCAGAACTCGCGGAGCTTCCCGATGGTGCTGGGCCGCTCGCGCGGATCGGTGACGAGCCGGAAGCTCTCCCCGTCCTTCACGACCACCGGAAGCGGCATGAAGGGGACGAGCGCCGCGGCCACGCCCACCGGACCCGATCCGGGACCGCCGCCGCCGTGCGGGGTCGCGAAGGTCTTGTGCAGGTTGTACTGCATGACGTCGAAGCCCATGTCGCCGGGCCTGGCGACGCCCAGCACCGCGTTGAAGTTCGCGCCGTCGCCGTAGACCAGTCCGCCCCTGGCGTGGACGATGGCAGCGATCTCGGCGATGTGGGTCTCGAAGATGCCCAGCGTGTTGGGGTTCGTGATCATGATGGCGGCGACGTCCTCGTCCATCGCCTTCGCCACCGTCTCCGGGTGCAGCCGCCCGTCGGGCCCGCTCTCGAGCTGAACCGTGGAGTAGCCGTTCAGCGCCGCCGAGGCGGGATTCGTGCCGTGGGCGGTGTCGGGGATGAGCACCTTGCGCCGCGGAGCGCCCCGGGCCACGTGATAGGCCCGGATCATCATCAGGCCGGCGAGCTCGCCCTGGGCGCCGGCGGCGGGCGACATGACGGTGGCCGGGAACCCGGCGATCTCGGAGAGGGCCCGCTCCAGCTTCCAGATCAACTCGAGCGCCCCCTGGCTCATCGAGGAGGGCAGCAGCGGGTGCGCGCCGGCGAAGCCAGGCAACCTCGCCAGGGCCTCGCTCGACTTCGGGTTGTACTTCATGGTGCAGGAGCCGAGCGGGTAGAAGCCGGTGTCGATTCCCCAGTTCCACTGGGAGAGCCTGGTGAAGTGGCGGACCACCTCGAGCTCGGCCATCTCCGGCATGCCGGGAATCTCGGGCCGGAGCATCGCGGCCGGGATCTCCGCCGCCGGGTTGGTGCCGGCCGGGACAGGAGGCAAGGAGACGCCCACGCGTCCCGGCGACCCCTGCTCGAACACCAGCGCCTCCTCCATCGCGAGGCCGCGGGTGGCTCCCATGGCGCCGACTTCCTGCGCCTCGCCCCCCTCGGCGCCCTTCTCCATGCTGGGCTTCCAGCCGGTCGGATTGGCCATGGCTATCCCTTCACCGTCTGGGCGAAGAGCTCGATGAGCTCGGGGGTGTGGACCTCGGTGGCCACGCTCAGGAGCGCGCCCTTCATCCTCGGATCCCCGGGGTACCAGCGGGAGAGGGGAACGCCCGCGGCGATGCCGCGGCTGGCCAGTCGCTCGACGACGGCCTCGGCGTCGCCGACCTCGAAGGCCGCCTCGTTGAACGTGGGGCCAGTGAAGCGCAGGCCGAACCCGGCCCGCTTCATGGCGTCGCGCAGTTGCTTGCCGCGGGCGAAGTTGAGCCGCGCCAGGTGGGCGAGGCCGTTCTTCCCGAGCAGCGAGAGGTGGATGGTGGCGGCCAGCGCCGCCAGCCCCGCGTTGGTGCAGATGTTCGACGTGGCCTTGTCGCGCCGGATGTGCTGCTCGCGTGTGGAGAGGGTCAGGACGAAGCCGCGCCGCCCGGTGCGGTCCACCGTGGCGCCGGCCACCCGGCCCGGCATCTGGCGGACGAGGCCCTCGCGGATGGCCAGGAACCCCGGGGCCGGGCCGCCAAAGTTCACGCCGTTGCCGAAGCTCTGCATCGTGCCCACGGCCACGTCGACGCCGAGATCGCCCGGGGCCTTCAGGAGGCCGAGCGCCACGGCCTCGGAGGTCGAGGAGATGGCGAGGGCGCCGGCCCGGTGGGCGATGGCCGCCGCCTCGGGGAGCGCGTCCACCACGCCGAAGAAGTTGGGATATCCGATCACCACCGCGGCGGTGCGGTCGTCCACGGCTGCCTCGAGGGCGGCCAGGTCGGTCCGGCCGTCCGGACCGTAGGGCACCGTGACGATCTCGTCGCCGGTCGAGGCCAGGTAGGTGGCCAGGACCTTTCGATACTCCGGGTGAAGGGCGGCGCTGACCACCACCTTGCCGCGAGAGGTGGCGCGCGTCGCGAGCAGCACGGCCTCGGCCGTCGCGGTCGCCCCGTCGTACATGGAGGCGTTGGAGATCTCGAGGCCGGTGAGCAGCGTGACGAAGGTCTGCCACTCGAAGAGCGCCTGCAGCGTCCCCTGGGCGATCTCGGGCTGGTAAGGTGTGTAGGCCGTGAAGAACTCGCCGCGGAGCAGGAGCTGGTCCACCGCCGGAGGCACGTGATGGGCGTAGGCGCCCGCGCCCACGAACGGCGGGTGCTCGGTCTGGTTCCGGGCCGCCAGCCTCTGGAACTCGGAGAGCAGCGAGATCTCGTCGGTGGCCTGCGGGACGTCGAGCGGGCGGGCGAGCCGGAGCTTCTCCGGGATGGACCGGAACAGCTCGTCGATGGACTTCACCCCGCAGACGTCCAGCATCTGCCGGACGTCCCCGGGGGTGTGGGGGTGGTAGCGCAAGGTTTACTCCTGCTCTTCCTCGACGAACTTCCGGTAGGTGGCGGCGTCCATGAGCTCGGCGAGCTCCTTGGGCGCGGTGGCCTCGACGACGATCATCCAGCCCTCCTCGTAGGGGTCCTCGTTGACCGTCTCGGGGGCGTCGGCGAGCGGGCTGTTCACCTCCACCACCTTGCCGGAGACCGGCGCAAAGAGGTCGGAGACGGCCTTGGTGGATTCGACCACACCGAAGGCCTCGCCCTTCTTGACGACGTCGCCGACGTCGGGGAGCTCGACGTAGACCACGTCCCCGAGCTGGTCCTGGGCGAAATCGGTGATGCCCACGGTGACGCGGTTGCCCTGGACACGGGTCCACTCGTGGTCGGGGGTGTACTGAAGATCCTCGGGGAAGGTCATGGTCAGCTCCTCGTGTAGAACGGCGTCTTCACCACTTGTGCGGAGGCGGGGCGTCCTCGGACGTCCACCGCGAAGGTGGAGCCCTCGGCCGCGAGGGAGGGGGGAACGAAGGCGAGGCCGATCGAGGTCTTCAGGGTAGGGGAGCGGGTCCCGCTGGTCACGATCCCCGCCTTCTCGCCGTCGTGGAGGACGTCGAACCCGTGCCGGGCGATCCCGGGGTCGGTGAGGACGAAGCCCACCAGCTTGCGCGGAAGCCCGCGCTCCTTCTGGCGCAGCATGGCGTCGCGCCCGATGAAGTCGCCCTTGTCGAACTTGACCACCCAGCCCAGTCCCGCCTCGAGCGGAGTGGTGGCGTCGTCCATGTCGCTGCCGTAGAGCCGGTACGCGACCTCGAGGCGGAGGGTGTCGCGAGCGCCCAGGCCGGCGGGCACGAGACCCTCTGGCTTGCCGGCCTCGACGAGCGCCTTCCAGAGCCTGACCCCGTCGGACGAGCGGCAGAAGAGCTCGAAGCCGTCCTCGCCGGTGTAGCCGGTCCGGGCGATGGTGCAGGGCACGCCGGCGACCTTGCCCTCGGTGAAGCGGAAGGCCTTCAGCTTCGAGAGGTCGGCCGCGGTGAGCGGCTGGAGGATGGCCTGGGCCCTCGGTCCCTGGAGGGCGATCTGGGCCCAGTCGTCGGACTCGTTCGTCACCTGCGCGCCGCCAGCGTGGTCGCGAAGCCACTCGAAGTCCTTCTGGCGGTTGCCTGCGTTCACGCAGACGAGCAGGTCCTCGGCGGAGCGGCGGTACACCACCACGTCGTCGACGATGCCGCCGTCCTCGCGGCACAGGCACCCGTACTGGGCCTGCCCGTCGGCGACCTTCGTCAGGTCGTTGGTGAAGATGCGGTTCAACGCCTCCAGGGCCTTCGGGCCACGGAACACGACCTCGCCCATGTGCGAGACGTCGAAGAGGCCGGCGCGGGTTCGCACCGCCTCGTGCTCGTCGAGGAGCCCGGCGTACTGCACCGGCATGTCCCATCCCGCGAACTCGACCATCCGGGCGCCGGACTGCACGTGAACGTCGTAAAGCGGGGTGCGCTTCGCCATCGAGGCCACCAGGGTTGGGAGGGACGCCGCGATTCTAGCGGCCGTTCCTCGAGGGTCAAGGCATCTGAGGAGGACAGGCGGACGGTTCGCAGCGACCCCGCGCAGAGGCCGTACAGCAGTGGATGGATCTCCCAGCGTCGTCGATGAACCGGTACGACCAGTTGCCGTTCTCACCGACCTCGAGCACGCCGAAGCCCCAGCGGGTGGAGGCGAAGAGGAGACGGGCGCCTGGGGCCGAGACGGGCTCGAAGCGCTCGCCGGGGCGGCCGGCGGCGGCGTTGCCGGAGATGAGCACGTCGTAGCCGGCCGGTGCGCGGAGGTGCTCCAGCTGGTGCTCGTGGCCGGCGAGCCAGCCGGCGATGGGGCCGGCCGCCACCTCGATGCGCTTCACGCGGGCCAGGTACTCGGGGGTTGCGTCGGCGCGGTGCTCGCCGGCGGAGTAGCTCGGGTGGTGGGCGACCATGAAGCAGAGCTTCTGGCCACAGGAACGGGCGGCCCCGGCCACAAAGGCCACCTCGTCGTCGATGGAGAAGCCGCCGTAGTCCCGCTTGAGCAGGGTCGAGTCGATCCCGATGAAGCGGGCCGGTCCCTGGTCGACGACCCAGTGGCGCCCCGGCATCGACCAGCTCGGAGCCCGGTGGGCTACCTCGAGGCAGGCGCGCCGGCGGGAGATTTCACCGGCGTCGCCGCCCGAGGCGCAGAGCCCCGTCGCGGCCACGTCGTGGTTGCCGAGCGTGAGGAGCACCGGCACCGGCTTGCCGTTGCGCGTGATGCCGGCGAGCGGCTTCTCGAAGAGCCGCTCGAAGGCCGCGTCGTCCGGGGGGATAAAGCCGGGTGCCACCGTGTTCTGGTCGGGCCCGAACTCGCAGGCCGCGGCGCCCGGAAGCAATGGATCCGGGCCGCATTCGTAGATGTTGTCGCCCGGGGAGAGCAGGAGATCCACCGGGACGGAGCGGGCATGGTTGGCCATGGCCGCGGCCACTGCCGCCTGCTGGCGCGTGTCGGCGCCGAAGTCGGCGAAGTGGATGGCGCGAGCGGCGACGGGGAAGGGGCTTGCCGTCGGGCCGAGCGCCGCCGGACGGAGGATGAAGTCGGGACTGCTGGCGTGGGCGAAGCCGGCCACGAGGAGGGCCGCCGCGGCTACGGCGCCCCTCACCGGCGCCCGCCGCGGGCCAGCTCGAGCGTGTTCACGAGGAGCATGGCGATCGTCATCGGGCCGACTCCGCCGGGAACCGGGGTGATGGCGGATGCTCGCTTCTCGGCCTCGGCGAACTCGACGTCGCCGCACAGCTTGCCGTCGGACTTGCGGTTCATTCCCACGTCGATGACGACGGCGCCGGGCTTCACCCAGGCCCCCTTCACCATCTCGGCCTTGCCGATGGCGGCCACGAGGATGTCGGCGCGCCCCACCTCGGCGGCCAGGTCCTCCGTCCGGGAGTGGGCCAGGGTGACCGTCGCATGCCGTTCGAGGAGCATGGCCGCCATGGGCTTGCCCACGATGTGGGACCGGCCGACGACGAGCGCCCGTTTCCCCTTCGGGTCCACGCCGGCCTCGTCGAGCAGGCGCATCACGCCCGCTGGCGTGCACGGACGGGGCGCCGGCTTTCCGAGCCAGAGTGCGCCCACGTTCGAGGGATGGAAGCCGTCGGCGTCCTTGGCGGGCGAGATGGCGTCGAGGACCTTGCCCTCGTCGACGTGCTTGGGCAGCGGCAATTGCACCAGGATGCCGTGGGTGTCGGGGTCGGCGTTCAGTCGCGCGATGAGGGCGAGCAGGTCGGCCTCCTCGACCGAGGAGGGGAGGTGGTGCTCCACCGAGCGCATGCCCACCTCCTCGCAAGCCTTGCGTTTGCCGCGGACGTAGATGGCGGAGGCGGGGTCGTCGCCCACCCTCACCACGGTAAGCCCGGGCGTCAGACCCTGCTGGGACAGGATCTTCACCTGGGCGGCGACCTCGGCCCGAACCTTCGCTGCCACCTGTTTTCCGTCGATGATCATGAGGCGGCGGAGTATAGCCGTGAGAGCGTTGGAGCGCGCGATCATCCGGACGCGCCAGGAGGAAGCCATGGACGTCGTCGCCTGCCCCAAGTGCAACACCCCGATCGACCCTGCCGGGACGTGCGTGACCTGCGCCGCCGAGGGCGAGGGGCTGAAGCTCCTTTCGCGGTCGGGCTTTGCGTCCGTGAAGGAGATGATGGCGTTGCTGGAAGCGGAGGGGCTCTCCCCGGGCATGGAGCAGATCCCGGGGCGCCGCCCCCAGGAGAAGCAGCACCCCCTCTGGAATCTCTACGTGCCGGAGGCGGAGGTCGCAGCGGCGGCGCTCGTCCTGCAAGCCGACTGGGCGCACCTCCTCGGCGAAGCCGGCGCGCGGGAAGCCGCGGATCGCGGCCTTCGGGGGGTGGATCTGGACTCCGGTGGCGAGATCGAGTGCCCGGCCTGCGGCCACGCGTTCACGCCGGCGGGCGCGGCCGCCGAGTGCCCGGACTGCGGCCTCTCGCTGGGCGCGCCGGCCGACGCCTCTCCCGACGAGGCCGAGCACTGAACGACCCCATGACCCGGGAACTGTCCGACCTCCACATCCACGTGGGGGGCGCTTCGGCGCCGCACACCCTCTGGTCCATCGCCCACGAGCAGGGGCTGAAGCTCCCGGTCGCCGACTTCTGGGAATTCCGGGAGCTGGTCTCGGCCCGCCCGGGCAAGGTGAAATCGCTCGACGAGTACCTGGCCGTTCTCCACCAGTGGACGGAGAAGATCCAGTCCTCGCCCCAGGCCATGGAGCGGAGCGTCCACGAGATCATCGGAAAGGAGTACCGCTCGTCCCGGGTGAATCTCATCGAGCTGCGCTTCAACCCCATGAAGCGAAACCAGGGCGGCGAGCGGGACCTCGATCACATCATCCACGCCGCGCTTCGCGGGATGGACCGGGCCGTGCTCGAATACGGCGTCCAGGCCGGCCTCATCTTTTGCCTGGCGCGCGAGTTCGCCCCCCACCTGAACGAGATCATCGTGGAGAAGGCCATCCGCTACCAGAGGCGTGGCGTCGTGGGGATCGACCTCGCGGGCACGGAGAAGCACGCGCTCGAGCTCGATCCCGTGGTGGTGGGGAAGTACCGGGACCTCTTCGCCCACGCGCGGAAGGCGGGCCTGAAGACGACCGTCCACACCGGTGAGACGGCCGGGACCGGCGCCGAAGGAGTCCGGGCCGTGGTGGAGCAGCTCCAGCCGGATCGCATCGGCCACGGCGTGCGCGCCGCCCAGGACGAGAAGGTGATGCACCTGCTCAGGGAGCGAGGCTTGACGCTCGAGATCTGCCCGACCTCCAACCTGGCCACTCGCGCGGTGTCGGGAACCGCCGAGATGCGGGAGGTGCTCCAGAAGCTCTGGCGGCACGGCGTGCGATTCACCATCAACACCGACGGCCCCTACCTGCTCGACACCGACATGCGCCGCGAGGTCGAGATGCTCCGGACGAACGGTGTCCTCGCCGAGGAGCAGATAGACCAGTGCCTTCGCTGGGCGCGCGAGGCGTCGTTCATCGAGGGAGCGCGCCCGGCCTGAAGGCGCCTGGCGCCGGACCTCAGCTTGCCAGAAGAACTGCCGCGATGGCCCCGGGAGGCGGTGCCTCGCCGGCCCGAACCGGCGCCAGTTCCGCGGCGCGGTTCCGCGCCATCGAGGCCAGCAACGCACCGGGCGCACCAGCCGCCGCCAGGCGCGGGTCGTCGATGACCTCGAGGGCCCTCGCGACGGCAGGGAGGTCGGCCCGGAAGAGCGGCCTGGGCGAGAACCCGCGCCCCAGTCGTTCGTTGGCGAGCGCCGTGAGGTAGAGCGTGGCGAGCGTCGGCGAAGGCGACCCAGGTGCCGGCACGAGTCCGAGCTGCCTTCCGAGCGCGTGGAGGGCGTTGGCGTCGTCGAGCGCGCCTGCCGTGCGCTGGACCTCCTCGGTCGATCGGAAGGGGCGAGCCTCGAATGCGCCGGCGGCCACCGAACCCCACTCGTCGCGCGGGCGATCGAGACCGGGAAAGTAGCGGGGGCGGCGGAGAAGGACCGCCACGACTGCCTCGCCGAGCGGTGCGTCGAGGTCCGGTGCCGGGCCCGCCGCTGCCTCCGCCTTCCGCTGTCGCTCGGCCCGCCAGCGAAGCTCGAGGAGCTGGACGAAGCCGCGCTGGAAGACCGACTTGAGCGGCGTGGAGGAGAGGACGGCCGCGGCGGCCTCGGCTTCGCCTCCGGAGAGCGCCGTGAGCCCCATCTCGAGGAGCGACCTGGCGGTCTCCACGGCGCCCCGAACGGCTTCCGGATCGGCCGGATCGACCCGGTCTGCGACCACGACTGCATTCGCCGCTGCCATCGACTCCACCTCGAATCGCGCCAGCGCCTCCGGGGCGAGGCGCGAGGCGGCCCGGTCGAGCAACGTCTCGCGCCGGAAGGAGGCGAGCCAGAAGCCGGGTGGACGATCCGGAAGGCCCGCGGGTGCCGTGTCGCGCACGGCCGGGCGGGCGAACCAGGAGAGCGACTCGTCGAAGGTCGGGTAGCCCAGGTCGGCGAGCCTTCCGTTCCGCCAGCGCAGGGCCGACTCGGCGAGATCGCTGTCGAGCTCCCACCGGACCGCGGAGAGGATGCGGCCGGCCATGTACGGGTCCTTCGCGTAGAGATCGTCGACGAGCCGGCGCACCGTGATGTAGTCGGCTCCGTCCGGTCCGAACTCGACGATGAAGGCCCCGTCGGGCGTTCGGACGAATCGCTCTCCCTCGAAGTCGGGATCGGGATCCTCCTCGAGGTCGTGGATGTGGAGCGCCGATCGGAGCAGCAGGCTCACGAGATCCGGGTCGAGGGCGGCGAGCTTCAGGCGCCACTCGTCGGCGTCCTCGTCGCCCTCGGACGCCGGCCCCCGGGCCGCGTGGATCCAGGGCAGGAGGCGCAGCGGGTCCGCCTCGTTGCCGCGCCATGCGTCGAGGTCGACGAAGGTCCGGAACTGCTCGGGCGAGGCGAGCTGGACCACCTCCGAGGCATCGGCGAGGCCAGCTTCCTGGATCGCGAAGAAGAGCTCGTCGGCCGGGAGCGCCCGGACGATGGCCAGTGGATCAGGCTGATCGAGAAGCAGGTCGAGCCGCCTTCGCCCGCCGAGGGTGGCGAGCGCGCGGCGCACCTCGGCGAGGCCCGCTGGGGCGGGCTGGCTCGCGTCCTGTCCTGTTCCGGTCATCGCGCGCTGAATCCTAAGGCCGGTTGGGCCCGAGGCGCGACGTCGAAGGCGCTCTCAGGCTCGGGCGGATGCCCGGGCTCCATGATGCGGCGCCTTGGTGATGCGCCCGGCCTTGAGGCAGCGGGTGCACACGCGGACGTGGCGGACGGTTCCGTCCACCGATGCCCGCACCGAACGGAGGTTCGGCAGGGAACGAGTCTTGGTCTTGTTGTTCGCGTGGGAAACGTTGTTGCCGACGAGCGGCCCCTTCCCACAGATGTCGCAGCGACGTGCCATTGGCGTTTTTTCCCTAGAAAAGAGGGCGGGTTATTACGCAGGAAGGGCGAAAGGTCAAGCTACATTGGCCTGGGCTTCGATCCCAGCAGCGTTTCCACCGCGCGGGCCGCCTGCCATGCCGCCTGGAACTGCCCCTCGAATCCAAGTCCTGGCAGGACCTCCCGCCCCGCCAGGAAAAGGTTCGGGATGGGGGAGGCACACGATACTCCGCCGACGCCGAGTGCGCGGTCCGGGCGGGCGGCGAAGAGGGGGTGGAACCCACCGGCGGCGCCGCGCTCCCCGGTCACCGACTCGTGAAGGGTGGCCCGGTCGAGGAACGGAAGGAACTCGGCCACGGCGGTGCGCAGGCGCGCGGCGGCGTCGGCCGGGGAGGTCCCGCTGGCGACGGCCATCCCGGCGGAGAGGACCTTCTCTCCGGAGCTGCCCTCGTGCCCCTTCGTTCCGGCGCGTGACGCGGGAACGGTCTGGACGAGCACCGGGAAGCCTTTCGATGGAATCGCGAGGGCGACGTCGCCGAGCGGCGACGGGAGTGCCTCTGCCCGGACGACCCAGTTCATCGAGAAGATCCGTCCCCAGGGGACGACTCCCGAGAGGTAGGACTCGAGCCGCCCGGCCTGGCCGACCATGGTCGGCAGGTAGCCGGGGTCGCCGGCGAACACGAAGGCGCGGGCCGTGTACCGGGAATCGGCCCCCTTCACGCGGAGTGCGGTGAGGCGCCTTCCGTCCAGTTCCAGGGTCGAGACCGGAGCCGGCTCGCCCTCTCCGCCCAGGAACTCGCCGCGCGACTCGGCGATCCGACGCCGGAGCATGGCGGCCACCGACGCCTCGCCTCCGGCCATCCGCAGCGTTCCCTGCAGGACGGCGCCGAGCGTCCGCGACAGCCCGAGCGGGGAGGGTTCCCCGTCGAGGGATGACAGGAACGGCCAGGCAGCCCACAGCGCCGAGGCAAGCGGGTGATCGCCCAGGTCGGCAAGGGGCATGGCGCCGCGGCCGGCTCCGCCGGGCACCAGGCGCTTCGCCCGGTGCAATCGCCATCGGGCGCGAAGGCCGTGAGCAGGCAGCGGGGGATGGCTGGCCAGGAAGGGTTGCTCGCGATCGAAGAGGGCACGCACGGCGTCCAGCGATCCCTCCAGCCGGTTGGCGTCGACGGGCCACTCCCTGCGCAGCTCGGAGGTCCGTTCCGAGCGGGAGACCGGAAGGTCGAGCCGGTGGCGCGGCAGCAGGACCTGAAGCGGCGAACGAGACGGCTCGAGCATCCGCCCCACCTCGCTCGCAAGCCCGAGCTCCGCGAGAACCAGCTGGGCAGCGGGAAGCGCACGGGGGGTCGGGACGAGCGCCGGTCCCCAGGGCAGCCGCCACCCGCCTTCCTCGTAGCCGGTGCCACGCCCGTCCGCATCGACGAGCAGCACCCGGAAGCCGCGTCGGGCGAGCAGGGCCCCGGCCGCCACTCCGCCGAGCTGCGTGCCCAGGACGCAGACGTCGTAGGCCCGCTTCACCGACGCCGCTCGCGGCTGGATCCTGACGTTGCCCGGCACGGTGCTCAGCGATCCCCGGACGGGTTGGAGACGCCGTCGAGCATGGGCGCGGCCGCGTTCCGGAGCGTCACGTGGCGGCCTGCCACCTCGAGCCTTCCCTCGGCGAACCACTGCACCGCGAGGGGGTAGATCCGGTGCTCCTCGATGAGGATGCGAGCCGAGAGCGCCGCCTCGTCGTCGCCGGGCAGCACCGGGACGGGCGCTTGCACCACGATGGGCCCGGTGTCGGTGCCTGCGTCCACGAAGTGGACCGTGCACCCGGAGAACCGGACGCCTGCCGCGATCGCCTGCCGCTGCGCGTGGAGCCCCGGGAAGCTGGGGAGGAGCGCGGGGTGGACGTTCATGACCCGGGGGCAACCGCGCGTGGCTGCGGAGGGTCCGAAGGCCTCGAGGAAAGACGGGGTCACCAGGCGCATCCAGCCCGCCAGGCAGACCAGGTCGACCTGCCGCGCCGAGAGGCGCGCCACCAGTTCCCGATCGTAGGCGTCGCGGTCGGCGATTCCCTTCGACGGCAGGAGGTCGGCGGGCACGCCAGCGGCCTGCGCGCGATCGAGCGCGCGGGCGCCGGGGACGTTTCCGATCACCGCCGCGATCTTGCCGTCGATGCGACCGTCCCGTGTGGCATCGAGAAGTGCCTGGAGGTTGGACCCCGACCCGGACGCGAGGACGCCGATCCGGATCACCAGACGACCTCGCAGGTGGCCTCGCCGGTCCCGCCCTCGACGGCGCCCACCACCCAGCTGGCGAGGCCTCGGCGGGCGAGCACGGCGCGGGCCGCCTCTGCGCTGGCGGCGGGAAGGACGAGGACGAGCCCGAGTCCCATGTTGAAGGTCCGGTACATCTCGTCGCGGGTGACCGCGCCCTCCCGCTCGATGAGCCCGAAGATGGCGGGGACGTCCCAGCTGCCGCCGCGGAGCACTGCGAGGGTCCCGTCCGGCAGGTTCCGGGGAACGTTTCCGGGCAGGCCGCCGCCGGTGATGTGGGCCGCCGCCTTCAGGGGCACCTCGTCGAGGAGCGCGAGAATGTCACGCGCGTAGATGCGGGTCGGCTCGAGGAGGGCATCGCCGAGGGTGCGCCCCGAGAGCTCGGCCGGCCGGTCCGAGAGAGCGTGGCGCTCGAGAAGCACCTTGCGAGCCAGCGAGTATCCGTTCGAGTGGAGCCCGGTCGAAGCCACCCCCACCAGCGCGTCCCCTGGAGCCACGCTCCGGCCGTCGAGGATGCGATCGCGCTCCACGACACCGACCGCGAAACCCGCCAGGTCGTACTCGCCTTCGGCGTAGAAGCCCGGCAACTCGGCGGTTTCCCCGCCGATGAGGGCGCAGCCGGCCTGCCGGCAGCCCTCGGCGATGCCCTTCACCACCTGGGCAGCCTCCTCGGCTCGCAGCCGCCCGGTGGCGAAGTAGTCGAGGAAGAAGAGGGGCTCCGCGCCGGTCACCGCCACGTCGTTCACGGACATGGCGACCAGGTCGATGCCCACCGTGTCGTGCCGGCCGGTCAGGAATGCAAGCTTGAGCTTGGTTCCCACGCCGTCGGTCCCCGACACCAGCACCGGGTTGCGGTACTTCTTCGTGTCGAGGGCGAAGAGGCCGCCGAAGCCCCCGATCCCGGCGAGCACCTCGGGGCGAAGGGTGGGGCGCGCCAGCGGCTTGATGAGGTCGACGAGCCGATCGCCCTCGTCGATGTCGACGCCAGCGTCGCGGTAGGTCGTGGCCATCCGCCCCCATTATCGCGTGCGTCGAGATGCCGCAAGGCGTCACCGGATCGGCGGTCGCCTTCGTTGACACCGCCAAGCGGCGTCGGCTAAGGACCCTCCGTGGACACCGGGGATCTCCTTCGACGCTTCGCCCGCGATTTTCCAGCGGGCACCGTGCTCTTCCGTGAGGGAGACCCAGGCGGCGAGATGTTCGTGGTCCAGCGCGGCAAGGTTTCCATCTCGGCCAGGGTCGGCGCGGTGGAGAAGGTCCTCTCCACGCTCGGGCCGGGAGAGTTCTTCGGGGAGATGTCGATCCTGAATCGCGCCCCTCGCTCGGCCACGGCAGCCTGTGTCGAGGATTGCCAGTTGCTCGTGGTCGACGCACGGACCTTCGAGGCCATGGTCCGGGCCAGCTCGGAGATAGCGGTGCGGATGATCCAGAAGCTGGCGGGGCGCCTCGCCGAGGCCGACCGCCAGATCGAGAACCTCCTGCTCCGCGACGCCAGGGCCCGCGTGGTCCACTACGTGTCCGGAGCCGCCGCGCGAAGCAACGGCACTCCGTTCGACCTCCCGCAGGTGGAGCTCGCGGCGCGCCTGGACGTGGACGCGAAGGCCGTGGGGGAGGTCCTGGCGACGCTCGAGCGGGCCGGCCTGCTTTCCGGCTCGGAGGGTGCCTGGACGGTTCCCGACGTCGACCGGCTCCGCCACTTCCTCGACCTGCTGCAGCTCGACTCCCGGCCGGGGACACGGGCGTGAGGATCCAGGTCCTCGGGGCGGCGGGTGGCGAGCTGCGCGAGCACGGAAGCACCTGCTTCCTCGTCGACGGGCGACTCGCGCTCGACGCCGGGGCGCTCACCTCGCGCCTCCACCTCGTGGACCTCGACCGGATCGACCACGTTCTCCTCACCCACGCGCACCTCGACCACGTGAAGGACGTCCCGCTGCTCGCCGATCTGATGGTGGGGCGGCGGCGCCGCCCGGTCACCGTCCACGCCTCGCCGGTCGCCACGTCCACGCTGCGGCGATCCCTTTTCAACGGACGGCTCTGGCCCGACTTCACCCGCATCCCCAGCGCATCGAGCCCGGTGGTCCGACTGGAGGCCTTCCGCTTCGGGGAACCGTTCCGCATCGGCAGCCACGCGGTCCTGGCCGTGAAGGTCCGGCACACCGTGGAGTCGTCCGGGTTCGTGATCTCCCGGGGGAGGTCCGCCTTCGCCATCTCGGGCGACACCGGCCCCACCAACGCATTCTGGCGCGAGGTCAACCGGGCGCCTCGACTCTCCGCCATCCTGGTGGAGACGAGCTTCCCGAGCCGGATGCAACGACTGGCCGATCGTTCTGGCCACCTGACGCCGCGGACGCTGGTGGGCGAGCTCTCCAAGTTGGAGCGGAGAGGAGTTCCCGTATATCTGTACCATCTGAAGCCGGCCTTCGAGGCCGAGTTGCTCGCGGAGATCGCCGACCTCGGCCTTCCCGGCGTGACGGTGCTCAAGAGCGGCGACGAGATCGCGACGTGACGATCCCGCGCCCGACAAGGTGAACATGGCCTGGTTCTCGAAACGGCAGACGCTGAAGGCGCAGCTGACCCCCGACAAGCCCTCCGGTCCGGTGCCGGCCAAGAAGGGGGAGGGGTTGTGGACCAAGTGCGACGGCTGCGGAGAGGTGATCTACACCCAGGAGTGGGAAGGAAACTGGAACGTCTGCCCTGGCTGCGGACACCACGATGCGCTGCCCGCCAGGCGCCGGCTGGAGATGGTGCTCGACCCGGACAGCTTCGAGGAACTCGACACCGAGCTCGTGCCCGAGGACCCGCTCGGCTTCACCGACGCCAAGAAGTACCGGGACCGCTTGAAGAGCACCTACAAGGCCACCGGCCTTCGTGACGCATTCATCTCGGGCACGGGCAGCATCACCGGCCAGCCGGTGTCGATCGGCACCTTCGCCTTCGACTTCATGGGCGGGTCGATGGGATCGGTCGTGGGAGAGAAGGTGGCCCGGGTCATCGATCGGGCCTTCGAGCGTCGCATCCCCTGCATCGTCTTCAGCTCGACCGGCGGCGCGCGCATGCAGGAAGGGATCTTCTCCCTCATGCAGATGGCCAAGACCTCGGCGGCGCTGAACCGGTTCCGGCAGGTGCGCAAGCCCTACGTCTCGGTGATGCTCCACCCCACCACCGGCGGCGTGGCCGCCAGCTTCGCCTGGCTGGGAGACGTCATCATCGCCGAGCCCAAGGCGCTGATCGGATTCGCCGGGCCGCGGGTCATCGAGCAGACCATTCGCGAGAAGCTCCCGCCAGGCTTTCAGCGCAGCGAGTTCCTCCTGGAGAGGGGAATGATCGATGCCATCGTCCCGCGCCTGCAGATGAGGGAGCGACTGGCGCAGATCATCTCGCTGCTCGGCTAGCGCGCCGGCGGAGCCGAGCCAGGGCGCATGGGCCCGAACGACTACCTCGACTCGCTGCGGCCGCTGGCCATGCGCTTCGGTCTCGAGCGCATGGAGCGGGCCCTCGACGCGCTGGGGCGCCCCGAGCGCGATCTCGCCGTCCTCCACGTTGCCGGGACGAACGGAAAGGGATCGACCTGCGCGATGGCCGCCGAGGCCCTTCGCCTGGCCGGGCACCGGGTGGGGCTCTACACCTCCCCGCACCTGGTGCGCTTCCACGAGCGCATCCAGGTCGACGGCCGCCCCATCTCCGACGAGGTGCTCGCGGCCCGCATCCACGAGGTTCGCCGCGCCTGCCCCTGGCACGAGCGGGACGACGACGACCGCCTCACCTACTTCGAGTTCGCCACCCTGATCGGACTGCTGCACCTGGCGCGCGAGCGGGTCGACGCCGCCGTGGTCGAGGTCGGGCTCGGTGGGCGCTTCGACGCCACGAACGCCGTGCTGCCGCTGGTATCGGCGGTGAGCCGCATCGGGCTAGACCACATGCAGTTCCTGGGCGACCGAGTGGACGCCATCGCCCGGGAGAAGGCCGGTATCTTCAAGCGAGGTGTTCCTTGCCTCGCGGCATTCGACCAGCCTCCGGAGGCGATGGAGGCCTTGAGAGACGAGGCCGGACGCCGCGGAGCGCCTTTCCACGTCGCACCTGCCAGGTGGGAAGGCGCGATCGCGCTGCTCGGAGAGCACCAGCGGGGGAACGCGGCACTGGCCGCGGCAGCCCTGCGCCTTCTCGCCGCGTCTGGCGTGCGGGTCGGGGAGCCGGAAATCGCCGCGGGCATTGCGACCGCGCGCTGGCCCGGACGTCTCGAGGAAGTCTCTGGCGTGCTGCTCGACGGTGCGCACAATCCGGACGGCGCGCGCGCGCTGGCCGCGGCGCTCCCGGCGCTCCACCCGGGGCGGCCGGTCGAGCTGGTCTTCGGGGTTCTCTCGGACAAGGATCACGAGGGGATGCTCGCCGAGCTCGCTCCCGCGGCGCGGCGAATCCACCTGGTCGCGCCCGACTCTCCCCGGGCCCGGGCGCCACAGAGCTGCTTCGCCGCGGCCGAGCGCCACGGGATCGCCGTGGACGCGCACGAGTCGCTTCCGGGCGCGCTGGCCTGCGCGCGTCGCCTGGCCGTCGACGGCGCGCTCGTCTGCGTGGCTGGGTCCCTCTATCTCGTCGGCGAGGCGAGGGAGCGGCTCGCGGGTGAGGAGATGTAGGCGTTGGCGTCCCTTACTTGGCCCTGCCGGGGCGCGTGCTATCTTCGCGAAAACGCCCGACGGGAGCGCGCCATGCGCATGTTTGCCCTTGTGTCCCTAGCCCTTGTCCTCGATCCCGCCGCGACGTTCGCGGCAGACCCAAATGTGGTCTCCAGCGTCGAGGTCGCCGAGCGCGGTGCGGCGGTGGACGTGACCATCCGCGGGTCGAAGCCCCCGTCGTTCACGACGTTTTCGCTCGTCGACCCCCCCCGCTTCGTCATCGACCTCTCCGAGGCCACCTTCGACGGCGTGAAGCGAAAGGTCGTCGGCGTCGGCGCGGTGAAGGAAGTGAACGCCATCGCTTTCGGGGAAGGCGTGCACGCCACTGCGCGCCTCACCATCACATTCCTCGGTGACGTGGATCCGCCCGGCGTGCAGGCGGCCGGCAACGTGCTGGTGGTTCGAGTCGAGCCTCGCCCGGGAACCGCCGTCGCCGCGAGCCCGCCTCCAGCACCCGCGCCGGTCGTCGCCACGGCGCCCCCGCCCCCTCCGGTTGTCGCTCCACCGGCACAGGCTCCGCCTCCCGCGCCGGTCGTCGCCACGGCGCCCGTGGCAGCAGCAGCCGCCAAGGCGACCGCCGACGCTCGCGCCGCAGCGGATGCTCGCGCGACCGCCGAAGCCCGAGCAGCAGCCGACGCGAAGGTCGCAGCCGACGCCAAGGTCGCAGCCGACGCGAAGGCAGCAGCAGCCGCCAAGGCGACCGCCGACGCTCGCGCCGCAGCGGATGCTCGCGCGGCTGCCGAAGCCCGAGCAGCAGCCGACGCGAAGGTCGCAGCCGACGCGAAGGCAGCAGCAGCCGCCAAGGCGACCGCCGACGCCCGCGCCGCAGCGGATGCTCGCGCGGCCGCCGAAGCCCGAGC